>Ga0208162_1000333_pt1 | contig 27648 bp, 34 predicted proteins | sample CB_VirMetaG_4_FD_184539 | JGI IMG/M metagenome (GOLD analysis project Ga0208162, IMG submission 184539) | Freshwater to marine saline gradient viral communities from Chesapeake Bay - CB_1508_1M Viral MetaG (SPAdes) (version 4) | ecosystem: Environmental > Aquatic > Marine > Coastal | place: USA... | reverse complement strand
GCAGCGTCTACGCTAACGAGTTGGGTAAAGCTCTTGCTGTTCGTTTCGATACTGCTCTTGCTAAAGTATTCATCGCTGCTGCTCGTTCTGCTGCTGCCGTAACTGGTGGTAAGACTGGCGGTATCCTCGACGTTTCTGCTAATGCAATGGGTAATGTAAGTGACTCAGCTGACGACGCTGACAACACTGATCCTACAGGTGCAGAATTAACAGCTGCTCTTTTCACTGCTGCTCAGAAGCTTGACGAAAATGACGTTCCTAGCGACGGTCGTTTCTGCGTTCTTCGTCCACAAGAGTACTACAAGTTAATCACTGGTGGTGCAGGTGCGTTGGCTATCTCTACTTCCGCTGTCAACAAAGACGTCGGAGGCGTAGGAAGCATCGCTTCAGGATCGATCCCTCAAATCGCAGGTATCACAATCTACAAATCCAACCACATCCCATCGACTGACTTGTCTGCTGACGCTACCGGTGACGGAGAAGCTGCTAACGACGTGTTCGGTGGTAGCGGAGTAGGATACAACGGAAACTTTACTAACACGCTTGGTATCGTTTCTCATTCTGCTGCTGTTGGAACTGTTAAACTGCTCGACTTGGCTACTGAATCTGAGTACCAAATCGAACGTCAAGGTACACTTTTTGTTGCGAAGTACGCTATGGGTCACGGAGTTCTCCGTCCTGAGTGTGCTATCGAACTTCAGAAGTAACCACTCTCTCGGTGTTGGGAGGCCTGTGATTCGTTCCGCTCCCTTCTACCGAACTTTTTATTACTATGGCTCTGACAACTAAACTTAACGCAGTAAACACGATGATTAGCGTCATCGGAGAAGCACCCGTCAACACACTAGGAGGGACAGCTGTACCAGTTACCGTTGTTCAGGCAGAGAATACCCTAGACGAAACAAGCAGAGCCGTACAGTCAGAGGGTTGGCATTTTAACACCGAGCACGAATACGTCCTTACCCCCAACACTTTTGACAGCAAGATCATGCTTCCCAATAATACGTTACGTATTGATCTTGACCCACAAATTTATACAGACAACGACCCAGTACAACGTGGATTAAAACTATACGATAGGAAGAATCACACCGACGTCTGGTCAAAGGAGGTTAAAGCCTCCATAACTTTTGAGTTACCGTTCGAAGAATTACCCGAACAGTTCCGACACTACATCACCGTTAAAGCTGCCCGTATCTTCGCTAATCGTTTTCTTGGTAGTCGTGAGATAGAAGGCTTTGCCACACGTGACGAGATAGAAGCGAAAGCCCGTGCTATAGATGCAGACAGTGAGGCAGCTGACAGAACGATCTTTGACGATTACAGCGTGTTACGAGTGCTAGATAGATAATGCCGTTATTAGTTAACAGCGTACCTAATCTAGCTCAGGGCGTATCACAACAACCAGACAATCTTAGGTATCCCGGTCAGTGTGACGAGCAGATAAATGCTTGGGCTACTGTTGTTGAAGGGTTGGTAAAAAGACCACACACAAGCTACATAAAGAATGTAGACAGCAGTCAACCATCCAATCTATTCACACACTTTGTTAAACGGGACGAGACGAACAAGTACGTTATCAATGTATCAGTGGGTGGTAGCGTTAGTGCGTTTAACTTATCACTTGGTACTTCTATTCCTGTTGCTACTACTTCTATTGCTCAGGCTTACTTGAGCGGTATAACAAACCCAGTACAGGAATTACGAGCACTGACAGTAGCTGACTATACGTTTCTTGTTAATAAGAGTAAGACGGTAGCGGTTAATACGGACGCTGATCTAAAAAGTAAAGATATACGTAACGACGATGGTAAGTACGAAGCGTTAGTGTTTGTTAAACTGGGGGATTACGAGAAGACATACGACGTATATTTAGATGGTAAAGTTGTACCACATGACGGTACTACGGGAACTTCTACACCACCAGCTGGGCACACCTACGAGAGCGGAGGGGCTACGTCAGGCGGTAGTCAAACAGGTGAACACGCTGATACTGAACTGATAGCAGAAGACTTAGAGACAGTTTTAAAGGCTTATGTACCTACGGATGAATCTTTATCAGGTTCGTTACTTAGCGGTGGTAGTGGTTTCCCTGATTCGGGTACGCATAAAATAGGTTTTCCATTTTTCGATAAAATTACTTATAGTTATGAGTTTTTTATTGAACAGTATGATATTGCCTACACGAACCCAGCAGCCGTTCAGATAGGTTTTGGCGCTAAAGGCACGTGTATATTTAGGAATGGTTCTGTACAATCTAGCGTATTAACACAAAAAGGCACAGGGTACGACAGTGCTTTAGCTAGTAATACTTTAAAGCTTATAATAAGGCAGCACACTATTCACGATAAAAGGGCTACATCTTCTAGGTATAATAGATCAACTGGTTTTGTACCCGGACAACCTGCATCAACAACCTCTGTTAAAAAAGATTATACAGACTCGACCCTTTCCGCTCCTGTCACTGCAATGCCTTCTATTACAAGCAGTACTTTTATAGGTAATACAATAGAAGTCGAAAGACAAGGTGCTGTTATTAAACTGACAAGCGATAACGACTTCAGTATACGAACAGAAGATGGATTAGCTAATCAAGGTTTAGGTGTTGCTTACAAAGAAGTAGACAGCATCACGGACTTACCTAAGCGTTGCTTTAACGACTTTCGTATAAAGATTCGTGGGGATGCTGATATATCGCAGGATGATTACTACGTTCGTTTTCAAACAAAGGACAGAGAGGACTACGGTGAAGGAAGCTGGGTAGAGATAGTCGGATGGACGTCTGATGTTCGTTCCGCTAAACCTCCCGAAGGAATAGATACCGTTGTTAAAAACGAAACTATGCCTGTAACATTAGTGCCAGAGTTTAACGCCCTTGGTGAGGTAAGTAAGTTTTTCCTGCAAGCACCTGATGAATTAAGAAATACGGTTAAGAACAATGGTGTTATATATACAATAGCAGAAGACCACGAATCTAGTAGTGATAACGAACCGGGTACAGGAGCTGATTGGGAAGAGTACTGGGTAGTCACTACGGATTACACAGACGCTCCTGATTGGGTATCGGGTAGACAGTACAATTCATCAGGTTACGGTTATGCAGCACGAGCAGCAGGTGACGACTTTACCAATCCGTTCCCTTCATTTGTTGGGCAGACTATCAACGACGTCTTCTTCTTTAAGAACCGTTTAGGATTCCTGACAAACAACGCTGTTATCTTTAGTGAAGCAGATGCATACTTTAACTTCTTCAGGACTACAACACAGCAGCTGTTAGACAGTGCCCCGATAGACGTAGGACTCAGTCACACGAAAGTAGCCGTACTGCAACACGCCATACCGTTCCAAGAGAAGCTGATGTTATTCAGTAAGCAGTCACAGTTTGTATTACGGGGAGCTGACATACTAAGTCCTAAGACGGTAGCTATATCTCCTGTTACTGAGTACGATATATCAGACAGTATCAATCCGTTAGCCGTTGGTAATTATATATACTTTACTTTTCAACGGAACGATTACGAGGGTGTGTACGAATACTTTGTTGATAACAACACGGAGACGTTTAACGCAGAAGAGATAACCCAACAGATACCTAAGTACATCAATAAGAAGGCTACACGTATCGTTGGTAGTCCTGCTGAGAATACACTTGTTATAACAACAGACGACGATCTAAAGACGTTATTTGTCTATAAGTACTTCTGGAGTAACAAAGAAAAGATACAGAGTGCATGGATGAAGTTTACGTTTGATCGTGACGTCGTTGGTTGTGACTTTATAGACAGTAAGTTGTTTATGCTTACATCTGACACGGAAGGACTACATCTAGAATCGTTGACATTAGAAGACGGTTTGAAGGATAGCGGGTTGGATTATACGTTGTACTTGGACAGTCGGGTGGAGGGTAGTTCATTGACTACTAGCTACGACGAAACCACCAAGAAGACGACGATTAGTGGTTTTCCGTATGACCCCGCTGATGTGGATGTTTACAGTAAGGTTGGACATAAGTATAACTTTATTAAGACTACATCAACAGCAGGTGAGGTAACAGGTGACATAACATCCGTTCCGTTCTTTGCGGGTAAGCCGTACAATATGTTGTACAGGTTCTCCGATCAAACATTGAAACAACCAACGGAACGAGGAGGACGATCTGCATCTGATTACACCTATCAAACAATACGTAGTGGTAGTCTTGACTATGCAGACACTGGACACTTTACTGTTGAAGTAACACCTAAGTACAGAGATACATACAGCTATGCATTTAATCCTGACATCGTGGGTGCTAACTTATCGTTGAATGAATTTATACCACAGAACGGACACTTTAGATTTCCTGTACAAGCACAACCAAACGAGGTGACCATTGAAGTAAAGAGTAGTTCTGCCTTGCCAGTTAAGATATTAGCCGCAGAGTTTGAATCTATGTTTATACCGAGGAGCAGAAGATATGGGTCTTAGAATAGAAGAAGCACAACCTGATATGGATGCCTTTGAGTTGTACGACGACATGAGGGAAGAGGACATGATGGAGTGTATCGGCCTTATGCATCACCCAAAGGACGCTGTTAACATATCGTTTCAAACAAGCAGTAAGTGTTATTCACTACGGGACAACGACGGTTTATACTGTAGCTTTGGTGTCAGTCCTTGTGAGAACGTCGGGGTTGTTTGGTTGTTAGGAACACGACGACTCGCAGGTGCTAAGAAGTATTTTGTCAAGAACTCACAGAAGTGGGTAGATGAGATGATGATGGGGTTTGACTATCTGACTAACGTGGTAATGAAGACTAATACGTTGAGTATGAGGTGGTTGAAGTGGTTGGGTGCAGAGTTTAACGATTGCCAGTACGACGGGTATATGTCATTTATATTAGAGAGGAAGTAAACGATATGTGTTCACCCGGATTAATGGCAACAGCAGTAGGCGTACAAGGAGGGCTTCAATTTGCAGCTCAACGTCAAGCGTACAAAATGCAAAAAGCCATGCAAGCTAGAGCGTCCGAGATACAAAGACAACAAACTTTAAAACAATACACGGCTTCCAACTTAGCAGCACAACAACAAAAAGAAGAAGCAGCCCGCAGAGCAGAATTAGCAGCTTTACAAAATCGTGCGTTAATGGCAACACAGACAGCAAGACGTTCTGAGCAAGTAGGTATAACAGAAGCAGACGAACAGGATTTAATGGCACAATATGGCAGACTGCGAGAAGTAGCAACTAGACAACAAGAACGAATAGATGTTGGTCAACAGTTGCAACAGGAAGAGATGGGATTTGCTTATACGCAAAATATGGTTCGCATTAATAAACCACTTACCCCACCTGATCCATTCATAAGTACTTTGGATACAGCCGTTAAGGCAGGTATGGCTTATAAAACATTTGCATCATAGTTATGACTACTAAAGGAAGAGAACCCGTAACAGGATTATTAGGAGCTGTGCAGCAGTTATCTCCAACTATACCTACATCTTACGGAACTACTCCAGTACAAGTACAGCAAGCAATCCCGTGGCAAGAAACGGGTATAGGTAAACTATCACAAGCTTTAGGTCTAACAGTGCAAGGTCTTGCGGTTGCTAAAGATATAGGAGAAATACGTGAGCAGAAAGCTATAGAAGATATTGAGAAGTTGAGTTTTGATGAGGTTCACTCGCTTGTAAAAGAAAACAAGGAAAAATATGGAACTCAAGTTAGAACTAACAAAATACCATTTTTAGGAAACCCTTGGAATCAAGAAGCCGTAAGAGAAGCAGCGGGTGCAAGGTATCACGACGAGTATCAGTTAAGATTAAATACTGAGCTACAAAAATCTAATACTTTAGAAACAACACAAGCTGTTATTGATCGTGTTTACCAAGGGATGGTGGATGATTTTGAAATAACCGATCCTACAGTTAAGCGTGGATTTGACGTGTCTATCAGGGGGTTAAATCAAAAAGCTTCTTTACAGTACGACACGATTAAAAATAATCAAGCTAATCAAAATGTATTGCTGCACGGTGAATCTGCCTTGTATGAAGCGTCCTCTACTCCCGATACTTACGGTGAAATTGATGAGTGGTGGGACAAAAACCAAGCTACATTTAGACCCGCAGAGTTAATTAAACTTATAAAGGACGTGGCTGTACGTCACGCTACAGATGGTAATGAAGAAGCAGCTACAGAGTTTTTAGATTATGCTGAACGATACTTACCAGTAGGACAACGTACTTTAGGAGATGGGAAAGTTGTTACAGATTTATTTGCAGAGTATACGTCGGAAGTTGCTGATATAAGAGAAGAAGTAGAAAAAGCTGCTGATCTTTCTGAAAATAAACAACAACGAGATGCAGCCGAGTTTTTAGTAGATGTGTCAGCCGAGGCAGGTCAAGTGGCTTTCGCTTTGTCACAAGGACGCACATACCAGCTAGACGACGGTACGGAAATTACATCCAAAGAACAATACACAGCTTTAATTAACGAACGAGCAGCAGGTATGAATAACCCATATGCTCAAGCACAACTTTTTGCTGCGTTAAAACAATCCTACACTGGAGCTGAATCTATGACGAACGAAGAAGCCGGTGTTGTTTTGATGAATCAGCTGCAACAAGTTCGGCTAGGCATAGGTATGCAACTACGAAATGTACAGGATTCTGTGCTAACTAAACCTGAGTATCTACAAGGAGGGGAAGATGGTCTTGAACCCGCTAAAATTAATCCTGCACTACGTGCTCTAGCAACTAATTTAGAATCTGAGTATGTTTTTAAAAGCACACGCAAAGCACAGGAGATTGCACAAGGTTCTTATATTAACACTAAAGGTGAAAGAGTTACAGGGGCAAATGTAAACGAGCAATTTAATGCTTTAGTAGCGTTCAACGAAGTATATGCAGAAGAGTACAGGCAGGAGTTAGAAAAAATATTACAAGAAAAGAAGACCTTACAACGTGCTAGTGATGTTTTAACAACAGATAAAGAAGAGCCTACTTCAATTATAAAACCGGGAGAAAAGATTGAAGATTTAGTTCCGTTTTTTGGTAAGAGTTTTTACGATATAGAATTAGCTTTTCAAAAAGGTAACTTTAAGGAAGCGAAAGAAATAGCTAAAAAGTTAGAAACATCGGGTTTTAGGTATTCAACGGGGCTTACGATAAAAGGCGGGAATCCTATAACAAACGCTTATAATGTGCTACGATCAACGGGTGCTTCCCCCGAACAGAAAGAAACATCAAGACGTAGTTTGTTAGTTTATCTGTTGGCTAAAGGTGCTGAGGACGTATATAGCGAAACTAATATAAAAAGAGGTAAAGTAACTTTTACAATACCAGCTTTCACAGAAAGAGCTTTATATACACAAGCAAAACGAGATGGGGAAAAAATAGTAGCAGGTCCAATAGGAGCTTACAAAAGAGGAGCCATCATTGAAACAAGAGCAGCTCAAGAAGTAGAAATACCCATTGATAAAAAAGCTTTACAAGATGCGTCTTTAGTTTTTCCGTTGTTTAGTAAAGAACGTTTAACACGTTTACTTTCAGGACAAGACCAAGATGCATCGGATGTTTACAAACTGTTTAACACGTTGTATGACACTTCTCTTGAATACGACGCTAAAGCTGACCCTGATCCTTTAATTAAGGAATTTATAACACAACAAAAAGCACTTTACGAAAAAAGATGAAGTTTGAAGGTATTGAATTTAATCCTGTAGAGGACAAAGAACTAGGTGTTACTGATTATATGCTGGATGCGTTTGCTGCTCCAGTACGAGGTTTAGAAGGGTTAGCTCACGGTGTTTATAACTTAGGTGATTTTCTTTCTTTTGATATGCTTCCCGATTGGGACGAACAACGTTTATTTGGAAGGTCAGAGACATTACCCGGACAGTTGATAGAAGGCATTAGTCAGTTTGTTGTTCCGTTTGGTGCGATTAGTAAAGGTATAAGCTTAGCTGGTAAAGCTACTAAAGCAGGTAAAATTGCAACAGCTTTAACAAAAGGAAAAAAGACTGGTTATATATCTGATCTTAATGCTAAAGGATTTTTTACGGCTTCAATGGCTTCTGATTTTGTAGCATTCGATGGACAAGAACAACGCCTATCTAATCTTATACAACAATTTCCTGAACTACAGAATCCAGTAACTGAATATTTAGAAGCTAACCCCGACGACAACGAATTAGTAGGGCGTTTAAAAAATGTCATCGAAGGTGTATTGTTGGAAGCAGGTATGGTTGCTGTGCTGAAACCGTTCATGGCAAGTGTTAATGCTATTAAGACACGATCAAACGAACTTCAGAAAGGTGCTAATAAAGCAGACGCTACAACCACTGCAATGATGAGGTGGCAGGATGATACAAAAGATTTAGATGTTGCCGACCTACCAGACTTTAGAGCTATCGACGACGAAGTCAGTTTAATACGTGATATTGAAATAGATAAAAAAGCAATAGCGGATGAACAAAAAGATTTAGATGAGATTCTAAAGAAAGAAGCTAAAGGTGAACCTATTGATGAATGGATGAAAGGTTTACGACAAGATCGTGTTAAAAAGTTTACTGAGGATTTAAAACGTAACGAAGAAAAGCTTGATAGATTAAAAGCTAGAAAGTCTTTTGAAGAACAACCTGAATTACAGGAAAAGCTAGAAGACTTGGATGTAGATATACAGACTTGGGACTTAGAGGAAGTACTAGAAGATCGCATACCTCCATTCAAAAGCTACGATCAAGCAGGACGTTTAGACCTACAACCTAGAGGCGTTGAAAACATAAAGGACGCTTGGTCTAAATTAGAAACGTTTAAAAAAGCCGACCGTACTGATATAGAAGATATACGTAAATTTATGACGGTCATGGGTGAGAGGCTGTTTGAGGATGTGGCTAAACCATCTTTTGCTAATGATATACCGGGTGATGGTCGCTATGTATTTGGAAGTAATCTTTTAAAGATAAGGCAGTCTGCTATTGATGAAGGACGGATAAAAAGAACAGCTATACACGAATTGTGGCATAGTCTTAGTCGTTATCTTCCTGAAGAAGACTTAACAAAACTTACTAAAGAGTTCCAAAGAGAACGTGATAATTATATAAAAAGTTTTGGTATTGAATTTGAGGAAGGAGTAGACCCAGCTAGTTTGTTAAAGAGAGAACTTCCTGACGAACTACGTAAATTCTTAGAGGCAAAGCCCGGTGGTTTTAATAGTAGAAATTATCGCTTTAAAGACATCGACGAATACTTTGCTGAAGAAATGACTGATGCTTGGTTTAAAAAGTCAGACGAACTAGAAGCTGCTCCCAAAACAAGACTACAAAAGATAGCACATGAAGTAGCGATGTTCTTCAAGGATATGTTTATATCTTTAAAGTCAAAACTTGGAATCGACCAAAGACAGAAGATATTCAATGACTTTTTACAGCAAAGGAACGTAACAATCCAAAGACAAACTTCGTTAAGACCTGATGGAATGTTCGCAGAATTACCTGAGTTCAAACCTAGTGGCGATGTTGTTGATAGATTGTTAAGTAAAATAGATGTATCAAAACTAACTGTAGGAGGAAGACAAGCGTTAACAGGTTTAGCTCGTTCAATCTCAGAACTTCCTGACGGTATGTATATCGATGATTTAACGGAGTTAATGGATGCTTTGACCGATAAGATACTAAAAAGCGATCCTAAACAGTTAGAAACAATGACCGAAGATGTACTTAACGAAGGCGTTGTAAATGAATTTGCAGATGCTTTTGGTAGTGACGGTCAAATGGTAAATGGTTTATTAAGACAATCAGAAAAAGACAGAACTACATTATTTCGTGTTGCTTCTAGAATGAAGGCTCTTGAAACATTGCTTACAGAAAACGGAGCGGAAATAATAAGAACTGCTGAAAGGTTTAAAGCTGATGGGAAGAAAATGTCAGTGGAGGAAGCTGAGACTTTAGAGGCACGATTGAGAGGTTTATTGGAGCAACAACTACACATACAAGCTAACGCTTCAGGATTAGCCAGTGGTTTTGGTAGAGGTTTAAAATCAAGACAGATGGGTGTCCGTATGGGATTAAGTCCTAATGAGATAGCTAACCAGAAACTACGTCAGGACTACTTGAATAAGCGTGGGTCTATGACTATCGATGAGATTGTTGAAAACATTTTGTTAGCTAAAGATAAAGCAGGTGACGACGTGTGGAATGCTATGATTAACCTCAATAAAATCAACCGAGGCACAGAAGGTGGGAAGCTGACAAAAATGGTTGAGGAGTACTACAAAAACTCTTTAATGTGGGGACCACGTACTTTAACAATCAATTTTGGAGGTACAGGTTTGGCGGCAATGGTGAAACAATTTGAAAGAAATGTAGGAGGCTTTTTATCGGGTAACCCTAACCAAAGAATGGCTGCTATTCATTCTTGGAGTACTACATCAGAAATGAGCGACCTGTTACGTTTTATGTTAAAAGCATGGAAGTCAGGCGACCATTATATAGGCGACGCTCGGTCTGCTTTTGCTGAACAGTCTACAGGTAGTGTTGGTTCTATCACAGCTCGCAATGTTGAAGAGGTGCTGGGAAAACAAATTGAAAGTGATTCCGTTAAAGGCTTTATAGACTTCATGGGTAATTTAATTAGGTTTCCGAACCGCTTTAACACATCAGCCGATCAGATGTTTAAGTTTTATGAGTATAGATCGAGGGCTAAGTCACAGTTAATAAATAAAGCGATAAACGAATTAGGTATTACTGATCCTGAAGAGTTAAGCACTTATGTTACTGACAGTCTTAATGCTCTAGTGACCCGCTCAAACAGAAACTTCAGTGAGGCTAATTTAATTAAAGAAGCTAACGAAACGTTTAAAAATAAAAAATTCAATACACCTGCTGACAGAGAAAAAGCAATTTATGATTACATCGAACAAACTAGATCAGAAAAGTTGGAGATAGCTCGACGCAGCGGTTTAATTGAAGAAGGTTTAGATGACTACAACGCTTTAGATGCACTGACTCGCGACTGGATTGACCCAAGTGTTAAAAGTGCAGAAGAGGTTACTTTTTCAGGCGAGCTAGGTAAGATTGGTCAGGGAGTACAAAACGTTGTTAACTCCGTTCCTTATCTTGGTTTCATCGTAGCTCCGTTTGTGCGTACTCCTACTAACATATTGAAATTTGCATTTAGTCGTGTGGGTAATCCTGCGGTCATAGGTGCTAATATGGTAAAATACGGAGTAAGTAAAGAGTACAGGAAACGAGTTGATGATTTATGGCAAAGAGGTTTACCTGCTACTGAAAATGCAAGACTTAGTTTTATTGAGCAGTTAAAAGCTGTGAAGCCTGATGGTACTCCTGATTATTTAAAAAGAGCAGAAGCTAGAGGTAAAATGGCTACAGGAGTGATAATGAATACAGCCTTGATGGCGGGTGTCTTTGCTTTTAAAGACCGTATCAACGGAGGAGGACCAAAGGATTATAAACAACGTCAAGCTTGGCAAGCTGCTGGTAATATGCCGTACAGTATTAAAGTAGGGGATAAATGGATTAGTTACCAACGACTTGATCCTATAGCTTCTATGATTGGTATTTATGCAGATATGGTTGATCTATTGGAAGACAATAAATTAGCCAGTATAAGCACAGATAACTTAGGTCGAGTATTCGCTGCTATGGGAGTTACGTTAGCTAGAAACGCTACGAATAAATCATATCTTGCTGGTATCGATAAGTTTATGGACTTTGTTTTTAACCCTGAATCTACAACTGCTACAAAATATGCGGGAGGAGTTGCTGCTGGTTTTATACCTAACATATTTAACCAAGGTCAATCGATTGCAGGTGATATGGAGATGAAAGAGACAAGAGGCTTTTGGGATATGTTGCAAAAAAGAATACCGGGCATATCAGAAGCTTTAGATGTAAAAAGAAACATATTAGGTGAGCCTGTTGTGCAGGAATACTTTGAAGGTGTAGCTGGTATTATTAATCCTTTAAATCCTGTCATGTGGGGAGGTAAAGCTGACGATGAAGTTTTGTTTGAAATAGCAAGAGTAGGTCACGGCTTCACGACACCAAGTACTAAACTTGATGGGTTGATTGAACTAACCGAATACGAACAAAGTAACGGTAGATCAGCACATGACAGATGGATGGAATTGCATTCCCAAGTTAGAATTAATGGTATGACACTTCGTCAAGCTCTTGCTAAACTAATAAAAAATAAACAATACCAAGCATTGGATGATTCGTCCTTTTCAGGTTTACCAAGTCCTAGAGTTAAATACTTAGGTAGAATAATAAATAGATATAGGGCTAAAGCTAAACAAGAAATGTTAAATGAATTTCCTGAACTTAGACAATTACAACGAGAAGTTAAAGTAGCTAAGAAAGCAGGAAGAACAGAAGATGTGCTTGAACTCCTCACTCAATAAGTAATAATATAATATCATGGCTAACACCTACGTAGACTATAACAGCGTCTCAGCCTCCGACATTACGGCAGGTTTTATCGTGACGTTCCCGTTCCTTGAAGAAATCCACATAACAGTAGAAGTAAACGGTAGTGTGTTGGCTCGTGAATACTTTACGGTATCTACTACATCAGGAGTCACTCGTGTGTTTCCTAGCTCTGGTGTTGACGCTGGTGACAATGTAAGAGTACGTCGTAAGAGTCAACCTGACTTAAACCTTGTAGACTTTGAGAACGGATCGGTACTTACTGAGAGTGAACTAGATAGAGCGTACCAGCACAACCGTTTCTTAAATGAAGAAATAGGAGAACTGAATGACGCTTCTATACAACGGATACAAGGTAGTCAGGACTTTACTGCACAGAACCAAAACTTAAAAGACTTAGCTGATCCTGTAGACGCACAAGACGGAGCTACTAAGAACTATGTAGACACACGATCATTAAATGACTTTGACGGTTCTAAGGTATTAGGCTCTGTTGATATTAACGGTAATCTTTTAACAGGTGTAAGCGATCCGTTATCTGCGTCAGACTCAGCTAATAAGTCATACGTTGACAGTGCCATATCAAGTCTAACCACAGGTACAGGAAATCCACCAAGCTTTAGTAAGTTTACAGGAAACGGCAGTGAGACAGAGTTTGCTCTTACATTTACTGCTAATGTTACGTCGTCTACTGCAATGTTAGTAACTATAGCAGGAGCAGTCATAGACCCGGACGACTACACAATCGTAGGAGCTAGTAACCTGATACGCTTTGACACACCACCCGCTAACTTAGCTGAGATACTTGTTATTGAAAGAGGTTTTAAGACTGCTATTACTGATATACCAACTGATTACGATTACGGTAGTATAGTGGGTGACCCAGTGACTGCATCATTCAGCTACGGAGGAATTGCATAAATGAGTATTGAAGTACAAATAAGAAGAGGGACAGCTGCTGAGAACGCTGCGTTTACAGGACAGGAAGGGGAAATTGTTTACACCACTGACACCAAGGACTTATTCGTACACGACGGTTCTACATTAGGCGGTATTGCTGTAGGTGCTGGTGCTTATACACACCCCAACCATACAGGAGAAGTAACGTCTACAGGAGACGGTGCAACTGTTATTGCTAACGGAGTAGTAGACTCAGATAACTTATCAACAACATTAGACTTTGGATCAATCGCATAACCACATATAACTATGCCAAACATACAAGTAAAATTAAGAAGAGGAACCACAGCACAACACGGTAGCTTCACAGGTGCTGAAGGAGAAGTAACAGTAGATACTGATAAAGATACAGTTGTAGTACACGACGGCAGTACAGCTGGTGGGCATGAGCTACGAAAGAAAAGCGATACGATTGCTGGTAGTGAGATAGATAACGATGCTGTTGATACAGCTCAAATAGCTGCTAATGCTGTTACAAGTACCGAGATAGCTGCTAATGCTGTTACAAGTACCGAGATAGCTGCTAATGCTGTTACGAGTACCGAGATAGCTGCTAATGCTGTTACGAGTACTGAGATAGCTAACGATGCTGTAACAACTGATAAGATTGCAGATTCAAATGTATCGGCAGATAAAGTTAATTTTCCTACTGCTGTCGCTCACGCTCGTTTCTTCGGTAATGTTGGCACAGGTACGTTGGCTCAGGAAATTGCTGCTGGTACTGTCACTTGGGTATACGGCTTCAGTGCTATCGTAAGTACAGCAACAGTAGGTGTATATACTTTAACATTCAGCAGTGCTAGAGCTAGTGGTGACAGTTATACCGTAGTACTCGGTAGGGAGTTTACTTCACCAACAACTGATTCTATAGTAGTTAAAAATAGAACTGCTAATGGTTTTGATTTACATTGCTCACACACCGCAAATTTAAATACTGTAGGTCTTAATGTAGTAATTATAGGATAGTAAATGACTGAATCACTCTCCCACTTCTTAGATACTGCTCTTGGTGTAATACTTGCCGTGATCGGTTGGATGATAAAGAAACTGTCTGATCGCTTAGAGAACGACGAGAAACGGTTGACTAAGATAGAGGTGGAGCTGGCAGCACAAAGTGAAAGAGATACTGCTGTTGAGAACCGTATGGGTGGTCTTGAAACAAATATTAAAGAGATAAACACTAAGCTTGATCGTATGATGGAGCTACTAATGAAGAGGTAGATATGCCAAAAGGATTATACGCAAACATTAACAGAAGAAAGAAACTCGGTATCAGCCGTAGTAAGAAGAAGTCAACTATATCGCCAAAAGCTTACGCTAACATGAAGCGTGGGTTCCCTAAGAAGAATGGCTGAGAAAAAGAAAGCAATGACGGGGTGTAAGCGTCGTGGTTTAGCTATTAACAAGCCTAGACGCATACGCAAAGGTGAACCCGGATACGGTAAGAAGAAGTTTGTTGTGTGTGCTAAAGAAGGTAGTAAGCATCGCATCGTTCGTTTCGGTGATGCTAAGATGACTATTAAGAAAAGCGATCCAGCTCGTCGTCGTTCTTTCAGAGCCAGACATAAATGCGATCAAAAGAAATCAAAATTATCTGCGGGATATTGGTCCTGTAAAAAATGGTAGGATGGCTAGACCTGTTAGAAGACCTGTCGTTCGTCCTAATCCGTTAAGCTTTCAACAGCGTACCATATCGGCTACGTCGTCGGCTGTAGCTACTGAGAATAAAGAAAGAGCTGACGAATTACAAACGAAGGTTAGGTCGCTGGAGAGTGATCCATTTTTTGTTACTATTGACGGGGGTGGTCCTGTATTGGACGACACTGATATATTCGACGGAGGACAACCAGATGCCTAGTTTTACAAAACGTATACAATTAAGACGTGGTACTTATGCTGAGTGGCAGGAAGAGAACCCTGTACTGCTAGAAGGGGAAGTCGCTATTGAGTTAGATGCTGACCGTAATCGTATTAAGATAGGAGACGGGACGACTGCTTGGAATGACCTTCCGTACTTCCTAGATGCACGTGAAGAAGAGGTGGGAGATCACGCAGAATTTCTTGAAGGCTTGACAGGTGATCCATGATACTCTAACAAGAGTCGGATTTAACCTAATAAAAATGAAAGCAAAATATGAGCGTATGGTATCAAATGGGACAGAGTGTCAGGAACTTATTAATATCTCTTACTAGCACTAGCAAGGCTATTCTGGACACCGAGAGTAATATTCAAGCAAGGACTGACGACGAATTAGGAACGATGGCTTTTGCCACGGACACTAATAAATTGTATGTATTTACAAGCTCAGGATGGCAAGCTGCTCAATAGTTTTGACAATCAATAATCACTAACATAAAAATATAATCACTAATGGCTAACATACTTCAACAAATCGGGCAGACCGTTAAGTCGAAGTTGGATGACAAGGTAGATAAAACGGACGCTGTGACGGACTTCTTAAAGTCTATTCTCGGCTTCCCTGAAGATACCGTTTCACCCGATGTAGACACGGCAGCTAACATATCAGCAAGAACAAGCGACGACGTCGGCACTATCATGTACGGAAGCGATACTTACGATCTCTACGTATTTGACGGTAGTAACTGGCAAGTCTATAACAACAGCTAAACATGAGCGATATTACAGTAATTAACGACAGCGAACAATCATCGCTGGTAACTAACGGACTCGCTAAGAATGGTGAGTTATATTTGAAAGCTGCTGGTAGTACCGATGCAGGTGCTATTGTTGTATACGACAGCGGAGTGTGGAGAACGTTTGCTAATGAAGCTTCTAGTTTTAGTAACACCTACAGCGTAAGCTTTGATGGAACTAATGATTATGTAGACACAGGAAATAAATTTGATTTCATGCAGCAGACTATGAATTTTACTATTTCTGCTTGGATAAAATTTCAAGACTATACACTAGCTAGAAATCAATATATCTTGCATACAACGGATTCAGGAAGTCGAGTTGGTTTTATGCTTTGGTTCGACAATAGGAGTGGTCTAGATTATCTAAGGTCACGTATAGCTCCTACATCAAGTACAAATGCTTATGCTCAAAGTACGTATGCTATTAGTGATAATAATTGGCATCATGTAGCAGTGACTTGTGCACAAGCAGGATCAATAAGATTGTATGTGGATGGTTCTCAATTAGATTTTTCTTCAGCACCTAGTACAACAACCGCCACCGCTCAGCATAATTTTATTATTGGCGGTGCGTTAGACACTTCTGGTCAAATCTTCCTTCCGTTTCAAGGTAATATAGATGAGGTAGGTATTTTTAATACGGAATTGAGTTCATCGGATATAACTAGTATATACAACAGCGGATCACCTGACGATTTATCTTCTCTTAATCCCGTTAGCTGGTGGAGAATGGGTGATAACGATGGTGGCACAGGAACTACAATCACAGACCAAGGAAGCGGAGGAAACGACGGTACGCTTGTTAATAGCCCAACCTTTTACGATCTAAGCACAGCACCTGACAGCATCTATGTTGCGTAACCATTAAAACACTATGAGCAATAGACAATATGTAATTCTAAATGCTGATGAAGTAAGTACCGTTAACTTTGACGAAGTACTTGAAACATCAGTGGACACACTAAGATATAACGTGGCGGGTGATCAGACCTTTGTTAAATACGAAGGAGCTAAACCACGATGCCTATACGGAAAAGATACACTCTCTCACTCGGCTATGTTGACCGTGTTGGCAGGGGAAGCTTGGACACAACCTATGGAGGAACTATAAGACAATGGCTACTTTAAATACAGTCACATCATCCACCCGTCCCGCTTCACCAACTGCTGGTGAAACATACTTTGAGACGGACACTAATAAGATTATCATTTGGGACGGGTCTGCTTGGACAGAGCTTGTTTCGGATGGTACTGCTTAACTTTAACCATCAATACTAACTATAGTTAATAAATAATATGCCAGATACATCATCTATATTCTATCAAATCGGTCAATCGACCAAAAGTGCTATTGCCGTAGAAACTTCACGTGCAGAAGCTGCTGAAGCTACATTACAAACGAACATTGATTCGGAAGCCTCCAGTCGTGCAAGTGCTGACTCTACCCTGCAATCTAACATCGACAGCGAAGCTTCTAGCCGTGCGTCTGCTGATACTACCTTACAAGGTAACATTGACAGTGAAGCAAGCAGCAGAGCATCCGCTGACACCGCTCTTCAAGCAGCCGTAGACGCTGTTGAGACTGGTGCTGGTCTTGGATCGGACGGGTCTTACACAGCTAACTCCTCAACCAACTACATCACATCTGCTGGTTCTTTGGTTGCTGCTGACGAAGCTCTCGATGCACAGATCAAAACTAACGCTGACGCTATCTCTTCTGAAGCAAGTACTCGTGCATCTGCCGATACCACCCTTCAGTCTAACATTGATAGTGAAGCTTCTTCTCGTGCTAGTGCTGACACAACTCTCCAAAGCAACATTGATGCTGAAGAGACTGCCCGTCAATCCGCTGACTCGACCCTTCAAACAAACATCAATGACGAGGCTTCTGCTAGAGCTTCTGCTGATACGACTTTACAGTCCAATATTGACGCTGAAGAAACTGCTCGTATCGCTGCTGTTAGTGGTGAAGCTACTGCCAGATCATCTGCTGATACAACCCTTCAAGCTAACATTGACGCTGAAGCTTCCACTCGTGCAGCTGCTGTTTCCAATCTTGATAGCACAAAAGCTAATCTTAGTGGTGCTTCCTTTACTGGAGACGTAAGCGGAACTAACCTTGTACTTAGCGGTAACTTAACTGTTCAAGGTACAACTACCTCGCTTGAAACAACCAACTCCCAAGTTAAAGACGCTATCATGCTTCTCAATGACGGAGCTGGTTCCTCGGCTAACAACGGTAACGACGCTGGGTTTATCATTGAGCGTGGTTCTTCTGACGACGGTAACATCGCTGCTGTTTACGACGAAGGTGAAGATAAGTTCGCTTTCTACAAAACTTCAGCTGGTGCTACTTCTACTGACATCAGTGGAGACGACAGCAGTGCTACCTTGATCGACGTTAAAGCTAACGACGTTGTTCTTGGTGACGGTAACAATCTTGGATCATTGGCTGACTTTACAGCTGCAATGGCCTAACACTTGAGTTTGCTTAATGAGTGCGAAAGGTAAAAAAAGAGATACTGCATCTCTAACTTTTCGTCTCACAAGCTCACAAAAGAAGGAGGTAGCTGGGATCGCTAATACGCTCGGTCTCAGCTCCTCCGCTCTTTTACAGATGTGGGTAACACGAATCCTTAACAATATGAACGGACGTGGTGACCACTCTGAGATGCCGAGAGACAACAAATAATACTTATGAAGGATCACGTAGAAGGAGCTAAACTTGCAGACAGTTATACTGATCTGTGCAAAGGTGCAGTAGGTTACATGAAAGCTATGGAGGAATACAACCCGGCTCTTATGAACGCTGTCGGTAAATGGTTAAAGGATAACAACATCACGGTAGATAATCGTAGTGGTACTCCTGTTAACGATTTAGCTAATGAGTTCAAAGCGTTACCGTTCCCTCAAGAACAACAAGACGATATACCCATCGAGAAACAACTTTAACTTCTTACTACATTCCCTTATACTTCAAAGGAGTCGGCATCATAACGTCGGCTCCTTTTTATTTGATACGATGAAGAAGAAACACCAAGAGATACCACCACAACTACGAGACTTTAGAAACTTTCTGTGTCTTGTTTGGCGACACCTTAACCTGCCTGACCCTACTCCGTTACAGTACGACATGGCTTTATACTTGCAAAATGGACCCCGTCGTTCCGTTATTCAAGCATTTCGTGGGTGTGGTAAGAGCTGGATAACCTCAGCATTTGTTGTTCATCAACTACTACTTGACCAAACAAAAAACATACTTGTTGTGTCTGCCAGTAAGAATAGATCAGATGACTTCTCCACTTTTACATTACGTCTGATACAGGACATCCCATGCCTACAACATCTACAACCATCAGAGAACCAACGGTTCAGTAAGATAGCTTTTGACGTTAACGGTGCTCCTGCTTCTCACGCACCCTCCGTTAAGTCGTTAGGAGTAACATCCCAGCTGACTGGTTCCCGTGCTGATATAATCGTAGCTGACGACGTAGAAGTACCGTCTAACTCTCAAACACAAGGACTACGGGATAAGCTGGACGAAGCCGTCAAAGAGTTTGATTCTATTATAAAGCCTCTAGAAAGCTCTAGGATTGTATTTCTTGGTACACCCCAATGCGAGGACAGCCTGTACACTAAACTGGCAGAGAGGGGCTATGAGCAGCGTGTATGGCCCGCACAATACCCAAAGGAGGAGGACGCTGATAACAACTACGGTCCAGCCCTTGCACCCTTTATACGAGATAACATAACTCCTGAGACCACAGGCACATCCACAGAACCCTTACGCTTCAGTGATATGGACCTTGAAGAACGTCAGCTGTCTTACGGTCGTACCGGGTTTGCGTTGCAGTTCATGTTAAACCCTAAGCTGAGTGATCGTGACCGTTATCCCCTAAAGATTAACGACCTTATCATTCACGACGTTGACGTTGATACCGCCCCTGAAAAGATCGTGTGGTCCAGTGACCCTGAGAAAGCAGATAGAACACTACCTAATGTAGGACTGGCAGGAGACCGCTACAAACGTCCTAGCAGTCTTGTAGGAGAACTAATACCGTACACAGGGTCTGTCATGTCTATTGATCCTTCTGGACGGGGTAAAGACGAAACGGCTTACGCTGTCGTAAAGATGCTTAACAGTCAGTTGTTTGTACCAGATGCTGGTGGTATTAAAGGAGGGTACGACGAGGTGACGTTAAAACGTCTCGTCTCCATTGCTAAAAACAACAAAGTTAACAAGATCGTTATAGAGTCTAACTTTGGTGACGGTATGTTTATGGAACTGATTAAACCGTTGTTTCGTAATGAATATCCTGTGACCATAGAAGAAGTACGTAGTAGTAAACAAAAAGAACTAAGGATTGTTGATACTCTTGAACCTGTACTTAACAGTCATCGTCTTATTGTTGATCCTAAAGTTATCTCTAACGACTACCAGTCTGCGTTAACGTATCCTATAGAGTCTCAAGCTAGGTATATGTTATTCTATCAACTATCACGGATAACAAGAGAACGGGGTAGTCTGGCTCATGATGACCGTTTGGATGCGTTAGCTATTGCTGTTGCTTATTGGGTAGAACAAATGGCTGCTGATGTTAACAAGAATATGTACGATAGAAAACAAGAACTACTACAAGAAGAGTTAACAAAGTTTACTGATAGCTTTTATAAACGTAAACGTTCTAATAACACTCTTCTTTGGAGTTAACAAGTATTACTTAGATAACAAACTCTTACTTACTGTAATTAACTTCTGTTATAACTGTGATGAAGTAGTTAGTTTAAATACAGTTATATGTTATCGTTGTTAGTTATAGGTTTATTTATAAACACACCTATCCTTAAAACCGTTAGAAAGAAGACGACGATAAATCTGTTGTTAAAAGTTAGAAGAGACCGTAGTTGTCGTTTTTAAGGTCTCTTTATATTTAACGTTTTAATTTATCAGTTTATAACGACGACGTTTTAAAGTGTCCGTTGTTGTAGTCGTTTCGTCAATAAAGAAGCTATTACTTATTGATGTTATCGTTTTAAAGGACAGTTATAGCTGTACCTCCAGTTGCCACGGTGGCATTATACCTTTATAGAACCCATACGGGATGTATGTCAAGCCTAGAGTTATAAGTCGTTGTTAATGAATGAATAAAAATACGGTACAAAATGACACACCTAAATTAAAGCAACAGTCTTTACTACCTAACGTATTTGTTATATAGTGTAAAGTATTATGAACAACAACGATCAAACGGACTCCTTTATGTTCGACCTAGACAACTTAATACGACGATACCAGCAGGAGTTCGACCTTAACGATCAGACGATCGTAGGTGCGTTAGAGTTCGCTAAACTGACTGTTTTAACTGACGCTGAGATCATTTTTAGCCCAGAAGATATAGACGAAGACGACGACTTAGAGGACTTTATCAGCCCCTCTTTTTAAGAAATTTGACGAAAAAATCTGAGCGGCTTACGCTATATACGCGCGCATTAATTACCCCCGCGCGTGCCTGCGGTTTATCTACTGGCAGGGGTGGTGTTTGTAATAAGTTTTACTAAATCGATAGGTAAGCCAGGCTAATAGGTAACGCTAAACACCTGATTATCTTCTTGTTATGTAATTTAAGAATTAGACATAATACATATTGTGCGAATTGTAAGCACTCTACTTTTAACTTTTTAAGAGTATTGTTTACTTTTAGCCTATCGTTCGCAAATCGCAAGATCAGCCAGTCGAATTGCGTCAAGGGTTGCCGATTGAATCGTTCGCTAAGTGCAACTAATTTGCATTTGGATTTATCGTTTTAGCGCGTCACCTCTTTTCCAAATATGGAAGCAGCTTGCCAAATATGGAAGTCATTAGTCGATCTGATAGTTGATAAGACTTGCTAATGGCTGTCATTAGAAACACAGCAAAGTTGCAAGATGGGTAATTTTGTTATCGTAATGCTCTTGTAATGCTGTAAATGCTGTTTGAATTACTTATTAATTCTAACTCTTATTACTTATGAAAACCATACACTTCACTAAATCATCACTAGAATCGGAAAAAGCACTTTATGAGCATTGGCTTAATGATTGTGAGGATTACGAGGATTGCGAACGATATCAACAAACAATCGATGCTTTAGAAGAAACCTTACGATGTGGTGAGGGCTATGATCAATCTTGCGGAGTCACTTATGTGATGGATTCTTTAAACTTTATAAACGAACCAAACGCCCGTCCTATCAAAATTAACGATAGTGAAATTGGCTTAAACCTTCTTAAAAGCGAATAATGAAGACTATCCATGTTCAACACGATTGCATCGAATCTAATATCAATCGTCTTCTAAAGTGCTTTGATGTGAAAGCGTCGGACGCTTGGAACGATGATATTCAAAGTGAAATTGATTCTTTGACTGAGTGCTTACGCAAGGGCTTTTGTATTTACAAAGATCAGCACCTTAAACTTTCAACTTACACAACGGAAGGTTTCGGTTTTCAAGCATAACAAAACAACCAATAACAACTCACATTAAAACTATATTATTACTTATCATGAAAATCTTAAAATCATTCCAACCATCCAACAAAACACAAAAGTTTTATACTTTCGAGGGTGATGCCTATCGAAACGACAACTTGCAATTGGTACGAAAAGATGTTGCAAGACATTATAGAGAAATAGATTCAATTAATAAACTAAAAGCTTGTTTGCGTGCAGGAGAGTATACTTTTCCCGGTTCTTATCGTTTATTCTTTATTACAGACGACGGCTCTTGCTTAAGCTTTTCCGCTGTTCTAGATAACTTGCAAGAAATCTTTTATTCAATGATGCATAACATGAGAGACGGTTGGTCAATCGTTGGATTAGGTTGCGTCAATGAATCAGATGAAGATATCTATTGCGATCATACAAGCGAATTACTTTCTTAATAACTACAAACATCAACTCACAAAAAAAACTATTATTACTACTATGAAAAACGAAAAGACCATGGACGAACGATTAAAAACATATGCAATAGCACAAAAGCCATATAATGGCGTTCAGAGCGTAGCGAGCATAGACGATTCACTTGACCGCTATTTACCAAAGACAAAACCGCGTACCTTCCTAATCTACTTGCTTGCCTCCCCAATACTGGCACTGGGGGCATGGCTATTACTTATCTGGTGTTGTCTCAATACCGATGCTAACTAATAAAAACACGAAAGGAAAAAACTTATATGAAAATAAACGAAAAAAACTTACTTGATTGGGGCATCTTTGCCTCATTTACTACCGATAAAAACGCTCATGAAAACGGCTATAGGGGCGGTGATGATGAGGCACAATTCGAGCTTATTTTACCTGATGAAGTGCAAGGGAAGATTTATCAACTTGTCAAAGATCATTTAGATCAAGCTGAAACCATCGAGCTAGATGAATCCGAATACATATTTTAAAACATCATGAAAATTAAAAATACTTACGAATATCAATTCCCATCCTATGCATTGTGTGCGTTATTTAATGGAGACTTTGACGGTCTAGATGATGATGACATTGAATTGTTTAACCGATTCATGGAACAAAATAAAAACATAGATGTTTGGGACGATAAATACCCAGATAGTGAGCCGTACTTTACACATTATCCAGAGTTTGGGCTGGCTTGTGATGTAGTTGATTTAGTCGGCATAGAGTTTGAAAAAGAGGAAAGCTAAGAACATGAATAAACTTTTATCACTTCTCTTGTTACTCTTAACCGCCAGTTGCAATCATCACAAGCTAACCGACCATCCGATTGACTTATGTCCGTCCGATGAAGGCTTGTCTTGTCCGATTGACGGATCACCTTGCCCTTTTTGTGGGCGTACCGTTTTAACCGATGACTAAACAAATTTGCAAACACTGCGGTCTTACCTTGCAAGGCACTGACAAAGAGGGTGAGGACATATGCGTAGACTGCCTAGCTGACCTATGCTTTCCGAGTAATTACAACATTAAAGAAGGATGCATAAGACAATCTTTAAACCTACCATTAACCGATAAAGAGAAAGAAGACGAACAATGTCAATGATCACCCTACTCTGTTTAGTATTTATATTCTGTTTGTTTATCAGCTTGATTTACAACGATTAAAACCAATCAAAAAACCGATATATGAAACTCAACCTAACCGAAGATATAAAAGAAAACATACGTGTCCGTGCGAAAGCACATATCAATTCAACCGATCCTTCAACCGACCACTGGGATTCAATAGAAACACCTGATGGGTTCGTTGACTTTAACATCTGGCAGGATGATGAAGAGTGGATTGTAACTTGTTACGACACCTATTGCTCAACCGATGATGGTTACCTGTGTACTGATACATCAACCTTTAAAAGGATAGCTTTGTAATGAAAGAGATAACTTTAGAACCAAGCGTAATGATAGAGGAGTTAATGTTTTGGATTCATCAGAATGAGATGGGAGGGGACTGCATTGACCCATCGAATAGGTTTTTCCCTTTGTACTTAGAACTACAGAAATTAAAGGACAAGCTTGACAACGAGAAGCATGATCTTTACGTGTCCGTATCTGCGGATGAAACAAAATAACACTATGAGAGACTACGATAGCTGGCTAACTAGCTTCCTTGACTACGAAGATGACGACGGATTAACCGACGAAGAGCGAGAAGAACTAAAAGATTTGTACGAAGCTTGGGTAATAGATCAGTACGAACAAACACTAGACTAAACAAACATGGAAGACACGGACGAACACGAGGAGGTATTGGAACAATTAGACGAGTCCATATCTGCACTGGTCACGAAAGGGTATGACTTTTTTTGGAGTAATAATGAGTTGTGTTACGATAAGGAGTTGAAAGTTGTACGCAGTGACCGACCTCGTGTTCGTCCGCCAACTTGGTTTTGTTTCATGAACGAAGACGAACGAGAACGACTGACCAAGTGAACGCAATCGAAGCCGAGATGAAACGATGGGGACGAGCTACCTATCGCCAGTTCCAACAGTTCTACAAGGAGAGTGAGCGAGGCAGTGAGTTGGACAGCAGTAAGCGTGTGTTAAGTAAGTTGGCACCGCAACTAGCCGACCCGATTGAAGACTTCTTTAACCGATTTGCCAGTGACGACAGTCCGTCCATGCCGATTTGGTTGTGTTATATAGCAGATTTCCACCCTCAAATGGTAGCACAGATAGCGTTGAAAACTGTGCTTGATAAGATGTACTCACAAGATCGACACTTTAGTAGACTGGCAGCGGAAGTGGGCAAAGCATTTGAAGAGATCGCACGACAACGGGTAGCAGAACACACGGTTGCAAAGAATAAGATGTTCAGCGTACAAAAAACGAAGAGTAAGCGGTCAAAGATGCAACGCTTTTATAATGTTGAAAAGAATAACCGACGTTTTACGTGTTGGGAGAAACGACTGAAGGTATCACTTGGTGCGTGGTTGTTAGGAGAGATAGCTACACACACAGGACTGATAGAGTTCCGTATCGAACGATTTGGTAAGAAGCTACGCAAGGACGTGGTGTTGTCTGCTAAGTTCAGCGATTGGGTACGACGGTTTGACACATGGAAAGAGATGCTTGACCCGATGCGTATGGCGTTGCCAACAAAACCGAGAGACTGGGTAGACTTTTATAGTGGAGGATACGAAAGCTTTGATGATCCGTTTGTTATGAACCGACCGAATGGTAGTAACTACGAGTTTGCAAGCATGAAGAATCTTTACGTGTCCGTGAATAATATACAGCAGGTAAAGTGGAAAATTAACACGAAGATTTTAGATGTTGCTCTAAAGTGTTACGAATTAGAGAGAGTCTTTGACTTCCATGAGATACCTTTGCAACCGTACCTTGAGAACGGACACGAACGACCTGAAGAATTAAGGGAGTGGAAGTTTAAACAGGACAAGATACGACGACGCAATGAGAGTAACCGTAGCAAAAGGCTACAACACGCCAAGATATTACACCTAGCTAAGAAGTACAGGGAGTGGGACGATGTTTACTTTCCGGCACGAGTTGATTACAGAGGCAGGGTATATTATATGCCAGCTTATTTGCACCCACAGGGTAACGACTTAGCACGTGGTCTTTTGTTATTCGGAGATGGTCAACAGGTAGTAGATGAAGATGACCTTGAACGACTGTTGATCCACGGAGCTAATGCATGGGGAGTAAAGGGAAGCATTGAGGAACGATTGCACTGGGTGGGCAAACATCAGAAGTGGTTCCTTGAGACAGCAGAGGACCCGATGACTAACGACTGGTGGATGGAAGCAAGTGAACCGTTTGGATTTCTAGCGTTTTGTTTTGAGTATCAACAGTTTACAAAAGAGGGATACGGTTACGTGTCTCATTTTCCTGTACGTATGGACTGTAGTAATAACGGTATGCAGATACTACATTTGTTATTACGGGATACACGACACGCCAAGCACTGTAACCTTGTACCTGATCAACCAGTAGGAGATATGTATCAGCACATTGCTGACCTTGTGTACGAACGGTTAAAGGAGCAGTCAAGTGAGAGTTATATAGCATCTGAATGGTTCAAGTACGGAGTGACAAGAGCTATGGCTAAAGCAGCGGTGATGAATAAACCATACGGTCAGTCGTACTATCATGTACTCAGTAACTTCTTAAGTATCATTGGGGATAACCATCCGTTTCAAGAGGGTGAGAACATCGACGCTATCAATTACCTAGCCGAACAATTCAACACGGTAGCACGGGAGGAGTTGGAGAGTGTTGTCCGTATTCAGCAGTTCTTACGGGGTTGTGCTAATGCAATAGGAAATCAGATAATCAGATGGACGACACCGAGTGGATACAAAGTTGTACAAGGACTGACTAAAACGAAACGGTTACAGTGTCGTACCATAGTCGGTAACATATCAACAACGGTTGAACTGGAGGACGACACAGATGAGATCGACCCAAAGGAACAACGCAAAGGAATCACTGCTAACTTTATACACGGGATCGATGCAGCTGTTGTTCACCGATTAGCGTACCGTATGGAGTACGACATGGGGTTTGTTCACGACTGCTTTATAAGCCACGCCTGTAACGCCCGCAAAGTACACCAAGATGTACGAAAAACATACAAGACTTTCTTTTCAATTGACTTACTAGCAGAGTTCAGATGTGAGTTATTGAATCAATACCCGACAGCAAAGTTGCCTGACCTGCCTGAACTTGGGACGCTTGACGTCTCGCAAATAGATCGAGCAATGTACCTGCTGTCTTAATAAAAAATAAAAACACTAAGAGAAATGATAAAATCACGTAAGAAACACCCAGTAATAAAAGTAAAAGGAACAGCTAGGTATCCTTGGTTAAACAATCCTAACAAGAAGTGGAAGGAAGAGTTTGGCGAGTTCACCTGCGACTTAGTCGTTGATAAAGATCAAGCTGAGATGCTGAAGAATACACTACGTCCGTTGTACGAAGAAGAGTTACAAGCTGTACAGCAACAGCACGAAGGTAAGAAGATCATGCAGCGTGACATACCTATCAATGAAGACGAAGATGGTATCATTGTTAAAACTAAAGTAGATGCTGGAGGTAAACGCAAAGATGGTAGTGAGTATAAGTTATCTGTTGC
>Ga0208162_1000332_pt1 | contig 27781 bp, 38 predicted proteins | sample CB_VirMetaG_4_FD_184539 | JGI IMG/M metagenome (GOLD analysis project Ga0208162, IMG submission 184539) | Freshwater to marine saline gradient viral communities from Chesapeake Bay - CB_1508_1M Viral MetaG (SPAdes) (version 4) | ecosystem: Environmental > Aquatic > Marine > Coastal | place: USA... | reverse complement strand
AACTCTCTATCCATTATTCTTTTGTTGCATCTTAGCGTAGTCTCGCAACTTGATTTAATACCCATTACTATTGTTTTATAATCTGGTCTTTCCATATTGTCCTCCTTTGTTTAGTGTGTTTAAACGACCTGTACTTTATTTTGGTCAATTACATAAATTGGTTCTTTTTCATTGTCATATTTTACCAGTGGTGGATGATTACCAATCTTTACAATAGTTCCGTATTTGTCGCTATGTTCTTGATAAAATCTGTCTCCCACTTTCAAATCATCAATTAGTTTATATTTTGTTATACTAAATAACCATCTAGAGTTTTTTACTTCTTGTGCCATTGATTGCCTCCTTTGTGTGTTTTCTAATCTTACAAATTTTTATTGGGGGCTACAAGCTATTTCTTCATCATCAGGACAGCCTGTTTAAACGCCCCCAAATCTTTTATACTTTACTTAATACTATTGTTGTTTCACTTGTTATAGGACATTTATAATCACAATCAACGACCCAACCTTTTCTGATAAACTTGCTGATAAATTGATTTGCCTCTGACCAGTTAATAATTGTCTCATCTTGATATTTTATCTCTAAGACTTTTAAGCCGTCTACTTCTTCTACTTTAGTTTTAAAATCTGTTATCATATCGCCTCCTTTGTGTGTTTTGCAATATGTAAAGAGTTTAAAAATAAGCTTTTCAAATTGTCAAGCAAAAAAAATAAAAAAAATAAAAAAAGTTTTCATAGTATAAAAAAGCCCAGATGTCAAGACTTTTTTATTTCTGGCTGGTTTTTCTCCTCTATAAACGCCAGAGAATACCCCTAGAACGCATTAAAATAAAAAAAAGGTCTTATGGTATGCAAAAAATGTTTTGTCGTCGGAAACCTTGTTCAAATATTCCAGAATTTAGAGCTATAAAAAACACGCTGTTTAAACGCTCTTAACTTATCCACAACTTATCCACATCATACTTATCCACAAGTTATCCACAAAGTTATTAACAAGTTATCCACATAAAAGTTATCCACATTTTATCCACAATTTGTGGAAAACTTCTAGACGCCGTTTAAACGCTCTGAAAAAAAGAGCAAAAAAAAAGGGCTATTTCTAGCCCTCTTTTTTTAGCTGGTATATTGTTAAGCTTGAAAGTCCTTAACGATGCTCTGGCTGGTGTGCTTGCCTCCACCTATTACATATTTTTTTGATGGGTCAATTTCTACCAGCTCTGAAGGTGTTTGAATATATGCCCTTCCTTTAATCTGCCTCACTTTACAAGTCAAGCCGTAAGTTTCAAACAAGCCGTTTAAACGCTCTCTGGTCGTTGGTGTGTTCCATCCAGCTAAAGAAAACCAAAGACCTTTACTAATTTTATTGAATTGAGCTATCCAATTATTATGAAGATACATATCCGATTGAACAGCGTTCTTCTCTATTTTTGAGCCGTTTAAAACTGGCATTTCTATTACTCTTACTTCTACTCTGGTATTATCCATATTAATTGGCTTTTGATTTAAAAAAGCCGTTGCTGTTTTTAGTGTGATTTTTCTCATAATTACGCCTCCTCTACTACTTGATTAACTATTAATATTGAGCTTGGTAAATCTGCCTCTTCGTGTGCATAATACACAAAGAAAATAAATTTTGCATTAGCTCTTGGTACTTCGTGCCCATCCTCATCCAGAATATAAAACTCTCCGTACTCATCCATTTTTACTATTCTATCTTCAAATAAAACTTCGCATTTCTCCGATAGTTGATAGTGTTTTTTTACTTGCCAAATACGATGGTTAAAAATATTCGTATGTGATGCGTCAAATTTTAAAGGTTTTTTAAGACTTCCAAAAGTAAATTCAGTCTCTCTATAATATCCCATTATTTCACCTCCTGTCTTCTAGCTTTCGCTCTGTTTAAACGCTGTCTTATCTTCTTAGCGTCTCTGTTCTCTCTGGCTTGTCTGCCTTGCTCTGCTTGAGCCTCTAAGCCCTTAATTTGTGTAGCTGTTAAGCCTGTATATTTCATATTAACTCCTAGTGTTTTTTCAAATTTACTTAACAATTTAATTTCTGTCAAGCCTAAGACTAGAGACGCCGTTTAAACGACGCCCCCAGTTTCGCCCTTGTGGGCTCATCAGTTAGGCATCCTCCCATTTTAGCTCTTCTGTGATGTTGTCGATGGTGTCGTCAAGGTTTTGCTTGCCGTTGACCTTCTCGTTATTATTCACCAGACTAAAAAACTTGTCGATGCTAATAATAGCTCCGCCGTATTTTTTGCCTAGTTGAATATGATAATCACCTTCTCCACAAGATAAACAAGTTCTGCTGTTCATCTGCTCTATTCTCAAACGATTGGTATTAAATCCGTGGTCGCAATCGTTATCTGTGCCATAACATCTAACTTTTAAATTTCTGTTAGTATCACGGCGTAAGCCCTCAAGGTTTACCTGTCTAAGCGGAAATTTTCCGATAGTTTTTACGATGCTGTTTAAACGACCTTTAAGCTCTTCGCCAGCGTATGTACTGGTTAGCTTGCCCTCAAGTCCGATGGTTCTCGCCATCTTGTCGAACGCTCCGCCCTTCTTGTGTCCGCTCTTGTTGTCGTCAATAGCGTGTATTAACTCGTGGGCTAATGTGTCCAGAACGTCTACGCTGTTATCTCTTCCAGTCGTCGCAATGTTCATCTGGATAATATTTACAACTTCAGCTTTTGGGTTTGGGTTGTCTGCTGTTCCTCTGGTGTAAGCCGTTGGATAACATCTGCCCAGCGTCGTGTGTCCGTGGGTCTTATTCGCTGTCTTCATCTCTGAAACATTGATACGGATATTTTTCGGAACTTTAAAGCCGTGCGGTCTAAAAACTTTGTCGCTTAGCTCTTGCGTCGCTTTTTCGAACCATTGCGTAATTGCTACGTCGTGGTTCACTACTTTAAACTCTCTAACTTTCTTTACGTTTTGGGTCGCCACCGCCTGATTATTCATTTTATTTCCTTTGTTTGTGTGTGTTAAAATCATAAAACAATATAGCACATTTTACACTTTGTGCAAACATTTTTTTTTGTCGTCATAAAATCGGCTCAAATCTGGGGCTCTGGCTTAGGCTGTTTAAACCATCCAAGCTTTAAATCTGGGGCTGGTAATGTAGGTATTTAAAGGCTGTTTAAACGCTGTCTATAACTAGAAAAATAGGGTCGGTTTTATATTGGGCTGGGTCTGGCTTGGGTCTAGATATAGGAACTATATATAATTTTTCTTGCGTGTGTAGGGGCTGTAATATAACATTATATAAAAGCTTGTCAAGTGATTAGTACCACCGACGGAGAGAGTAGCTAGCTATGGTCTGGAATAATATCAATAGCATAAGAAAGAAAAAAAAAGACTTGACTTTTAGAAATGGCTGTAAGTTAACATATTGCTAGACTTAGAACCGAATCTCAACGAACTTTTACAATTCCTAACTTGAAAAAGACTGGGGGGGCGATTGAAAAAAAAGAACTTCACAAATACTTGAGCTATTTTTTTAGTTTGTGTTGTGTCTGGAAGTGTTGATATTGCTAGAGTTACAGAAACGGCTAACTATATAACTATACTAGCTAGTAGTTTAGTAGAGTTATCCTAACTAAAGTTAATAAAAAAAACGGCAGATGTCAAGTACAAAATAGATAAGGGTCTAAAAAATATTATAATTTTTTTCTTGACTTTTTCCAATCTATTATAGTAAGCTCTATTATGTTTAACGGACCAAACGGAGCAGGTAAGGGTGATAAACCAAGACCTAGCTCTATATCTAGAAAAAAATACGAAGAACGCTGGGATAAAATCTTTAAAAAGAAAAAGGATAAAAATGTCAAAAGAAAAAAGTGATGTATTAACAGCATTAGGTGTTATTACAAAAGAAAGCGTAAAACGACAATATAATAACTGGTGTCGCTATAAATCGTTGCACCATGCAAATTTATTAGAACATGATGAATTAAACGGACAACTATTAGATGTTGTTACAGATGAAGAATTAAAGATAGCAATAGAAGTAACTACCCAAGCATTTTCTCGCCACATTAGTGCGTTAGAAGATACATATATTACATCGTTGCTAAACTTAATCATAGAAACAAAAAAATACGATATGGAGGAAACTGATGCCCATCAAGAAACCGAAGAAACCTACTAAAAAAGATATTCTATATCATTTAGCCCTCATTAGACAGGATATATTTAGACTACATGAGAAAACTATGTTGATAGAATCAGTCATTAATAAATATATAAAAATGAAAAAAGATACAGATAAATTTAATAAATATTTACAAGACCAAATAAAGGGAGCTAAAAGTGAAAAAGCTGAAAAAGCAAAAAAATAAAATAATGAAGCTACCTATTAACGGTCACGAGTATACTGTTCGTTTTATATCTGGTGCTAAAGTAGACTTAGGGTCAACTGATTCTGAAATACTGGGTGCAATTTCTATGCGTAATTGTGAAATAGTGCTAGAACATAATATGAAAGATAGTAAACTACTAGAAGTATTAATTCATGAGGTATTACACGGTATTACACATGGAAGTAGTTTAGAAATGACTGAAACACAAGTACAAGTATTAGCAAATAGTTTGTACCAAATGGGTTTTGGTGAATATTTATGGAAAAAAGCAGGAGGAAAATATGATTCCTAATTACGACGCTATAGTAAAAAAAGCAAAAGCACTATGTGATAATAAAAATATAGATTATGCACAAATAAAAGAACCATTTTCTAACTTTGAAATGGTAGAAGCACTAAAAATTTGTGACACATCAACTGGCATTCTTGTTCGTATCTCTGATAAAATAGCTAGAATCTCTAATCTGTTAGAAAGAAATGGAGAAAGAGCTGTTGATGAAGAAAAGGTAGAAGACACAATGCTTGATTTGATAAATTATAGTATAATATTATTGAGTTATACTATGTACAGTAAACAATATGACTCAGAAAACGGAGAACAGAATGATTAATCCAGGTAAAATATTAGAACACAATACAAAAAAAGCTAAAGTAAACCTACATTGTCTTACAGACATCCACGTAGGTAGTAAAGTCTTTGATAGAAGTCTGTTTTTAAAAGCAATACAGATGATAGATGAAGACCCAAATGCACTTTGGTTCGGAAATGGTGATATGTTAGAGTTTATTCCACCTAATTATCACATACCAGAGGGCGACCAGTTGTTTGATAACAACGAACAATACGCTCAATTTGTTAAAATGATACGACCTATCATGGATAAGTGTATATTTTTACGTGGAGGCAATCATGATACGCTACGTTCTGTTAGATTAGCAGGAATTGACATAATTCGTGTACTATGTGATGACCTTGAAGTACCATATTATCCATTTCCAGGGTATGCAGTGATTAATTACAAACATAATCGCTTCACATTTGCAAGTGGACATGGAAAAAGTGGTGCAAAAAACGGAGATATGGAGTTAACAAGGCTTAGAAACATATTTCCTGATGCTGATATGTATTATTTGGGGCATAACCACCAATTATACGCAAAACCAATAGATTCTTTTGAAATTATGCAAGATAGCGAAGAAGTAAGAAGACAATGGTTCGTGCGTGGGGGTTCTTTTATAGGATATGCTGAATATGCACGCTATGCTATGTTTGAACCACAAACAAAAGGATGGGTAGAAGTGCGTTTAAGTGATAAAGACCCAGAATACATTGTACACCGTAAATGAAGAAAAGAACTATAAAAGGTCAGGAGCACATTGTATACGACAATATCAATGAGCTTAGGCAGGTTATGCCATTACAAGACGTATTAGAAGAATGGAGAAATGCTCCAGTAGGTTCATGGACTTTAACAGATGATGGGCAGGTTTGTGAGGTGTTAGAACGTGGGGTAATCAACAATGAACGCTATGTACGCACTGCGATTGGAATGTTTAACTGTGCTCCTACCATAAAAATGGAAGGCGAAATGCGTGAAAGCATATACAAGTTTAGTGGCAAGAACTCTAATACTGTATTTAAAGAACGTGTCAAGCCAACAAAGCAAGAATTTCTATTTGCTAGATATGTTGCCAAAGGCGATGGGGTGATAGAGTCGTTTAAACGAGCTTATCCTAAATCAAAGTCTGAGCAGTATATCAAAGAGCAAAGTAGTATGTTGTTAAAAACAGAAAGGATACAAACCTTGATTGATAAAGAAATACAGAAAATACTAGATAAAACAGAGATAACTCCAGAATATCTACTACTAAAGACAAAAGAGATTGTAGATAATGTTGAAGCAAGAGATAGCGATAAGATTTCGTCGCTAAAGATGCTAATGGAAATATCTGGATTGCTAGGTAAGAAAGAACAAAAAACTGAATCTATCGCATTGTTTAAGGGTTTTAGCCCTGAACAACTAGCAGCATTGGAAGGAAAAGATGTCAAACAAATCGCAAGCCAAGAAAGAGAAATACCTCAACTGCCATATGTGCGAGAGGAAAGTGAAGATACAGAAGTCGCCGATAACGTATAGTGACTTTTTGTTAAATACTATCATGAATATCCCTATGGATAAGTACATTACTGTTGATTGTACGTGCCTTTGTATGTATGACGAACATATGGACTTGATAGGGTTTAGTAAGGAATTTATAGAAAATAATGGAAAAGCTTAGTTTATCTGATAAGGAGGTGCTGTTACACAAAGCATCTAAAGATTTAATACTGTTTGGTAAGTTGTTTTTACCAAATGATTTTTTACACAAATCAGCTTCTCCTCCTTTTCACCATGCTTTAGGTAAAAAATTAATTAGTACAAAACCTGGAGCACGTATTTGTAATGTGCTTCCAAGAGGTTTTGGAAAATCAGTATTAATGAAGGCAGCAATCATGCACAAGATGTGCTTTACACCAGAAGACCAATCTATGTTTATGGCTTGGGTAGCTGAGGAACAAGGTCAATCTATTGACCACGTGAAGTATATACGTTCACATTTAGAAACAAATCAAGCTATTAGATATTACTTTGGCAATCTATGTGGAGGTGACGTAGGTAAGAGATGGACAGAAAAAGACTTAATTACTACAAAAGGGCATCGTATTATAGCAAAAGGTACTTCACAGCGTCTTAGAGGTCGTGCTGAGGTAGATACACGTTATACAGGTATCATACTAGATGACTTTGAATCAGAGTTAAATACAAAGACTGCTACACGTAGAGATGAAATTAAACAATGGATTGTATCTACAGTATATCCATCACTAGAAGAAAGTCCTGGTAAAGAAGGATGGATATGGCTATCTGGTACGATTGTACACTATGATGCATTCTTGCAAAACATTGTAGATGGATGGAAAGAATCAGAAAAAACGAAAAAGTCTTATCCGTGGGATGTAACCTTTATTCGTGCTATAGAAGACGGTAAACCAGCATGGGAAGAACAATTTCCATTATCTAAGTTAAATCAAAAAAGAAAAGAATATATAGAGGCAGGTAAAGTAGATAAGTTTGCTCAAGAGTATCTAAACGATGCTAGAGATGCTGCGTCTGCGTCATTTAAGATGGATAACATAAACTATCACAATTATGAGTTTCATACAGATGGACAATTCACTTATTTAAGAAATTCTCAAGAGATGATACCTATTTACACATATATGGGTGTTGACTTAGCACATACAGCATCTAATACCTCTGACTATCAAGTTATCGTAGTAATGGGTATGGATGCAGACAAAAACAGATATGTGATAGATTACTACCACGATAAGATACCAGCATTTGATATGCCAGAACAAATATTAAAGATGGCTAAGAAATACTCACCAATACGTAGATGTGCTGTAGAGACGGTCGGTGCACAAGAAATGGTTCGTGATATGCTAGAACGTATGGCACGTCAAGAAAAAAGATTATTACCTGGTATTAACAAAGGAGTAAGACCTCCACATGGTATTAAAAAAGAAGACAGACTAGAAATGTCTTTAGGTAGTATTATTAATAGTAAGAAGTTATACATCAAAAAAGAGCATTCAGAACTAATAGATGAAATCTTTGAGTTTCCAAAAGGAAAGCATGATGACTTGCTAGATGGATTGTATTATGCAGACTTTTTTGCCAAAGCACCTAGAAGTAGAGTAATGCAAAATGATGAGTATGAAAGACCAGACGATTTTCCAACACAAGCACGTACAAAAATAAATTGGATGACTGGATTAAAAATATGAGAAATCGCCTAAAAGGCTGTTTTAAATTAAACAGGGTTATGGTATCTGATTATACATTAGAACAATACATTGACTACTTAAAAAGGGTAGAAGGGTACGCAAATAAAGTAGGGGAAAAGTTTTATCCGTACGACTCACCTGAAGGTGGGTTAAAAACCATTGGGTACGGCTACAAGTTGAAAACGCTTGAAGAACAAAATACTTATGAGAAAACAGGTTTGAGCGAAAGAGAGGTACAAGACCTCTTATTGCATGAAGCACAACTTTCTTTTATAAAAGCTAAAAATTTCTGTACAAGCAGAAATAGAAAATGGTCTGATGTGGATGATAGGTTAAAATATGCCTTAGCTGATTACTGTTTTAACTTAGGGGGGCTAGAAAAGTTCCCAACTACTGCAAAATTTTTAATGCATAATAATGTAGATGGTGTATTAGAAGACGACCCAGGAAGACCTGGGTTTAAGCAATATGAAAGAGTATTTAGAGACCCAGAGGGCAAAAGAAGAAGATTAGGTAGAAACAAAGAGTTCTATAAAGAATTTTTACAACCGTATATGGAGCAGGCATGAAAATAGATACAGAAGGTTTAGGAAGAAGACTTTACAACTTTGGTAAAAAGACCAAAGATAAAACAAGAAAGTTTATGGACAGATTTACTGTTGAGGCAGAAAATTTAAGAAGAGCAGAGTATAATGCTCAAAGAGATGTAGGGAAAGTAGATTATTTACCAACTAGAGGTCTAATGAAAGAACAAAAAGCTATCAAAGAAGATAGAAAACGCAGACAACAAATGAAGGTTAAATAATGTCAAGAATCAAAGAAGACATAAAAGCAAGAGAAAATAGAGAAATTTTTCAACGTTATGCAGAAGCTAGAAGAGATTGGGATGTTGAAGCTAGAGATGCAATAGATTTTACACTAGGGAATCACTATACAGCAGAAGAGTCAGAAGTATTACAATCTGTAGGTCAAGCAGATTTCACTATTGATAGAATCTATGCTGCTATAGATAAACTAAAATCTCTTATGACATCAAGACCTGTAAAGTTTGGTGTTACTGCTAGAGAAGATTCAGATACGAAATTAGCTAATGTTTGGAGAACGTTATTAGAATATATCTATGATATATCAGATGGGCAGCATCACTTCAAACAAGCTGTACACGATTATGCAACTGCTGGTATTGGTTATTTTTATGCATATATAGAACCAGAAGCAGATTATGGTAGAGGAGAAGTTATGTTTACTCATGTCAATCCATTCAGAGTGTACGTAGACCCTGCTTCTAGAGACAGGTATTTTAAAGATGCTGCAAACATTTTGATGTCTACCATCTTAACAAGAGAACAATTATTAGATTTATATCCAGATGTAGAAGAGTTTCTACCAAATATTGAAACACACAATATGTCTGACTATTATGATGATTATCCTGACTCGCAGCAGAAAAACTCACAGAATGTATTTACACCTGCTGAAGTAGAAGATAAAGATTATGAGAATACCATAACACAACGTTATCGTATTATTGAACGTTTTAGTAAAGTAAGAGTTCCTTATTATAGAGTAGCTGACCAACAAAACAATACTGAAACAATTATGAGTGCAGAAGCATTTGAAATCTTTGTAGCTGAAAATGAAGCTAAATTCAATAACAATACTTATGCTTTTGTAGAAATACCACAAACAAGAATTAAAGTTACAGCATCATTAGGACAAGTCCTTCTATATGAAACTATATTGGACACTGATACTTATCCTATCGTTCCTATACCAAATATATGGACTAATACACCATATCCTAAATCAGATGTGAATAAAGTTAAAGATATGCAGAGACTACTTAATAAATTATTCTCTCTTGCATTGTCTCATGCTCAAACTTCTGCTGGTCTAAAACTATTAGTACCACAAGGAAGTGTGGAAAGTATTTCACAACTTGAGAAAGATTGGGCTAATCCTAATGCTGTAATAGAATATGACCCAAGCTATGGAGAACCACATTTTCCTTCTCCACAGCCTTTAACAAGTCAGTTTTATGCTCTTATCAATCAAGTAGAGCGTTATATTGACTTAAACTTCGGAGTTCCTGAGCTATTACAGGGGTTCAAAGAAGGTGCACCTCAAAGTGTACGTGGCACAATGCTACTAGCACAAATGGGAGAAGGTCGTGGTGCTTCTAAGTTGCGTGACATTGAAATGGCATTGCAACAGCTTGGGAAAGTATTATATCAAATGTCTAAAGAACATTACACATTTGAAAAGAAATTTAGAATCGTACAACCAAACAATGATATTACACAGTTTGCTATTAACAATAGATTGTATGATGATAAAACAAAAGAATTGGTCAAAATAGAAAATGATATTACTTCAGGACAGTTTGATGTTCGTGTTGTTTCAGGTTCAACAATGCCTAATAACAAACACGCTGAATATCAAATGTATCTAGAAGCATATCAGTTAGGATTGATTGATAGAACCGAAGCGTTAAAGAAAACAGAAATCTTTGACAAAGAAGGTGTCTTGCAACGTACTGGCGAAGTACAAAGAATGCAAGCTATTATTAGTCAATTACAAGACCAAATAAAACTTCTATCTGGAGATTTACAAACTGCCCAGAGAGAGTCTATGTCTGACAGAAAACGTGTTGAGGTACAGAAATTTAAATCTGAACTTAATAAAGTGGTTACTGGAGCAAAGGCTCAACAGAAAGTAAATACAGAGAGAACCAAACGTCAACAAGAACAACAGGTGCAGGCTGGAATAAATTCATTACTGTCAGAAGATATTGGTGAACAATAAACAGCACATCGGAAGGAAAATAAAATGAGTGACGAATATATAAATGAAAATGAAACTTTAGAAGGTTCTGAAACTTCTGAAAATAATGACTTAAGTGAGCCAGAGATTCAACAGGATTTGAGTTCTGACGTACCAAAAGAAGATGAGGTACGTAAATTCCAGTCTATGTATGATAAAGCTCAGGCTGAGTTAGACAAAGTAAGACCAGTAGCAAAACTATTTCAGGATAATCCTGAACTGGTAGACGTTGTTAGAGACCACTTAACAGGGGGTAAAGGACAGGACAAAGAGCAAATACAAATAAATGAAGAGGAATTTAATCCTTGGGATGCGTATACAAATCCAAATAGTAAATCGTATCAATTAAGACGAAAAGAGATTGACGATGCTGTTAGCTCAAGAATGAGAGACTATATGGGTCGCTTAGAAGCACAGCGTCAAGTGGACACTCTTAAATTAAGAGCACAAACTGAATACAAGATGTCTGAAGCTGATGCAAATGACTTTGTAGATTTTGTTACAAAACCTAAAGAACAACTTCCTTTAGATACACTGTTTAACGTATGGAATACAAATAAAAACGGTTTACCACAAGTAAATCAAAATATTGAAAGCGTAAAGCGAGCACAACAAAGACCTAAGTCAGCTGGTTTAGTTCAAGGTGGACAACCTCCTAAAACATCTGATGAAGATAATATGTGGTCCAATATTTTGAAAGCTGGTAATACACGCTCTATACGTGGCAGTATTGTAAAAAAATAAAACGTAAAGGGGAATTAAAATGGCAATAACAAGTGGACAACTTAAAGCTAGTAATCTAACTGCTTCCACTACAGCTACTGGTGCTGCTGGCACTGGTGTTGCTCCTGACCAAAGAAGACTGTTTAACTTCAGCGACAGAATCGCTGAATTAGCACCTGAAGAATCACCATTCTTCGTGTACTTATCAAAAACAGCTAAACTTCCTACTGACGATTCTTTGTTCCGTTATCTTGAAGATAGGTCAAAGATTAGTTACACAAGTAGAGAGTTCTTCATTGATGGAGCTGTAGGAACTGTAGTAGCAGGTACAGATTACACAATAACTGTAGATGATAATGCATCATCGCCAGCATCTATTGACTTCTTAGTTAAAGGTATGGTAATTGCAGTTAGAACTGTTGGAGCAGCAGACACAGCAGGATATGGAAATGCAATCTTAAGAGTAGAAACAGCACCTGTAGATAACGGTGCAGATACTACTTTCCAAGCTAAATGTATTTCTGTTTCAGGCGTTTCTGGTTCTGACAGCATTGCTGATGATGACAGATGTCAAATCATCGGTTCAGCTTATGGAGAAGGTACTGGGTCACCAGACGTATTCTCAGAAGGCATTGATGATGGATTTGGATATACTCAAATCTTCAAAACTGCTGCAGAGATTACAAACACTGCATACGCAACTCAACTTCGTGGATATTCTAACGAATTTGAAAGAGTGCTAGCTATGAAAATGAGAGAGCACAAAATTGATATTGAAAGAGCTATGCTTTTTAACCAAAAAGCAAGAGTAAATGGCATTCAATATTCTGAAGGTCTAGTAGGACACATTATTAAAAACAGCACTTTTAAAGGTGGTACAGATAGTTTAGAATATGTATCAGGTAAAGCTTATGCTAAAACTTATGCAACATCTGAATTAACTTATGACGCTTTATTAGGCGACTTTGAAGTACTATTTGACCCAGCAAGAGGTGGAAGTAACGAAAGATTAGCATTAGCTTCTCTTCCTGTAATTTCTTACTTCAACAAAATGGGTAGTGGTAGTTTCTCAGATGTGTCAACTGCTTCAACTCAGTATCAAATGAACATGGATGAATTATCAGGACAGTTTGGTCACCAGTTAATGGAAATCAACACTATCCACGGTTCTGTATACATGGTTAAAGAACCATTATTCAGAGGTCATTCATCTGGTTTAATGTTGATGGCTGATATGAGCAAATTATATTACAGACCATTGATTGGTAACGGTGTTAATAGAGATACTCAAGTTATGACTAACGTTCAAAACGCTGATGAAGACTTGAGAAAAGACATGATTCTTACTGAAGCAGGTCTTGAGGTATGTTTACCAGAATCTCATTACTTAATCAATGTGGAAGGAGTATAACATGGCTAGAGCAAGAGTACTAGAATCAAACTCAGGTGCATTTAATAAAAATGTACATGGATTAGTTGTTGTACAAGATGCAACAACAACACGTGCTTTGGTTGCTGACCAAAGTGGTTCGTTAGTTATCCTAAGAGCAACAGGTGGAGATACAAATGTAAATCTTCCTGCTGCTTCAGGTAACGAAGGTGTATACTATGAGTTCATGGTTAATGAAGCTCTAGATGGAATCGTAACTATCCAAGCTAAGGATGGTACTGATTTCTTCTTAGGAACTGTATTTGACGGTGAAACTGCAACTCCTGCAAACGTCGCTTTTGACGGAGCAGCAGACGATGAGTTAATCATCGCTTCTGGTGCAGCAGCAGGTGAAGTATACATTAAATGCGTAAGTGATGGAAACAACTGGTTAGTTGTTGGTAACGCAGCAGATGTATCAGATATATCAGCTGGTCAAGCATCAAGTAACGTATAACAGTTAAGCTACTGGGGAGGGCGTTTAAACGCTCTCCCAAACAGCTAAAAGAATTTTAAATAATAGGAGATAACATGGCAGTATATAACGCAAATGTAAAAGTAATTATTAACGATTTAAGCACTAAAGCAGACAGTGAGTCTGGTTCTTTAGCTAATGACATTAAAACTTTTGTAAACACTTTAGATAGCGACAGTAATACAATTATTTCAACTGAAGCTGTAAAGCTTGATGCTACTAGAGTTGCATATATAATTCTTTATAAATAATGGCTAAGTGTCAGCATTGTAGTAAACCAAACCCAGAAGGTATGTTTAACTGTCCTTCTTGTGGTGAACGTGCACATCCACCTAAGTGGAGCACGCAATTTGTTGTGAGAGATACTCCTATGGCAAAAGCGATTAGAACTGACCAAATAGACTTTGGTTCTAAGAGTATGGGAGACCATATAGAGCAAGTACAGAAAAAAAATGCGAAAGCAAGAGAAAAGAAGATGAACTCACTGATTAAGTGGGATTAAATTATAGGGAGAAAAAACTATGCCTTATCATGCAGGAAAAAAAATGAAGAAAAAAGTTTATGGCAAGAAAAATAAAGTCAGTAAAAAGAAAAAGAAGTAGTAAGCCTACACCAAAGAATAAGGCACTATATTCTAGAGTTAAGGCAGCAGCTAAGCGTAAGTTTGATGTTTATCCATCAGCTTATGCTAATGCTTGGCTTGTAAGAGAATATAAAAAACGTGGTGGTAAATATTAATGGCTTACAGAGGTGGACTTAGGAAATGGTTCAGTGAGAACTGGGTAGACATAGGTTCTAAGAAAAAAGATGGAGACTATCAAAAATGTGGTAGAAAATCTGCCAAAGGTAGTAAAAGAAAATATCCTAAGTGTGTACCAGCTGCAAAAGCAGCAAGTATGACAGCATCAGAGAAAAGAAGTGCTGTAAGAAGAAAGAGAGCGAAGAAGCAAGGAGTAGGGGGAAAGCCTACAAATGTGCGTACATTTGCTAGAAAACAAAATGGTAGAAAGAGAAAGTAATGTCAAGACCAAGTTTTGGAACACAAGTCAGAAATACAAATGGCAAGAAGAAGACAAGACAAGGTCGAAGCGTAAATACAAAGTTTGGAAATAAGATGAGTAGTAAATACTATAAGAAAAAATATAGAGGACAAGGTAAGTAATGGCTGATTTTAAAACAAGAATAGATGATTTGACAGGCTTTGGTAGTACTGACGATGTTGCTATAGCAGACTGGCTTGTTGCTGGTGCTAGAGAAATCATTGATGTTTTACCTATGGCTTTATTAGATAGAATGTCTGAAGTACAAGAGTTTACAAGTTTTCAGGGCATAGAAGATACTAAAATATTACACGTTTTAAGAAAAGACGAAAATAATAGCGATGTACTAATGCCTTGTAGAGAAATCCATGCTAGTCAATCTGGTAGAGCATTAGATTCTAACTATATGGAATTTGCTACAAGCTCTGACCCAGCATATTATTTAGAAAACAAAAGAATTTATACATTACCAGCAAGTGCATCTTCAAATGATAGTAAGCTAGTAAAAATTAATGAAGACTTTACAATAGCAGCTACAGATTCTACAATAGACAATTTTCCAAAAGAAGCAACAAACGCTGTAGTGTTATATGCTTCAAGAAATGCCTTAATGAGACTAATGAATGCAAAACATGGTAACGCAGACATAGCCACTGGTTTAACAGCTATAAATACTGAAATGGATGAAACTCAAGCAATAGCTGATTTGATTAACACGCAAGTAGACGCAGCTGTTACAGAAATTGGAGAAATGGCAACTAACGTAGATGCAGACGTAGACACGGCGTTAACTGCTATGAAAACAGCAGCAGATAAAATCAATACTGCAATAGGATTAGCTAATGATGAATATGATGAAGTAGCAGTAGAGGTAACAGGAACTGCAACTTCTCCAATATCAGCAGCTAGAAGTGCAGCAGTAAGTGCTTTATCTATATCTGATTTAACTATTTCTTCTTCTGCTCCTAGTGCTCCAAGCTTAGGAACTGTAAGCTACTCAGCTGCAACTAATGCAGACGCATCTGCAGCTGCTGTTAGTGCAATTACTGTAGATACTGTAGCTAAAGCAGATATATCTGGAGATGTGCCTAGTTATACTAAGCCAACACAAACTTTTGACATCACACAATTTGAAACATTTTTAGAAACAGATGAAGACACAGAATTAGCACAGTTACAACTTGGTAGATTAAATAATGAGTTAGGAGAATATCAAGCTGATATACAAAATGAATTAAATAAATTTAATCAGTTAAATCAAAGATATGAAGCAAATGTTCAAGCAGAGCTTGCAAAGCATAATTCTGACTTAAGGAAAGCAATAACTCAGGCAGAAATAAATGCAAGAGACGCTCAACAAGAAGCAGCTCAAACAACAGATGTAGATAAATTTAATAAAGCACAAGACCAAACTCTTGCTTTGCAAAACGCTATTCAAACTATGCAAGCAACTATTGCGAACAACGATGATTTGATAGCAAAGTTTTTACAAGAAATAAATTTATATCAAAACAATATAAATAAAGAAATACAAGAATACTCTCAAAATCTACAACAAAAAATAGCTGAGTATCAATCTGCTATTGCAATACAACAAAGTTATTATCAAGAAGCTCAAGCTAGAATTAATGCTGGTAATTCATATTTAGCAGAAGCACAAGCTAGAGCTGCAGAAGTAAATACTTATGGAGCAGAAGTTGCTTCAAGGCTTGGTCAAGTAAATACTCAAGGCTCAGTAGCTGCTGCATATATAAGAGCTGCTCAAGGATATGCTACAGAAATACAATCTAAAATAGGTATAGTTCAAGGTTATGGAACTGAAGTTAATCTTAGGTTGACAGTTGATAGCAGAGAGTATGATTGGTATACAAGACAATATCAAATGGTCAATGCACAGTTTCAAGAAGCATTACAATTAATAGGGATAGATAAAGTAAAAAGTGAACAAATGAGCGAAGGTAGATAATGGCTGCAATAGAATTTACAGGTAAAGAGATATATAGTAGAGTGCTACAGGCAGTGCCTGATGCATCAGAAAACTATATATTAAATTTAATTAATGAAGCATTGATTGATATGGGTCAGTTTTTGCAAAAAGTAGAATATGCTAAAGCTGATTTAGCACATAATCAGTTATGGTATAGTTTAGATGATGATAGAGCAATTACTGTAAATAAAGTATTTAGATGTGCAATTAAAAATGATGCTGGTGAATATATACAAATTCCTAGATTAACAAATCAGGAAATAAAACAATTTTATAGCGAAACATCAGCTAATACAACATGGACAGAGGTATAACATGGCAGCAGTAAGCAGTACATACAAAGACCCATCAACATCATTCGTATGGTGGATTGAAGGCGATAGAATAGCAATAGCTACTGAAATAGGTGACGGTGGTACAGCAGAGACCTCTGAGACTAAACTAAAACCAGTACAGCTAGGCTCAGGTAATACTATAACAGATGGTATGGTAATATCCTATTATGCAGAGCCAGACAAGCTAACATCAATTACAGGTACACTAGATATAGACAATACATTACAGCCTTTGTTGATTGACTATGTAAAAGGTAAAGCTCTTATGGATGCAGCAGCTAGAGAAAATAATCCAGCTATAGCACAGATTAGAATGGCATCAGCACAACAATGTCTACTTAATTATAAAGAAGGGCTAAGAAAATTTGGTATGAAAAAGAATGATAAAACAGGTGGTACAAGAGGTATTGTTCCAGCTGATATGAGATAAAGGGGATAAAATGGAGATAGGTAAAGACAGCAAATTTACATTAAGTGTTGAAACACTTATCAGTATTAGTGTTACAATATTTATGATTGTTGGTTTATGGTTTAATTTACAAGCTGAAATTGAAGAAGCTAAACAATTACCAGAGCCTCCAATCAGTAGAACAGAGTACGATTTAAAAGACCAAATGATTCGTAACTCTATTTTAAATACTGAAGAAAAAGTAGAAAAATTAGAAGATAAAGTAGATGATATTAAAGAAGACACAAGAAGTATTAACGATACTCTACTGAAAATGAATAATAATTAATGAGGTTTACAGATGAACAACAGATTTATATCATACTTGGTATTAATTTTATTCTCGTCGCTATCTTGGTTACACTCACAATCAGTCAACTTAGATAGTTTTGAAGATATTCAATTAACGAAGAATGAGTTTTGTGCAGTTATAGAAGTAAATGCATCTTGGAATTGGGCAAACAAAATACCATTAGAAAAATTAGAAAACTGCTATACTGGATATGTAGATATATCTAATAAAAAAATAGGTGCAGTTATACAAAAAGATTGGAACATTAAAGTAGTACCTACTATTATTATTTTTGAGTATGGAAAAGAAGTAAAAAGATTTGAAGCTGATTTATCTATGAAATTTAGAGAAGATGAAATCTTAAATAACATTAGAATGGAAATTAAAAAATAATGCCAGCAAAAAATAAAAGCACTAAAAGTAAAAGAGACCCAAGGTTAGCAAGAGCTGGTGTTTCTGGTTTTAATAAACCTAAACGTACACCTAAACACCCTAAAAAATCTCATATTGTTGTAGCAAAAGAAGGAAGTAAAATTAAAACTATACGCTTTGGTCAACAAGGTGTTAAGACTGCAGGAAAGCCTAAAAAAGGTGAATCTGCAAGACAGAAAGCAAGAAGAAAAAGTTTCAAGGCAAGACATGGAAGAAATATTGCCAAAGGAAAGATGTCTGCTGCATATTGGGCAGATAAAGTAAAATGGTAAAGGAGATAACATGAACGTTGTAATCAGTAAATTATTAACAAGTTTATTAAGTGAAAAAATCTTAAAAGCTGTGTTATTAAAACTTGGTGATTATTTCATCAAGAAGTCAGACAATAAATTAGACGATGAAATTTGGGCTGAAGTTAAAAAAGCCCTAAAATAAGGAGAGAATATGAACTGTGAATGTGGATGTGGGTGTTAATAGATGCCTAGAAGGTCATTACAATTAAATGATTTTAGTGGAGGACTTAATACCAAGTCCTCTCCTAGGGATATTGCACCCAATCAGGTTCAAAGTGTTAACAATGCAGTTTTGTCTAATGCTGGATTAATAACAAGTTCTAATTCTGGAACAACAAAAATAGCGAGTGCAGAAGAAATTGAAATACGTTCAAATAGAACATTTTCTTTTAACACTCAATATGACATAACTAGAACTTCTGGTACAAAATTTGATTATCAAAGTGTTCCTAAAGAAGTAATCATATCTCATGAGACAGTAAGCTCTGTAGGTAGTCTTAACTTTTTCACAAGAAGTTTCAATTCAACTGGAGACTTTACTAGAACTACTAGTAACAGTTTATCCAACTATTATGAGCCAGTATTTTATTATGTAGATGGAGCGTTGTATATAGCAGATGCTAGTCACTTAGAAGGATTTGATATAGCTTATTTTGCAAGAACTTCATTAAGGTTTATAGATACAATTAGATTTGGTACAAATACTGCAAAATGGCTTTATGATGGTGCAGTAGCATCTACAGCAGATAGTAGAGCAAATATAAGTGATGCTGCTTCTTTTTCTGACCCTACTGTTTTAAATGTAGCTGGTGAGTTTGAAGTTATTTATGACGTAGAAGATAGCTCTGGTGGTGGAGGATGGGAAGCTGGAGACTATGAATTTTCTTATACTTATGTAGATTTATCAGGAGATGAAAGTTTGCCACACACTTGGGGAACTGCACCTAGTGCTGCAAGTTTATCAGCAGGTCATTTCTTTACAGCTATAGGAGTTAAAATAAACATTACATATGCTTTTAGAGAAAAAGAAAAAGGATTTAGAATTTACATTAGAAGAAAAGATAAGAATGAAAGATGGAATATATTTTTAGATGTAGATTATGAAAGAGGTGTAAGAAAGAATTTATTTGATGATTATTCATCTTGGTCTGTTACAGGAACATATAATGCTGGTAGTGGAACAAACACAGCAGAAGTAACAGGATTAGTAGCAGAAGCACCAGCACTTGATACATACGATAGTATTACTGGCTATTCCCACAATGAAGATAGTATAGATATAGATGGTTATCTAGATGCCTGTGTTGCACAAAGAAGAGCTTGGGTGTGTAATGTTTCTAAAGAAGATAGAGTATTTGATGATAGAATTTATTACACTCCTGTAAATAGATTTAATACATTTCCTAACTCATATTATTTAGATATTGGTATCAATGATGGAGACTCATTTAGAGCTATAGAGTCTTTAGGTAATAAAGTTATAGCATTTAAAAAATCAAAAGTATATATAATTAATATATCTTCTTCATCTGATGCAGGATGGTACTTAGAGGCAGAATATGATGGACATGGTTGTGATACTCCACAGTCTGTTTGTAAAACACCTTTTGGAATATGTTGGGTAAATAGAGATGGAGTATTTTTATATAATGGTGAATCTGTTCCAGTAGAAATATCACAAAATCTTTCTGATGATACTTGGCTAAGCGATATAACAGATGGTTTTGGAGTTTTAAATAATGTATCATTAGCTTTTAATAATAAGTATAAGCAATTATATATAGCTCAAAATATATCATCTACTACTGAAACTAAAGTATTTGTATATGATTTTGCTAAAAATGGTTGGACAATTTTAAATAGAGGTGCTTACACACAATCAGAATATGTACATTTATCAGATGGTGTATATGCACTGGAAATAGATGAAGATGCAGGAACTGGAACATTAGACAGTGTAACGGTAAAGAAATATGAACTGTTAGATGTAGGTACAAATACAATGACAGTAAAAACAAAAGATTTAGACTTTGGTAATCCTGGTTTAGTAAAAAGAGTTAATAGAGTATTTGTTACTTGTAAAGATGACGGAGAAGATACAGACCTAGCATTAAAATACTACAATGATGGTAAAACATCTACACATACAGGTTCTTTAGCAGCTCAACAAATTAACTCTAGCGATTATAAAGTCTTAGAATTTACTATAGATAGTGGAGATAGAAACTGTGAGTCTATGGCATTTGAACTAATATCTTCTAATGGAGGTGGAACATCAGGTGCGAAAATTTATATTAACGATATAAATATAGACTATAGATTAACAAACAAGAGACCTCAATAATGCCAAAATCTGGTGAACATAAAGTAGGGAACATAGATTCCTTTTTTAGGCAGAGACCATCAATTAATAATGTTAGAGAGGGAGAGTTAATAACATTTCTTGAAGATGGAAAACTCATCAAACAAGAAAAAAGAAATGGTGTTGTATATCAATCTGAGTTTTCTGAGGCAATACCAAAGCTATCTACAGAAGAAGTAGAAGCTGGAGTTATTCGTGAAATTATAGCAGGAGATGGTCTTACTGGTGGTGGTATCGGTGGAGAGATAACTTTAAATGTAGGTGCTGGTACACACATAACAGTTAATTCTAATGATATAGCAGTAAATACTTCTACGTTGTTTGCAAGTCCAACTTTTACAGGTACAGCACAAGGTGTTAATTTAACACTTACTGGTGATTTAACTGTACAGGGAGATACTACAACCTTAAATACAGCTACTTTACAAGTAGAAGATAATAATATTGTATTAAACTATTTAGATGGAGATTCAAGCTCTACTGCAGATGGTGCAGGTATAACAATACAAGATGCTGTAAATTCAACTACAGATGCAACTATATTATGGAGTGCAGATTTTGATAGGTTTAACTTTTCTCACGCTATCAATGTTACTGGCAATATATCAGTATCAGGTACTGTAGATGGAAGAGATTTAGCTACAGATGGTTCTAAGCTAGATGGAATAGAATCTAATGCTACAGCAGACCAAACAGCTTCTGAAATATTGACTGCTATAAAAACTGTAGATGGTGCTACAAGTGGACTAGATTCTGATTTATTAGACGGACAACACGGAAGTTATTATTTAGATTTTGGTAACTTTGTAATAGATGATGATGAAATACCTATTGCAAAACTAGCTTCTGATAGTGTTAGTTATGGTGGAGTTAGCGTTACTTTAGGTTCTTCAGATGCAACACCAGCATTTGATTTATCAGACGCTACCAGTTTACCTATAGTAGCTGGTACATCTGGTACACTTAGTGTAGCTAGAGGTGGTACTGGAGCTACTACTTTAACAAACAATTCAGTATTAACTGGAACAGGTACAAGTGCTATTACCGCTGAATCTAATCTTACTTTTGATGGAAGTTCTTTATTGCTCCAAACCACAACAGGTAGCAGAAATATTGAAGTAGGTTATGGAGCTACTGGAGATGTAACATCTTTTGTAGATTTAATTGGAGATACTACATATTCGGATTATGGAGCAAGATTTATAAGATTTGGTGGTGCAAATGCAACTACCGATTTTAGACATAGAGGAACTGGAGATTTTAGATTTATAGCACAAGATTCAGCTGCTATTTCTTTACATACAGGAAGTACTGAAAGATTAAGAATTTCATCTGCTGGAGATTTAACCATTTCAGGTGGTAGTTTAACATTACCAGCTACTGAAAAACTTTTCTTTGATGGTGGTAATGGAACTTATGTTCATGAACTATCTGACAATGTTATAGAATTTAGAACTGACAATAATCCACAATTAAAAATAGATAATAGTGCAGGTGTTATTGTTAATGATGGTTCTTATTCTTCTTTTGATTTTAGAGTAGAATCAAACAATAATACTCATATGTTATTTGTAGATAGTGGTAATGACAGAGTCGGTATAGGAACTAACTCACCTGCATTTAAAACAACAATTTATTCAGACTCTACTACTGATTCTTTTCCATTAGTCGTTGGTCAGCCAAACTCAGCAAATGAATTTGTTGGAATTGGATTGTCAGGTTTTGTTGCAAGTAATGGTGCAGTAAAAGCAGGATTAGTTTTAGATAGAAAAGCTATTTATGGTGTTGGTGATATTCATATATTAAATAACACAACTACAGATAATTCAAATGCAACTTTATCTGACTCTAAACTTACTATTCTACAGAATGGTAATGTCGGAATAGGAACTACATCACCTTCAGAAAAGTTACACATTTATGGTTCAGTAGATAATGATGATGTGGCAGTACACATTCAAAATGCTTTTGATGATGATAGTTCTGCTACTCCTCCAAGTGCAGCTTTAACTTTTACTACTGCAAGTAATAATGCTTATTTAAGGGTATTTGGTGCTCCTGCTAATACAGCAGATAATCATAAAATAGAATTAGGTAGTACAGCAGCTTCAAGTTATATCACTTTTAAACCTTCAAATTCTGAAGCTATGAGAATAGGCTCATCAGGTAATGTTGGAATAAATCAAGGAAACAAATTATATTTTGACGGTACTAATGTAGATGATTTAGGACAAGATACTTATATACAATCAGACACTGCTGACAATTTAAGATTTGTTGTTGGTAATCGTAATATGATTGAAATGATTGAAGATGACAGTCAAGATATGGTAGTTATTGGTAATGGTATGACTGATGTAGATTTTGTTGTAGAAGATGATGCTGGAGTAGCTGTATTAACAGTAGACTCTTCTACAAGTAAAACAACTTTACATAGTTTAGCTGTTACAAATGATGTAGAGCTAGGAGACGTAACAGCAGACAATGTAGCTTCTAATAGCTTTCATTATAACAATGGTGGTTCATTAGGTGCAGAAGCATTTACGATTGGTGCTAGTGGTGGAGTTAATTTTACTTCAGCTATTTCTTTAGCTAATGCTGAGTTCTCAGCTAATTCAAGTGATGGTGCTGTATTAAGTCTTAAAACAACTTTAACAGATGCAGATTTTGTAGATATTTTAGGTAGAATAAACTTTTCAGCTCCTGTTTCTGGTAATCCTGGAGATGACTCTAGACTATTAGCAGCTTCTATTGTAGCACAAAAAAGTGCAACATTTAGCTCAACATCAAATCAAACAGATATGATATTCCAATTAGGAGTATCAGAAACTGCATCAGAAAAATTTAGAATATTAAGTGATGGTAAAATAAAGATTGGTAATTCATATACTCTGCCTTCATCAGATGGTAGTGCTAATCAAATATTAAAAACCAATGGTAGTGGAACATTATCTTTTGCAGATGGTGGAATATCTTTTAGTGGCTCTACTGCTAATGGATTATTGACTTATGGTAATAGTACCACAGCAGATGTAGAATCTAATCTTACTTTTGATGGTAGCACCAATGTATTAACTATAACTGGTGAAACTAAAAGCACTAAAGGATTTACATCTGATGGTAATGCAAAAGCATATACCTGGAGAGCAGTAAATAATACAAGTAGTACAACACCTAATTATATTAAGATTGCAAGAATAACTGGTACTCAATCTTCAAGATTTGTAATAGAATTAGCTGGTAGAGCTCAAAGCTATAGTGATAACCAGTTACCTGCTATGGGATATATTGTAGGTCAATTAAACAATGATAATAATTTTGATATAGTATACTACAATCATAAACATGGTGGCACTAATGGTGAAGTAGTAGATGAAGTTGGTCAGGTAGATGTAGACTCAACAACTACAGATATTTATTTAAAAGTATTATCTTTTGCTGAGGTAACAGCAAGTGGTCATATTAGTGATGGTAGTTTCACTATTGATAGCACAAATGCAGGAACTTCAGAGCCTGCTTCTTATAGTGTAGCGACAGAGTATATTGTTTGGAACTCAGCAAATGATGGACCAGGCTCAGGATTAAATGCAGACTTGTTAGATAATTTAGGTGGTGGCAGTTATTTAAGAAGTGATGCTGATGATAGCTTTACTGGAAGTAATTTAAATTTAGAAGGAAATTTAAAATTAACTACTAATGCTACTTATTTATACTTTAAAGATGCTTCAGGCACAAGTTTTAGAGGTATGGGTATAAATTCAATTAATAATTTTTATCTTGGTCCAATAGACCCTTTTGCAGGTGGATTTATGCTTTATGGTGCTTCTGCAAATACAAGTGGTCATGTGTGGTATTCAGGTAATGCTGAAGCAATGAGAATTACAAGTGGTCGTAATGTCGGTATTGGAGTCGCAGACCCTTCAACAAAGCTTGAGGTAGCAGGACCTACAAGAATATCAGGTGTTGGTAATGCATTAATATTCGATACAACAGGAGCTGAAGGTTCAAACTTTATAAGTACAATTAATGACTATGAAACTGTTATATCAAATACAAGAGGTGGTGCAGGATTTGGTGTTTTTGGTAATAATAATATTAGACTTGGATTTGGAACTAATTATACAACTGCTGAAACAGATTTATTTATAAATTATACAGGAGATGTCGGTATAGGAGTTACATCACCAGCACATAAATTAGATGTCAATGGTGGTATTAGAAATTATGCTAATGGTAGTGCAGTATTAAGAACAGAATCAACAGCAGCAGGTTATGGTGCTTACAATAAATTAATTACTACTACAAATACTTATGATTTATATGCCCTAAATGGAGATTTTATAATAGATGAAAGTGGTGTAGCTACAAGATTAATTATTAAAGATACTACTGGAAATGTCGGTATAGGAGTATCGCCAAGTCAAAAACTTCATGTAGCAGGAAGTGTAAGAGCAGATACTGCTTATTATGTAGATGGTAATATTGTTATAAATACAGATGGTAATTTTGAAGTCCACGATACAAGAGCAGTTACACCTTCAACAGATATCGGATTAAAGGGTGTAAGATTTGATTTTAAAAACAATAGTGCAGATGGATTATCAGATGGTGGTAGTTATCATGGTGTAATGACATTTCAACAATGGAACGATACATCAGGTGGACATATTCATGCTTTAGGATTTACAGATAATGGCTATGTGCATCATAGAAATGCAAGTATTGGTGGAACTTTTGGTAATTGGAAAAAACTTATACAAGAAGATAATTCAGGAAATGTCGGTATAGGAGTGGTATCACCAAATATGAAGCTAAACATTTCTCATGGTGACCAAGATGGATTAAGGTTTAACTGCACATCAACTACTGGAGAAGCATTTATAGACTTTGGAGATAGTGGAGATAATGATGCAGGTAGCATTAGATATGACCACAATGACGATTCAATGAAATTTAGAGTCAATGCTTCTGAAAGAGCAAGAATTGTCAATACTGGTGCTTTTCATGTAACAAATGATGTAGTAGCATTTTCTTCAACACCATCAGATAAAAAGCTAAAAACAAATGTTAAAGATATTGAGTATGGATTAGATACTATTATGAAACTAAAACCAAAACAATATGACTGGAAGAAAGACAATAGACACGATATAGGATTTATTGCACAAGAAGTAGAAGAAGTAATTCCTGAAATTGTAAAAGACAATGAATGGTTTGATGACAAGATTAAAACAATGGATTATGAAAAATTAACTGCTGTATTAATAAAAGCAGTTCAAGAACAACAACAACAAATAAACGAACTTAAGGAGAAGTTAAATGGCTAAAGTAATCGCAGAAAAAGTACAAGAACAAGTACAAGTTGATTCACCTAAATTGGTAGAAATCAAGCATACAAGAACTATGCAAGATGCATCAGGAAATGATGTAGAAGTAGTAGATTGGACTGATGTGAAATCAGTAGATGATGCTATCTCACAATGTGAAGCAATGAAAGCTAATTTAGAAGCACAACTTACTGAGTGTGAAGCAGAATTAGCAGACTATATAGCAATAAGAGATGCTGAATAATGGCTACACCAGCAGTATCAACAACGAATGTAGCAATTTATGGTGAGTTAAGAGTAGCAACTGCTTGTACTCAAACTACTAATTTAAGTTTAGCAAGTTTATGTAATGGTGGAACTTATAATGGAATCACTAATACTTTTGGTCCAGCAGGTGGTAGGGCTATGTTTTTTGATGTTATCGGTGGGACTAATAATCCGATAACAACGACTCCTAATTCTGTCAATTTGTATGATGACATTATAGGAACTGCACCATTTAATCTTGCTAATACCATTGGTGGAAAATATACATAGATTTTTATTAACAAAATAGTAGAAATGGCGACAAGTATATTAATAAATTAGTGAGGATATATATATTATGGCAAACGGATTTTCACAATATCAACAATCACAATTAGGGGTTTCTGCTGCTAAAGCTAGAGCTGAATCTGAACGTAGTCAAGCTCAGTTTCGTACTGGACTTACTGCTGTACAAGAAAAAGAAGCATTAGAAAGAGCAGCAGACCAACTTGAGCAGATAGCAAAAGAAGCAGAAGAAAATGCACGTAGACGTGGAAGAAAGGTTTCTTTTGGTAGGCTATTAGGTCAAGCAGTAGGATTTGCTATTGGTGGACCAGCTGGTTCAGCAGCTATTGGTACAGCATTAGGTGGTTTAGCAGGAACAGCTGCAGCAGGTGGATTTAAAAGTTATGATGTGGATGTACCTGACAGTTTAGTGCCTGGTGGAGTTTTCTATGGAAGAGAAAGAGAACTTTTCAGAGAACGTGCAGCAGACTTAGAAGAAGCATTTGAAGACCTTACAGAACAACAAAGACTAAATATTGGAAAGAATCTTCTTACTGACTATTTAACTGGTAGAGGTCTTGGAAAACTAGGTGAAGCTAAAATTGGTGAATTAGGTGTATCATTAGATGATTTGCTAGAAGAAGGTTTAATATCTAAAAAAGAATATTTAACTGACATTTTAAGAAGTGCAGCTGGTGGTATCGGAGAAAGCAGAATAGCTGAATTATCTAAGTTAAATATTACACCTATTGGAACTGCTGGCAACTTAGCAGGAGCTTATAAAGGTGCTTTAGGATTAGATATATTACCAGACAATTTACAGCAACCTATAAATCAAAATTTACTTGGAAATATTTTAGATGTAGATTTTCAAGGATTAGATGAATTTAATTTTTTACAAAACAATAGAAGAAAAAGAAATAGCTTGTTTCAACAAACAGTAGGACCAATGGGAGGAATATAATGCCAGACGGATTATTTACACCACAAACAACTGAAGAATTTTTACAATCTATGTATGGACCGTTAGGTGTTTCATCACAGCAATATGGTCAATACTCACAATTTTTAGGTGAAATACCAGAAG
>Ga0208162_1000331_pt1 | contig 27882 bp, 15 predicted proteins | sample CB_VirMetaG_4_FD_184539 | JGI IMG/M metagenome (GOLD analysis project Ga0208162, IMG submission 184539) | Freshwater to marine saline gradient viral communities from Chesapeake Bay - CB_1508_1M Viral MetaG (SPAdes) (version 4) | ecosystem: Environmental > Aquatic > Marine > Coastal | place: USA... | reverse complement strand
TCGCCCGCGAGTAGATTTACACTCTATAGTGGTAGATACTATCATAGATTACTTAAGAAAGGCTACAAACGGAGCCAATGTAATTGTGGTTCTTCCTGATATAAATAAGCTATGCCAAGAATATTTAGACTCGGTTACTAGAGATTATGAAAATTCTGCTCAACCTGATCCTACCACCACTTTAAAGATAGCTCTAAATAACTTATTATCTAAGATTAACATGTCTATAGATGCCGTAAAAGCTCCTGGCCGAGATATCGACACTAGAACAGCAGCCCCGGAAGAAAGAGTACAGTTTAAGGGAGATATTTTAGCTTTATTAGAAGAAAAGTATAAAAATATCTTATTCCGTGCAAGATTAATTTCTGAAAAACAAGAAGGTATACCTGAACTAAAAAAGCCTTTGGATGATGTAATATTCGGAATCAACAGCATATCCAATAATAGCCGGAAGATATTACCCGTCCTGTTCTCTGAAGCTGACACTACTATTCTTGATTATTGGGAGAAGCTACCTGCTAACTTTACTATAAATGGGTTTTTGCCTGATACATGGAAACCAGAAAGACCTACAGTAATTTTTGGTGACGTTACGATGATAACCAATCTTCTGTATGCTCAACAGGAAATAATTAATAATGATCCTATTCACTGGCGTGAGGAGCAAAGTTTAGATTCGATGTATCAAAGAGAAGTTAAAGAGTTATTTGGTATAGAAAATAAAGTAACTCCTTTCGGAAAGATATCAAGTGTGCCTGACCAGTTTGGGTACACTGATGAGTTATTTACAGCGGACCAACTGAAGACAATTAAGGAAAGGAAAATACCTGTATTTAGATACAATACAGAGAATCCTAACATCTTGGATATTACATACAATGACGAAGGGCTCTACCTTAGTCTCCTTAACAATTTCTTTAGCCTTAACGTGGATAGAATAGCTAGTGCTGCTGCTGATGGGGGAGTTCCTTTACGCATATCAGACTTACCTATAGTATCCAAGGAAGCATTAGATGTTGCCATTATATCTTCAAAGATGGCTATGTTTGGTCCTATATTAAGCAATGAAGAGATTGTAGACGAGGTTATGAACAAAGTTTCTCCTGAGTTAGCTGCTGAATTATTCCCCGGCACTACCGTAACCAATTTTAAAACTAATGGTATAAACTCTGGAGATCTCCGCGCCCTCTTCCGAGATCGAGAGACCAGCAACACCTCCAGAAGAGAACAGCTAACTAATTATGTCGCTGAATTAGAACAACGCATGGATAAAGAGAAAGATGGATTAAACATCAAGCTTTCTCAAGATAGGGAAACTGACCCAAAAACAATAATTCAGAGTTCCGTGGATTATATCGCTCAGGCAGCGAAGACGATTAGTATAAAAACTCTTCCTTTCTTTAACATAGCAACGAGGGGTTTGGCTTTACAAAATCCATGCATTGTTTTTTATCAAGATGCTCCTATCTTAGCACAACAAAGACAACAGCGAACAGGCTTTAATAATTTCTTAACTGGGGTTTATGCTCTGCAAGGATTTAGGCACAAGATAGGAAAGAAGGTAGAGTCTGAATTTTTGTTATCAAAGATTGACACTAACTCTAGAAAGAAGCCCGAAGATCTAGAGAGAAAGGAAGGAGAACCTAACCTTATAGTACCAAGTAACCAAACTCAACCCGTATGAGCACCTTTAGAATAGTAAAATGAAGAAAGAACAAATACAAAACACAGAGATAAGGATAGCTGAGGTCCGAGATCGACTAGATGTCGGAGCGACAGGAACTTTTTTGGCTATGATTTCCGGGCTTGGGGAAGGGAATCAAATCATTTACTATGTGAGTCCTTACGGTAGTGGAGCTAAAGCGGGCTTTATAGGTGTTCCTGAGCTTGGAACTAAGATTTTAGTGTGTAAACCCGCAGGAAGTAACGAGTGGTATTACATGGGCAGCACGTTCGCTCCAGAAGAAAGGCAAGAAGATGAATCTCCTAGCTCACCTCCATTCTCCAGAGTTGACCCAAACATCAATAAGGTGTCTGGTGTACCTTCCAAGGTAATTCTTCACGGCAATAATGGGCAAGGACTAGAGATTTCAGATGAGCAGGATGGAAAAACTACTAACAATATTAAAACTGAGCTACTTTCAGCCAATAAGAAAAGAATTACTCTTCACGACAGCCCAGGAATAGATGCAATTACGTTGGACTCAGGAAACAATGCCAGCATAACGCTTACCCAGGATCCTAGGGATAACCCACAGAAGAACGCTGCATCTATTGAAATTGATTGTAACGGTCCTCAGCTACATGTGTGTAGAGAATCCGACATGGAACTCCTAGTTTTAGGCGGGGGTCGAGAGCTTAATATACGAAATAAAGCTAATGGCGTTGCTTGGGGCGGCGTGGCTGGAGTTCCAGACGCAAAGTTGCCTACAGCGGGTAATGTGAATATCCAGAGTGATCGAGGAGATGTAAACATTTTCTCTAAATCTCCGTATACCGGAAGAATATTCATCGAAACTTTAAACTCTCTCGGCCAAAGGCAACTAATTAAAATTGGTACGGCTGGGGCTGACGGTTCAATTGTTCTTCAGGCCAACTCAATTGTGCTTGACGCCACAGGGGCTGGAGGCACAATAGACTTAAATGCTCCTGCGGGTGTATTTATAAACGGAGGTCTTGGAGGAGTACATACAACTACAGAAGGTTTGGTACAGACTCAGGCGCAAGCGGGTGTTAACATCGACCCAGGAGGCGGTGTAGTAAACTTGGCAGGTGGGTCGCAAGCGGTGCCGAACTCACCTAGATATGTTGAGAATGTAAACCCGACAGACATATATAAGCTAGACGATTATGCTGGACTTGGAGTAATATAATATGGCATCATTTGACATAGACACATTTTTAACAGCACAAGGGCAAACGGGCGCAGGTCCGGTTCAAGCCTTAGGTATGGCGTATGGCGTCCCAAGCTGTATGCTAAACTTGGCTAGTAATGTTCTTAGCCTTCTTCCAACCCCTGTTTTAATTTCAATGAATTTAGCAGCCGCGCAAGGCCGAGCTAAAGCAAATGAGATAACCGCTAAATTATTCAGAATCCTACAGTTTGATTTAGGAATTATCACCTTCGACACTGAGACGGGAACCTTTCAATTCAAGCTAGATGATGGGTGGCTTGGGATTGATTTTGGAGCTATCGGAGAAATCCTTTCATTAGTTCAGGGTTTATCCGCCTTCGGTGCTCAAATTTATCAAAACATTAATGCCGCCATAGATCAGGTTGAAGCAATTATAGATTGTGTTGGGAAGTTTGGTGACTACCTCAATGCTAAAGATCCGGGTTATGCGTCTAGACAGATGAGCCCTGAGGAAAGAAAGGAGATGGTGGAAAACAGTTATGCAGGAAGCATAGCAGCAGCAAGAACAGCCGCAGACTTCGTAAAAGATGTTGATGCATTTCAAGCTAGGGTCAACGCAATCTTGAAGGCTAGGCAGGACGATCCTTCTCTAGAGCCCGTCTTCCGTGATGACGAAGAGTTTGGTTTAAGTGGCCTTAATACCTCGGCAGCGATTGATCCTGGCTTAGGAGAAGAAGATGTTTTCCGCTTAACCTTCGGTCCTCCACAAACAACAACTGGTCAGTATCTTTTAACTAAAGATGGTTTATATTACGACTCTCAATCAGGTGGACTTGACCCAGTTATTACAGCTATTTCTGGAGTGGTGCCCGTTGGTGATCGCTGGAAATATAACTATGATCCTAATCTAGGCGGAAAAGGAGAGCAGATAAATATTAACTCTCTTAATAAGTTTGCTGATAATATTTTTGACCCGAAAAGGATAGATGACAGTCTAGGGCTTCAAGAATACTATGATCAAGACCACTTCTTGAAAGTTGTCAAGCAACAAAGAGATAAGCTTGTTTTTGATTTATCTGCTGATTTACAAAGTTACATTGATACTTATGGCTCAGAATCAGCTATTGTAATAAACCAAAAGCAGCTAATTATTTCTGAGATAGCTAACCACAATGATAAGATAAATAGAAGAAAGAAGCAGATCGAGGTTGCAGTAAAAGCTCCACAAATTTATGGAGGAGAAACTCAGCCCATCTACGGCCCAGGAAAAGTGCCAATCAACGATTTCTCTTACTTGGCTGATTATAACCTTCAGGTTGATTTAGAAAAACAAAAAGCTTTAATTTTTGAGCAAGCAGAGGTAGATGGAATTGTCTTACCAATTACTCCTAAATTTGTTAGATCTAGTGTAAAGCCTCAGTCGTTAAGTTACGAGCACCTAAATGTGCCTACGATAGGAAAAGGCAGCATCATTTACTCTCCTTCCTCAACTACAAATACTAACGCAACGATACTATCCTTAACGGATAACATTGTCACCGATGGACTTTTCTCCATTTATAACTTTTTAGATACTGGTTTGGAACTTCCCTCGTCTACGGACTTCCAAGTGACTAACTGTGCTACGGATGATATGTATAATAACGCTCAGTTGGTAGGAACGTCAAGAAGCTCTATCTTTACTTCCGGTGTCGCTATACCTTATCTTGAAGGGATTGTAAAGAATAAAAACACTGATACCGCCGCAGCGTCCGCGCTAGGCAGCTTCTTAAAACTGCCGAATACAAAAGAGTATCAAGATTTAACCTATTCTCCATCAGGGTTTAGCATGGAGTGTTGGGTGCATGTCCCAAACATTACTGATGCAGAATTAGGCTGGCTTAGTGGAGGTGCTTCTTCTCTAACTAAAGTTCTTTTAGGCTCAGAAAATGTAGGACTAAAAGATGGCGAAAGAAATATAGACTTGAGAACGGGGGAACTCCTAGACCTAGATAGGATGCCTAACGATAAAGGCGAACAGCGCGTCAGGGGTATACTTTGCGGGTTTACTAGAGATCGAAGAATAACGCAAGAGTCTTCAGAAAGTAATCCCGTAGGCTTCAGTAATGATAACGCCGATAACGACCCTGTGTCATCCCTAAGCTTTTTCATAGCTCCTACGATCTCCAGAGACGCATCTTCAGCATCTTTTATAAACAATGATGAGTGCCAAGACTACGCTACTTTCTATAAAATGAAAGTAGACTTAGCAGACACCGCTTTCGGAAATGTATCTTCTCAATTTGTGTTAGTGGGCGTTGCTTGCGAGCCAGAAAAGAATGAAGTTAGGATGTATGCTGATGGAAATCTTATTGCCACTTCCTCGATTTCTCAGGTATTCGGAGTCGATCCTAATAAGACTCCTTCGTTGCCTAATTTCAAACAGGCAAACAGTTTCGAATATTCCTCAACAACCGTGGATGGTCCATTAATCCTCAGGCAAGGTCCTGCCTTGTACGACTTCTTCACTCCGTGGATCGTGGGAGGAGGATATACGGACGGTATGTACCAAAGAGGTAACTTCATGGGAGGTGATCGCGGAGGCATCACCAGTGGCTTGCGCGGCCATGTGGGAAGCTTAAAATTTTACTCAAGACCCCTAAATAGTGTTGAGGCAAAAGTAAACTTTGATGCCCAAAAAGGCTTCTTCAAAAATATAAAAATCTAATGGCTGCAAACACTACAATCCAAAGATACGGGCGACGACCTACTAAGTATGAACAGCAATCTTCTAAGGTAAAACGAAAGGAGATTTATGGCCTCTCTTTTCCTTTAGGAAAAAATAGAGACACTGGGGGATTTTTCAAAAAGAGTAGTGGAAGACAAATGATTAGGCAAGCAGTAACTCAGCTACTGAGGACTGAACGCGGAGAAAGACTTATGCTTCCAAACTTCGGATGTAATTTGCGTAAGTTTTTATTTCAGCCTATTACAGAAGAGGTATTCATTAATATAAAAAATACTATTTCTGAATCTTTTAGAAACTATATTGTAGGAGCTAACCTCATTAAAGTTTCAGTTTTTGAGACAGGGGAGTATGACGCTGCTGGGGGAAACCAGCTTAGGGTGATTTTAACGGTACAACTAAGCACAGATGATTTAGAGATATTTGACATAGAGGCTAAAATAGAATGAACTTTTCTGGAACAATAACATCAGACTTTATGAAGTTAGCTCCGATTGCGCTTAATCGTAGAGAGGATCTTATAAACTTTGCGGCCACAGATTTCCTGACGCTTAGAAATTCGTTGATTGATTACTCTAAGGCGGTCTATCCTGACGAGTATAAGTATTTTGTAGAATCTGATTTAGGGATGATGTTCATTGAGTTAGCTGCTTATATGGGAGCAGTTATGTCTATGAAGGCAGACATGTTGGCTAATGAAAACTTTTTGTCTACCGCCAAGCAGAGAAGTAGTGTAAAAAAACTATTGGAATTAATCGGCGTCAGAATGCGAGGACCTCTTTCCGCTGCTGCGGACGCACAGATAACATTTCAAGACGATTTAACCACCGTTAACACAGTTGAAATTCGTCCAGACCAAAGAGTATTTGAGATTACTTCCCCAGAAGATGGAGCCCAAGTTAGTTACACGTTATATAAGGTGGTAAACGGTGTGGTTGATCAGCTTGGCAGGTCATCCACATTAGTGTTAGATCCCGCCGCAGAGGGTACAGGAACAAACAAAAACGTATTCCAAAATCTAGTGTTGCAGGAAGGCTCTCTAGTTGTGGAGTCTGGTGAGTTTGCCGCTACCGAAGGACAGAAAACTATTCCCTTGGCCGATGGCCCGGTAGTTGAGGGCAGCGTGGAAGTATTTATTACTTCTCCTAATGTAGACTCTAATGGAAATTATGTTGAGGTTGATAATATTTACTTTGCTTCGGGATCTTCAGCCAAGGTTTACGAGATCGCTTACGATGATTTTTACAACGCCACGTTAGTGTTTGGCACGGGTGTCGCTGGCATCTCTCCTCCTGACAACGCTACTTACTTAGTAACTTATAGAGTCGGCGGTGGAACCCGAGGAAATTTAGAGAAACGAGCAATATCTACTTCGGTAGTAGGCGTTAGCTCCACAAATTCTTACGCTGGTACAATTACTAATACTTCAAAGGCCACTGGAGGCGCTAATGCTGAGACCATAGAAAGAGCAAAAAAGTATGCTCCGCTAACTTTCAGAAGACAAGATCGTTTAGTGACACTCCAAGATTACAGCGCGTTTGCAAACAGCTTCATAAGCACGTTCGGGACGGCGGGGAAAGCTACAGCAGCGACGAGGAATGCTTATTCATCAGCTAACACGATAGATATTTACGTCTTAGAAAAAGCTAGTGATATTCAGCTTCAGAGAGCTACTAGCAATTTTAAGACTCAGCTTCTTGCTGAGATAAACAAAAAGAAAATGATGACTGATGATGTGGTTATTGTTGATGGCCTCGTTCGAACTCTAGATATGGTATGTACGATTAGAGTTGATTTAGAAGAAAAGGAAAATCAAGAAGGCATCACAGCAAAAGTTAGAAAAAAGATTCAAGATTACTTGAGTATAGACAACACTGAATTTGGTGAGGACTTGATAGTCGCTGATCTAAATAGGCAAATTTTTGAGGTAGACGAGGTTAGGTTTTCCACAATAGATAACTTATCCCAGGACGTTAGGATTGATTTTAATGAGATTATTCAACTAAATAATCTAACAATAAATGTTGAATACTTAGACTGATGGTTGATAGCAACAAGTACACCCAAAACTCCAGGCAGTTTTACAAATCTAATTTTGTAGAGCTTCTTGAGCTATTAACCCCAAGCATCTATGCTTTAGATGATCAAGACCTAAGCGGGGTTGAGGTTAACCCATTATCCTTAGTCATCAACAGCCACCTGGAGGCTGCTAAAGATATCAATCAAGTTCTTTCGGTCTCTTCGGTAGCAGGAACGCAAACTCGTAATCTAAGCTCAATAGAAGGTATATCTCAATATTTTGTAAAGCAAAACCAACTGACCAAGGTTACCACACAAAGCTTTAGAGAAAAGATTTTACTTCCTCTAAGTGCTAACTTTGATGATTTCGACACTAGCTCTTCGTATAAAGATTATCTTTCCGCAACGCTCCTACCAAAAATAATTCCTCCTGGGCAGAACACCCCAGGCACTATAGAAAATAATATTTCTGAGCTATCCGCGTTTACAGAAAACGCTACTGGTTCCAGCGTTCATAACTATTTAGTAGATAGCTTAGGGTGGTTTTATTTCTTGAACACTTCTGGTTTGGGGGGTTATAATTATTCTCCATCATCTTTTGTGCTTGATGAATTATCTAAACTATTCGTTGGAGCGGAACTGGAAACTGTTGATGGTGTCAAAGGCTTTACTGAGTATCTTTGGCGTAATGTTGAAGCCTGTTCTTTTGGGCAGTATATCCCCTCTAATTTCTTGTCTGGGGCACAGGACGCAATAACCGACCCGAAAGACGGCCCACTACCAACATACACTAGCGGAGTCCAAAAACTAAACAGTTTAAAAACTTTGATTGATGTTGTTTATTCACCACTAAAATTAGATGAGCAAGATTTTTCAGTCAAAGAGGCTTTCGATAATTATATTGACGCCGACATAAAGTTGAAGGATTTAGTTTCTGCTGGTCCTCATAGAAAATTTTTAAATGCATTAGGCTTTCACTTTTCAGACATCTCTGATCAAGTAGAAAATATTAAATACATTTATGATATTGAAAATGCGGAACAAGAAAATCTTAGATACATAGCAGACTTGATTGGTTTTAAGTTAAGAGGAAACCAGTCAGAGAAGTGGAGACATCAATTAAGAGTAGCCACGGATATCTACAAGAGGGCAGGTACTCAGGAGGCTTTGCGAGCGGCACTTAACGCGATCATTGTTAATAGTGTTCTTGATATTGATAATAAGATTGTTCCCTTGTGGGAGTCCTATCTGCCTTTCCTCATTTGGTACGCTTTGGGAACGGAATCTCCCTTGTTTAAAAATCTTAGGACATGGACTCCTTTGACCGCAAAACAAACAGGGGTGGTGTCGTACAGCTTTAGCAGTCTGGAAGAAAACATACAACTAGCTACGGACTCAATACTCTTAGACTTGGCCGTAGCTTACCCAAAAAACTTTAAATACTACGGTAACGACATTCCCTTCCCCAGATTTTATTACATGAACTCTGACGGAACTAGGGGTGAGTTTTATACTGCTCTTGGGGACCCTGCTATGAAGCCTTGGCACGGGCACCCGATAAACAGCCCAGGGTACGCTACTTTCCGTAGACAGGCAGCAGACTTTGGCGAAGGGCCTTTGTGGGAACTAGCTTTGGGTCCTGGTCCCTTTGGAGAAGGTGTATACATGGTGGGCGAGAACCATCCACAAGGTCTTTCTCGCCCTCAGTATCTTTTGTTTGAGGGGGATCCTGAATTTTTATTCAACTACAGAGGAAAAAGAAACTTCCCCTTGCCTCCCTTCGAGGAAGTGAAATATTTTAGAGAGTGTATAGTAACATCTGAACTGGTTGCTTTGTTAGTAGACAGACTAAAGTGCTTCAAGGTCAGGCCAGAGTTTGCGGATCAAGTAGGAGATTTCTTGATCGAGTCTGCGGTAACCACAGAAACTAATTTAGGAAGCCTAAATGAATTTCTCATGTTCTTTAGTTCCGTGCAGCATCCACCTAATTACGATGATGTAATGTTTAGGATTTCAGACTATGAGAAAAATCTTTTAGGTCTTTGGAATGGAAAATCTTCTCATTTCTTTATAGACTTTGATAATACAGATTTTAATTTTAGAAAAGTTAACTTAGAAAATGACTCTAAGTATGCATTATATGAAACAGCAAGAGTAGCTCAGGAATACTCTCCTGCCCATAGTATACCTAAAGTTAATCTAAATGCCAGCGCGGCGGATGGATACTCAACCTCTTCTACAAGATTCATGTACTTAGGTCTTGATGACAATGATACAAGAGAATTTTATTCTTCAGGTACTGTTATTGGGAACGCAGAAATAAGTGGTGTACTATTCCCCACAACTTATTCCCCTTCTGGGAGAAGTACGTTCACTAGGGATCAAGTAGCATTAGATTCGATTAAAAGTAACTTCGACCCTCCTCCAGGAGGAGGGTCGCCAGGGCCATTACTGAGAAGAGATCTTAGAAGAAGAAACTTACGCTACTTATTGCCAGAATTTGGGTATTACGACAGAACAGGGTTCAACGCTCCTGTATCCTACGATCCTTCTGTTTTAGAAAATTCTACGACAAGTTCTTTGGGAGAGCTAACATTGGGTTATGTAGCTTCTGCGGGTAAGTTTCATCCCACGAACTACAGGAATGTTTCTGGGGTGTGGCACATTTGCGAAGGTCTAGATTCTAGAAATACTTTTTCCGGCGTGGATACGAGTAACACTTTCCCTTATCGAGGTCTGAATGAATTAGGTTCAGATGCTAAAAGGTGGGACGTACCCTCAGCCACAGATAGGTATGTTGATAGAGGACAAACACCTCCTATTATTAGATCTATGCATACCATCTTGGAGAATAAAGCTAAAACATTTGCAGAGCTTCAAGTCTCTAGTGATGTTTCTAGCTATGAGAATGATTCCTATTGGAAAGATCAAGTGCAGAGCTTTGCTAACTCTGCGGTTGCTAGTGGATATGTAATAAATTCCTTTAAGGACTACGAGAACTTTAGCTTTGGTAGGGAATTTCAATATCTGTACGCAAACTATGCTAAAGACTTCGGCAAGCACCTTCTAGGTAAGTTAGTTCAAAACACTACTGGAGGAAATATTTTTGCTCATGTCTTTGGAAGGGCTCTGTACAATTGTGATTTCAGCGTAACAGGCAGTAATGGAGCAGAGTTTATTCAAACATCCTTATCTCAGGATACGCCCATAAACGCATCCTCAGTGTGGGGAGACGCAGGACTCAGTAAAGGAACATTTATTGCTGACCAAGAGGAGCAAGCTGTGGTGCCTTTGATTAGGTCGTACACATTTGGTGATTCTTTTGATTTTAGAAACCCAACAATACTTAGCGGTATAGAGTTTTGCGACATTTCAGGTGCCCCTTCTAGAAACGAGTTTAGAGTTATTCATTTGGGAACCAGTGCGGCCCTTCCTGGGCAGCAACAATACATAGTAGATAATCCTATTATCAAGTGTAAGTCTGTGGGAGGACTCCCTAGAATGAGATTTGATGTTTCTTCTTACGGTGACGTTGTTAATAAGCTTATACCTCAACATCAATTTAGACTAAATATTAGAGCTTTAGTTGGTGAAGAATCACGCGCCGTATTCGGCGGCGGCGAAATAGGTGTTTGGATTCACACGGAGCCCGCTAGTGGACTGATGTGGTCCTGGACGGAAGACAATAAGTGGACGCCATCTGAAGTAAGTAAGTTAAACATATCCCAGGTGCTTAACAGGCTTTGTCACAGAAAGACATTTAAAACAAGAACTCCTGAGGACATTGTTAATTGTTTGAATGCTTTAGGAGAAGACAAAGGCTCAGTAAACGATAAAATTCTAAATACAATCAAAAAGCAAGACTTTGAAAACTTTGAAATAAAATTCGATACTCGTAACTTCACTATCCATAACAACTACGAATACAAAAAAATTATTGACAAGACTAATCCTCAATTTATTCGGACAGATCAGATTCACGAAAACAGAAATTATGTTATTGAGGTTTTCTTTGTACCAAACAACAACTATGAAAAGTATCTGCTCATAGATGATATAGAACTACAAGACGAAACCCTACGCTACTGGGCTGGCGCGGGCACGGGAATAGGGCTAGAAACAAGCTCCATCCCTTTAAGACCTTTTATTAAAGAATATAGATACGAATATAATAAACAGGAACTTGCAGATGTATTAGGCTTCTATAATACTTTAGTGGATGGGTTAGCTTCCAGGGATAGCTCGGATACCTCTGCGGTGATGGGACCTCAGGGAGGTAGTAGAGTTAGCTATCGAGTACACCCAGAGTGGGGTCCGTATGTAAAGACTGGAACTCAGTATACTGAAGTGGAGTTTGATAACTAATGAGAGGCGAAGTAGAAGTTTGGAGTGGAGATGATTTAATCCTTAAGGAAGCTAACATGCTTACTGACGGTGCGGGAGCGTTGTTGGCTGATATTATGACGGTATCCCCTTCCTTAGCTGACATCTCTAATGCTTCCTCTATCCTGGATACTTCTAACTACACCATACAAGCAATCTCTTTTGGAACAGCGTCTGAGGCTTTTAATTCTTTAGGTTTTGGTAGAGGACTTGATTCAGAAAAAGCTACTTATATGGGACAGGCTGGTGGCTACGGAGGGGCCGCTGCCGGGGCTTGGAACACAGTAGGGGTATTTTCTCGAACAGACGCGGCAAACCCGTCCAACTTTTATCCAACAAGTTCCTTAGTCCCCACAGCGCCAAATCCCGTTTTAACAAAGCTTGAGAAGGAAACAAGTATTAGCTCAGTTCCTGGAAATTTTGTTGGTGAGCCAACCCCTCCTATTAGTTCCGTGTTTCCTGGCAATGGACAACACGTTAACTTTATGCCCTCGGCAATACGAGAAGCAATTACGGAAGAAACAGAATTTAGTGGATCTTTATCAAGTTTTTATGTAGGAAGTTTAATGGGCAGCTATCCAGCGGGTATTTCTGAGGCTGGATCAAATTTTGTAGGCAGACTACTTATTCGAACTCCTGGGCCAGACAGTAGCCCTTATGCTAAAAACCTAACAGTTGGGAGCTTTCCTAATGAAGCCAGTTCTATGGATGTTTCTGGTTTTATAACAAGCGTTTCGGGGACTGAACCTTCCTCAGGATTAACTACTTCATCAAACGCTGACTTGGCTTCTAACGGAATTGTAGAGTATTCTACCAAACTTTCCAAAGATGATATAGCTTCTTTAACCTTATTTGGAGGAATATATCATCTAGGTCTTTGGACCATAGATATGAAAGAATCTCTTCTGAACGGAAATACACCTCCGTTTGCGTTTAGTGTACTAAATAATCCTAGAAAGTACAAGTTGTTTTGCAGAAAAGGTTTGTCTAAGGATCTGACATACATAGAAGACATTACAGCATACCAAGATCTAACAATAAAGTGGAGGCTTCACTTCCTATGAAAAACTTTACAGAAGAACTAGGCATCAATGGTCATCTAACCATTATAAAAAAGATGAGTACGGGTGAGGAAGAAGTTCTGCTTGACGACCCAAACATTATTGTTTCTGGCATGGGGGTGGGGTTATCTTATTTGTTCTCTGCTTCCGGGTCGAATAATATCCTAGACTACCAAATACAAAAGTTCCAAATAGGCGTTTCTTCTACTGAAGTTACGGTCACCAGCGGAGTTAACGAGTTAGGGGGTCCATTATCCTCTGTCGAAGAGTACGGCCTAGGAAGCAATTTATTCCTGTACCAAGGCCCTCAAATCGTTGATAACTCCTTGATAAATGGCCGGGTATTTGCAGAAATACCCTCTAGCAAGATGACTAGGATAAATGAGAACTCTGTTCGCTATACTCTAGTCCTTGACGAAGAGGCTGCGAACGGTATTCAAAGAGGTGGAGTAGATCGGGGAATCAATGAAATCGGAATGTTTATGAAGAACCCAACTGGGGCACCAAACGACAACCCGATTCTTGTTTGTTACAGACAATTTAGTGATATAGTAAAAACTATTGATTTTAGTTTAATTTTTAGGTGGACAATAAACTTCTGATATGGCATTCAATCCAAATGATATTTATACAAGTAGTGGTAGCGTAATGCTGTTTAACTCTTGGACACCTTATGTGTCCAAGTTTGATTCAAGTACGTTTTATAATTGGGAAGAAGACAACGTACCCCTTTATGATTTAGAAGAGCGCACTTATGAGCTTTGGGAGCAGCAGGGTTTCACTACCTCAGCGGGAGTTCCTGGGCTGGCTTTAACAGTCTCGTCCAACGTGCCTACATTGATTTCTCAGCAGAATAACAATATATTCTCCGATCTAAGTTCCGCCATAGCAGCCATCCCAAAAGTAGTTCGTTTCCCTGTGTTAGTTGAAGTCGGCAGTTTTGGTGATCTAGGACCACTTGAGTTACATAACTTTAGAGTCGAGGAGGGCGGCTCGATAGAAATTGTAAACAGAAACTTTGCTAGAGCTTATAATGCATCTTCTACAGCATATATTACCTCAACAGCAACCAACTCTAAATATCAAAGATTTGTAACCGACTTTAGTTCTATAGACCTAAGTAACTCAATTAGTGACACTTCTTGCGTACACATAGGAACAAAAGTATATCAAGATGCAGGTGGAGGTGATGCTAGATTAACGGAAGGAACCGTGGCTGTTTATCCATCGCACGCCCAAAGAAATTCTCCTCTTTCAGTAGCAATTAAACAATCCAATATTATTAATACTCAAGCCAATAGGTTTGGTGTTAGTATTTTTGAAAGCCAGAGTTCAGAGGATGATACAATTAGAACCCTTGATTTTAGTGGCTCTGACACAGCTAACGGATTCTCTTTAGCTAGACCTGGAATATCACTAAGCCAAACCTTGGGCGGCAATTTTTATGGTAATTACTGCCCCAAAATAACTGTTCAGAACTGCACTGGGCCAATATTTATTAGAAACTTCTTTTCAGACGCGGATCAAGCAGTTAACCACGCCATTGAAGTAAATAACTCTAATGTGGTCTTGGAGAACTGTTTGGCTGTTAGAGCTAAGAAGGCGGGATTTAAACTAACCAACTCAGAAGTTGTTCTATCAAGGTCAGCATTCTCGTACAGAAACTATAATCTAAGCAGTTTAACCTCTCGATATGCTGAGGACGGCATAGGCTTTCATTTAGTAAACTCTGACGTTACTTTAAGCTCTAATCCAGTAGAAGAAGGCAGCACCTCAATAGGTGATACTGGAGCTATTGGCGAAGACGCTGCTTTTGTAGCATCCAGAAATACTAAAGGGTTTGTCTTAGATAATTCTAAAATTAGAGGAGGCTTCCAAAGAACTTCCGCTGCCGCTCCGAGAACGGGGGGCGCAATGTGCTCAGAACTAAACACTAGTGCTGGGCTGGTACTAAATAATTCTTTTGTTGATGTAAAAGGTCTCGTAGATATATTTGGAAACAACAAAGGAATTATTGCTGATAACTCCTTTGTTAAGTATGAGAATCTCACTGTTGAAGGTAACCAAGAGCAGGGGATTGTTTCTAACAAATCAACTTTCTTATATGATTCTGAAAATAACTTAGACTCTATTGGTGGTGGCCTTGACGCTGCCAGAAGACAGCTTGAGTTATCTGGAAACTTAGTTCACCTAGACCTTAACAGATCCTCTTCTTTCGGATTCCAACTAAAAGATTCTGTTCCGCAAAAGTACGGGAACTCGTTCTTCCGAGCGGCATTTACGGAAGGACCTGCGATAAAGGTAAGTAATAATTCCGACGCGGACTTGATAAGTCCTTATGTAGACGTTAGGAATGTGGCAGTTAATAAAGTAACTTACGGTCGTGGCGCTAAGGCAGAGAATAATTCTCAGATTACATTTAACGGAACTCAAAACGGTGCTACTCTAGTTATTGGTCCCGATCAGTATTCTTCACAGAAAGTGATGGCTGGAGTATGCGCCGAAGACAACTCTGTTATTAATTTCCACGGACCCACAGTGGTAGCTCAATTTGGTGTGGACGTTCTAGCAAGTAACAATTCTGTGACTAATTTTGAGCCCAGAAGAATAGACGGGCAGTACAATGTAGATATTTCTTCCTTTGATTTGGACAATCAGTTGAATCATACTGCGGTCGAGCTTCACTCTACAAGATCTTGTATAGTGGCAGAAAAGCACAGCGTAGTTAACATGGAAGACTTGGGCGCATTCCCGGCCAATTGGAGTAGCACTCCCAGTGGTCTACAATTACTGGGAGACATAGATTACACGTTGCCAACAAGTAGCTTCGTTTCTGGCGGGTTAATGCAATTTTTCCCAAACCCACAGGACGAAGCTACAATTACTGCTGCTGGTGCAGCCTCAGTTCCAGCGTTTTCCACGCCACTAGTTCCTTCTGTAGACGGACAGATTACAACAATGTTATTTAATAGGGGCCTTGGCAACCCTCAGTATACAACGACTTCCGGTTTTTCCATAGGTGGAGTATGTCTAAGAGCAGTTAGCGATAGCGAAGTAAATATTAGGAACGTCCACTTCCCCTTCCCGGTTAATGGTAGTCCTGCGGATGGAGTAATCTTTGATGCTGGCGGGGATCTTTGTGAACGATACAGCATCTGGAACATAGCAGATACTTCTAGAATGACTGCTTCGTATACGTCTACCAGCGGAATGCACCCTATTGATTGTCTTCAACATGGTCCCAGTGCCTTGTGGGCATCGGGCGACGACATCCCCGTCTACGAGGCCCCTTCTGGTACTCCAGATACGGGTTCATTAAGTATTCTAGATGCGTTCGGAAATGCCCCTAGTGCAGCTTGGTTGCCTCCCTCAGGCGTAGATATAAACCAACCTTTCGATAGGTTCTATCCTGTGTCTGGAGACTCTGCTCTTAATATAGAGACTAGACAAATTCTGTCGGAAGCAGGAATTAATGTTGATGGAACTGATCGAATGGTTTTCGGAGTTAGCGGTGCCTACAACAACCGAGGATTCTTCAGAATCTACTGGAGCCCTAAGGCCAGCGCCAAGCTATTACAAGCAGACGGTAGCGCGGGAGCACCATATCAAATCTTTGCTCAAGGCTATAACTGCTCTGCAAACCTTTCGGCTATACCTCCTGTAGGTTATGCAAACGCAAGCTCCGTCGCACCAGATCTTTTAAAGCAAAGCTATGATGAGAATGGAGATGGAGTTTATGAAAAACTATGGACTTCTGGCTTCTATTATTGCTCTGAAATGTTAGAAGAAAATCCAATGCAATGTTTGTTGGATGAGTCTGCGGCTGATACGTTTGCTAATGCTAGGAATGCCAGTATTGGGTTAGCGGGAAGGCCAAAAAAAACCACTATATACAATGCGGGTCTAGGCAGGTCGTCTGAAGCTTACCCAGGAGATGGTTTAGTTGGCTTTAGATCTGCGACTGTATTTGACCTATCGAGGGAAAACTGATGGCTAGACAAGAATATAACGAGAGTGTTTACAAATTTACTGACCCCGTTAGACTTTTTAAAGCTAACGACCCCTACTACTTTGAAGTAGATAACTTACCTCTAAAACAGCTACAAGAAAATTGTCTTTGGTTGAAAGATCAGATTCGTAGAGAGGTACTGAAAATTACTGATGTAACGAGACAAGACATTCAAGAGCTTCGGCCTTACTCTTTAGGAGGTGACCGTGTTGTTCGAGTAAAGCCAGGAAGATTCACGGCTAGGATTAACGATGTCGGTAAAAAACCCTTGGCTTACCTTAGAAAGGTAGTTGGGTTACAGGTAGGCGAAGTTGATACCTATGAAGCTGCGCTCCCTAACCCAGGAACTTTTTCTACTAGAGCGACAAACGCGGCAAACGGAATTCTCACGGATACTTTAGAGACATTTAAATCAAATCTAGCTCAGGACTCCTTAGGATTAAACGGTTTAGTAGAGAGAGCGTTTACTCGGCCTATGGAGAATCCAGATAATCCAATATTTGACACGGGGGCGAATGTGTCAATTCAGTCTTCTTCCCGAGGGGGTTTAGGATGGACAGGGATTGATGCTCCTTTTCCTGTTACCGAAGCACTACTTTGGGCAAAATCTAAGAATTCTAGTGCTGCAAAAACTTTATTAACCACTTGGGATTACACTAACCCTTCTGTTGGATTAGCTAGACTTCCTAGAACAGAAAGCTTCTTCATAAAAAGGTGGCGAGGCGCAGCCAGAACGGCGATTGTAGATGTTCCTGAAGAGTTAAGCATAGAAGTTCCTCAATTCGATCCTAATGATTTTAACTACATAAATGAAAGTGGAGATGAGGTTTCTGTTCCTGGAGTGACAACTAGAATTGACATGGTATTTATTTATAGTAAACCTGTTGATGCTAGTTCTGTTACTATTCAGGGGGATAGGGATAAGGAAATAATTACCTCACCCACATTAGGCATCGTCAGAGGAGCCGGACTGAAAGTAAATTTCTTAGGCACCGAAAGATATGACGAGGAGTATTTGTATGGAACAAGAGAAGACCACGCAATTGTTGCTTCCCCTGGGGACGCAGAAAACGAGGGCCTAGGTTTTACAGCAGCCTCGGCTAACGATATTGCGTATGATGTCCGTGGAACTTTTCCTTCTCCCGACGACTTGCTAAACATTGCTCCGCTCCTCTCTCATAGGTTAGAGAGTGATGCATATGAACTGGTGGGCCAAAGTATACTGCCCGTAGCTTATGTCTGGGTCACGAATGGATCAACTGTAGTTTCCACAACAGATGTTATTGATATTCGACCGTTCTTCAGAACAGCCGAATTGAGTTATAATGAGAGAGCAGGTATCGCTGGAGCCTTACCTCAGCTATCCCTAGCCAACCCCGCTGTGGGAAAAGTACAAGTTGATTACGAATTAAAGCGCCAGTACGATGATTTAAAATCACAAATCGACGCTCTAGCTAATTCAGGAGGTGAGACTGGCCCCGCCGCAGGAACTAGAACAGTTGCTACGGGCTACGTTTTTGGTGGTTGGAACTTCGGTCCCGAGGGAGCTTTGTATGATTACTATGGCAAGCAAACAGGCGGTAGCTCGGAAATAGTAAAAGATTTAGTGAGAGCAAAGTATGGAGTATCGTTTCCTATTCCTGATAGACCTGATTGGGACATAGCCAACTGGGCTACCAAGCTTGGATCAGAAGAAGACGCAGGAGCATTCCCCAACGATTATATTAATACTTTCTTTTCAACTAACGCTGCCAATAACTATAGAACTAATACTGAGACTGACGCTTCAATTGTTGGTGGTTCATGTATCGAAGCCGTGAGACCAGACGGTCTTAATGAATTTGGCAATTTGCCTGACAGAGCAAAAGTTTTTAACAATATGTCTAGACCTCTTCATAACCAAAGAGTTAGGTTTAATTACATAAAGAAAAAAATTACGTTTGATAGAGCAAGTTATCCAGGAATGATTGACTATAATGTTGACCTTTCTTTTTTAAATTGTGTTCCTCAAGGCGATGGGAGTAACTCTCTAGTTTATCAGTATAACGGCACCCGTGATCGCGATGGGGACGGTCGAGGCGACACAATACCGTATGCAGGACATTGGATAGAGAAAGGCCCAGATTACTTTACTATTTTTATAGCATTTGATGCTCCCAGCAGATTTATCGAAACGGACGGTAATAATAGAGCCCGTCGAGCTCTACCTTTTTACCCAGCACCTCATGTAGTTAATAATGAAAATGGGAGTGGTAGTGTTATCCGTTCTGAGCGAGGTGGAGAAAGGTTTAGTAGTTTCCTAGTCATGACTGAAGATCTTTTGATTGCTAATGAAGATCCTCAGTACCCTCAAATAGAAGATACAGGAGATTATAGAATGCATCAAGGATATAATGGAAATCCTAGAGCGGGAAAGTGTACCTACCCCACTATAACTTGGAGTATGAAGGCTATCACAACAGCGGATTCTCCTTATCATTACGGTACGCTTCAACCAGGGTTCTCTAATATTACTCTTAATCAGAACTAAAAATGTCACAGGTTACGTTTGGTTGCGGAGAATTTCTTCCTGGTGAAGGTCCGTTCAACTTTCCCGATTTTAGCGGTGGAGGAACGGTCAACGGAGGAAGTCCAGACCTAGAGTTTGATCCTATTGATCCAGGAACAACCTCGCCTCCCGACATAACGTATTGTGAGTGTAGACCTAAAGCAGCGGGAACTCAGGTTGTTGCCAGCTTAGGCAATGACCAGTTCTGGACATACTGGGTAGTCTCTATCGACAAAGAATGCGTAGAAATCGTAAATGGCTTTCCGGCAGACAATAGCACCGAGGTCATACAAGATTTACAAGCTCAGATAGCGGCTATACCCCGAGCAGTATTACTTGAAACTGAGCCGGGAACGGTAGATTGTGCCGACCCGCCCCCAGTACCGGGAGAACCTCCAGAAGAATTAGAGTGTGCTGAAAAAAATTGTGATCCTATTAGAGTATTTTATAAACTACCGCTTTTTCGAGACATAGGTGGGCCGTCTACCCCACCCACTGGCCCGTTAGGCCCTAGCTCAATTCCAGGACCCACATACGGAGTAAAAAGATGTAGGTGCACGATATACAGGGAGCAAACTTCCTACGAGTATATCCCAGGCGAAGGCACTAGATACACGAGAAGATACTTTAGGAAATGTCAAGATAGAAACGATCCCACTGTGAAGGGTCCTTCCACACAGATTATTAATCAAGCCATAGAAAAAATAGAGGAGCAGGGAGGCACAATTATCTCTCGACCTAACAGCACGGGTGATCGACCTTGTAGAGTAGTTAATAACTCTTGTGATCCAGATCCAAATTTCTGTACTACATTAACACTTGTTTGGTTTAAGCCTCTACCTGGAGTTGTCATAGGTGAGCCCGCGCCTGAAGGGGAAGTTCCTATTTTGCCTGATCTGGAACCAGGTTTAGTTCCTGATGAGCCCTCAGGTCCTCCTTTTGTTAGTATAGATGACCAAGCTGATGTTGGGCTTCCTGAAGATCCTGAGGGACCTGCTGTTCCTAATCCTTTATCTCCAAATGGGCTCCCCGATACTTCTCCTCCCGGCCCGGATATTTTTAACTTTGTTAGAATTGAAGACCAGGATGAGGCTGGTGGATTTGTTACTAGTAACTTGCTAACTTCTCCTCCCCCACCTAAGGGTAATCCGAATAGTATATCAGCACCAATTCCTGTGCGTAGTAGAAGAAGTTCAAGAGTTGATACTTTTAATCCTTTGACTGAAGAAGAACTCTTGAAAAAAACTTTTTCTCAGTCTAGAATTGATCTTTCTGATGATGATGTTGTTAACGCATTGTTAAAAAAAAGGCCTTCGGGAGTTGAAGACGAAGAAGTATATTTTAATGTAGCACCGAAGAGAAGGAAACTGGTAAGGAATACCAGCACCAAAACTAATATATTCAACAAATATATTGACGAATCTTTATTATACCTTTTAGAGCGACCTTTAGACTACGGATCTTGGGATAGTGGGCTCGCGGGTAGCATAACACCTGAGATAATATATGAAAACTTAAATAAAAAAGCAAAGGATTTACTAGACAAAGTTTTTAACTACGACGGATCTAAGTTATCGAGAAAGCAAATATTTTCTTTAGTGGGTTCTAGGGTCCTTGATGGGACTATTGCAGATGTAAACCTATCCTTCTTACAGCGTTTAGCTCAAGGCAGTCAAGCTGACGATGAATTTGATATTACTCCTAGCAAGTCTCAACTAGTAAACGAATCAGTAGCTTTAGCTTTAATCGAGAATAATTATAACCCACTAGACTTTAATAAGTATTTCGGGGAGGGAAGAGAGTTACTTAAAAACAAAAAAACTTTATCTAGCGATATTGACAGATACATAGAAGTTACTGTTGCTGGGGAAGTTAGGCGATACTACGTCAACGATGATGATACTTTTATAGACAGAAGCACGCTTTCCCTAAACGATGGAGAATACTTTGATGTAACTCTTGGTGGTGAGACTACTAGATTATACGCTAAATCAGAGAAAGATCATGCCTTCTACATCCCAGAAAAAACTAGGCAGGTAGCAATAAAACTTCTTGGAGGAGATCCTGATAGATTTTTGTCTGTAAGCGGTGACGCTAGTTCTACCATTGAGTTGAATAGTTCGTTGACCTCCCCAAGACAAAATGCCTATTTCTTAAGTGCTAATCTATCTAGTCTCTCGACTGATTTAGATTTAGTCAACCCAAAATATCTAAAAAGATCCTCTGTAAGATTTGAAGTGTGCCCTATTTCTAGCACCAGAGAGATAAACGAGTACATAAAGTACAAAGACAATCATCAAGTTTTCATAGTGAACGACGAAGATTTAATACTGGATTATGTAGAAGCAGATGGTTATCTTAGGTTAGAGCAAACAGACCTTCTTTTAGATTCTCCTAAAGAAAATAAAACCATACCACTCCTCACAAGACAAATTCCTTGGTATATCATTCTCTACCCAACCAATAGACCTGAGTATGACGTTTTCAATGTAAAATCTCAAATTACAAACATTTCTCCATCTTCGACTGACCAAGGACCATCTTTAACAAGAAAGCTAAGAACAAAAACTAGTATAGTTAAAGATTTCCGTAACTCAGTAAACTTATTTGTTGATAATCCTTATGTTGGTAAAACAGCTAGAGATATATTTGACGAACCTAATACTCAGGCTAGAATAAATGTAATTGATTTTGGTTCTAAAGTTTTTGATTCTGGGTATAGAAACTCTTCAGGAGAAATTATACCTGCAAGCAGCTTTACTGCCCAAAGAAGTAAAACAGGATACAGGATCCTTTCGGAAATAATAAAAAACTTAGACGATAATTATCTTTTAGGTTTAAATGGAATAGGTAAGTCTTTAACTGAGTTTGATGTTTTCTGTAGGCTAACTCTACGTCAATTCAATAAATTGTACAGATTAGAAAACTTCCATCAAATAAAAAATAGTCTGTTTAACGGAGCCGTTCAGAACGTAAAGGTTATTCCTGCCACTAAAAATGCAGATGCTAGAATAGCTATTAATAAGACACAGTTGGTTAGGAGGAAATCAACCGCTCCACCCCAAGATGAATTCCCAGAGGTTAAGTCTACAAACTTTGGCCGAGCCATTGTTCCACCTACTGTTGAAGAAGATTCAACTTTCGGAGCATTTGAGCCCGCTCCAGTTCCGTCGCCTCCTACAGCACTACCGTAACATTTTTTAAAACAAAAGTTTTTTGTTTGGTTTGGCTCACTAAATAACCTAGAGATGAAAATCTTAACCTTTTTATAGGATATAATTATGGATCACATGAAATTAACCGACGAACTACGTCAACAGCTTATGGAAGCTGCCGTTTGGAAGAACGACGAGATTGCTGCTCGCCTTGACGAGTCCTCTGCCGTAGAGGAAGTAGACGAGGTTGAGGAACTTGAGGAGAAGTCTTCTTGCGGCTCGAAGAAAGCCAAGAAGGGCAAGAAGGCCATGAAGGATAGCTACATGGAAGATACTGAAGTCGAAGAGGACGAGGACGCTGAGGAGCTTGAAGAAGCCGTTCACGTTTGCCCCCTTTGCGTCTCTCAGCTTGACGAGTCTATCGACGAGGAGCGCATCCTTGAGCACCTCAACGTAGTTCTTGGTCTCGTAGATCGCCTCAGCCAGCTTCACGAAGGCGACGAGGACATCGAGTCTGTTATCGACGAAACCATTGCCGAGCTTCTCTTCGCTGACGAGGAGGAGTGATCGTGCAGAGTATCGGAGACTTCGCTGAGAACCTAATCTTAGGTCAGGTCGAGGATATTAAAGAAGGAAAGTCTTTGCCTCCAAAGCTAGAGGAGGCAAAGGCTACCGCTAATGCTCCAGCTAAGGATATCTCTAACATAAAAGTTCCTGATGAGATGATGCAGGAAATTTTAGGTGAAGGATTTCATCCTCAAGATACACCTGCTTCAGAAGGGTTCCCAGAATTAGTTTGGGAAGAACCGGAAGAGGAGGTTCCAGCACCAGAGCCTATGCAGCTTACTGAAGAAACCGGAAAAGAACTAGTTTCTTTACTAGAAGAAGTTAAGGGTATGGTTGCTGACCTAAAGGAAATGACCACTGCGGGGGGTCTTGGTGTTAATTTGGGGGGTCCTTGCAAGGACCCAATGAAAAAAATCAAACCCAAAGGTTACATTTCTCCCACCTCTTCAAGGAAAACTAACTCTCGCAAAGCTATTCTAAAGCAAAGTATAAAAAGAAGATTCAGATGAAGTTTAACGAAGCCCTAGAATGTATGAATGAAGCCCGTGGTTCTAAAGAGGGTAGGGAAGCTTATACCTCGAAAAAAGCCACAAAGGACGACAAAAAGAAAACATTCAAGGGCAGAGTTAAAACTTATTCTAGTATCAGAGACGCCTTATCTAAAGGATCTTACGGGCAAATATTTTCTACCAAGGCTGCTGGAAGATTGTATGTAATTTCAAAAGGTAAGTGGGGAGCTAAAAGTGGCAAAGGAAAAATAGCAAAAGGGTTTACGCCAGGGAGCGCCACGCCTTCGGCTAAGTTTAGTAGTGTAAAGAAGCACGCTGCCCGTACTCTTCTTAGGTACGGAAAAGGCTCCGCTAAACTGGCTCAAAAATATGGTAGTAGATCCATTAGAAAATCTAAAGGAATTGGTGGCAAAGATGGTCGCCTAGGCAAAGGAGAAAAGTGATATGCAATTACTACAAGACGTATTCATCGTAGAGAATCTTCAGGTTCTAACAGAGGGTAAAACTAATCCCACCATGAAGATCAAAGGCATCTTCGGGCGCTGCAACGAGCAGAACAACAATGGTCGAGTATATCCTACGGCTGTTCTTGAAGGTCAGCTTAAGAAAGTGCAGCCTATGATTAGCGAGCGGCGTCTTTGTGGCGAGCTTGATCACCCTCAGAACGACACGGTTAAGCTTTCTAATGCTTCTCACCTCATCACCAAGCTTGAGATGAAAGGCGATGAGCTTATCGGTGAGGCTGAGATCCTCAACACTCCTGCTGGTATGACAGCTAAGGCGCTCGTTGAAGGCGGTGTTAAAATCGGTATTTCTTCTCGCGGCATGGGCACACTCTCTGAGGATGCTAATGGGCAGAAGGTTGTCAACGAAGACTTCCGCCTTGTCACCTTCGACCTTGTAGCTGATCCATCTACAAGGGGAGCTTTCCCAGGTCTTTCCGAGTCCACCGAGTCCAAGTTCGTTAGAGAGAGCCAGGACAAGCTCAAGAAGGAGTCCAACTTTGTCACCATGATCGAGGCTCGCCTAAGAGATTCCTATGCACCCTTTATTGAAGAAGCCAAGACTAAGAAGAAAGGTAGCTTCCCTGATCTAAACAAGGACGGTGAGATTACTAGGGCTGATGTTCTAGTAGGGCGAGGTGTCATCCCTGGTCCCAAAGGAAAAAAGAAGAAGGTTATGGAAGCTGTTCGGGCTGACGGTAGCTGGCATCAGATTGCTTTTGCTCTCGCTGAGGCTTTTGGTCTCTCTGAGATGCGTCAGAAGACGCGGGCCGAAGCTGAGTATGTTAAAGCAAAGAAGGAAGGTGCTTCACCTGCCGAAGTAGCTCGCCGCGAGCGAGTTGCTGGTGCGAAAGACAAAGCGGACCGTGACGCATACAAGGCAAGAGTTGACGCTCTTGTAAAGAAAAATAAGTCTAAGAAAATGGACGAGGATTATACCATGAGCAAGAAGCAAAGAGAAGATGCTTATCGTGCAAGTGTAAGACAGTCCGAGCGAGGTCCTCAAGGAGGCAAAGCTAGAAGAGATCGCAAAGCTCTCATGGCCCATACTTCCTATCAGCAAATCGGTGATATGATGGCAGAGGCTCTAGGTCTTGTTGAGGCTTACAACAGAAAAGAAAGGCTAAAGAATCGAAATGCTAAGTTAGCAGAACGAGACGAAGAATACAGGAAGCGCGTAAAAAAATACCCTTCAAGCACAGGAGATCCTAAAACCAGAATGAAGTTAGATAAGGAGGGGAAGCGTGTTCCTGGAAAAAGAAAAACAAACTTTAAGCCTAGCTGATCGCCTACATTTTCTAAAAAAAAGTTATTTTATATAATACAGGTCCATACATATACCTGAACCTAGGAGAACAACTCATGAGTAATATAAAGAATATAGCTGATATTCTACCCGAAGGGCTTGACGAATCTACCGTTGAACAGATCTTTCAACTGGTAGATTCTACTATTAACGAGCAAGTCGCTGAGAAGATCGGCCTCCTTGAAGCGCGAGTCACCGCGTACATTCGCACTAAAATTGATGACATCAAAGAACAAGCTCTTACAGAACTCTCCGAGGAGAGCGAAGTCTATCGAAATGCTAGACTATTCGAATCTGTAAGAACTCTCATGTCCCTTGAGCTTAACACCGACGACCAAGACAACGCTCTTTCTGAAATGACAGGCCAGTATGGCGAACTTCAGGAAGAGTTTGACGTTCTAAACAACCAGCTTGCGAGCCTAGTTGAAGAGAACCAGCGTCTTGAGAACACGGTAAGAGTTATGGACAAGAAAGTTTCTATTGCTGAGAGCACTGCCTCTGAGCTTGAGACTGAAAAAGCACAGCTTCTGGAAGAAGTTGAGAATCTTGAAGCCGCGAAGGACGAAGCATTCGTCTCTTCAGAGAAAGCGGTAGTTGTTTCCAAAGCGGATTTGGAAATCAACGAAGAAAGGACTCAAATCAATAAAAGCAATGAGTTCCTAACTGATGAGGTCATGAAATTCATGCCCTTTACCTCCCAATCCTAAGGATTAATTATTATGGATATTATGCATCAAACGGATGAAAAGCTTGTCCAGAAGTGGGAGCCTGTCCTTGAGGGCATCGACAGCGAGTATACTCGTCGCGTCACCGCTCAACTTCTTGAGAACCAAGCGAAATCAATTGTTGAAGAGCGCATCTCAGAAAACCTCTCTACAGGCGCTACAACTACGGGCCAGCTTGGCACTTTCCAAAAGTTCGCTTTCCCTCTCGTTCGTCGGGTTTACCCGCAGCTTCTTGCTAACAGCCTAGTTGGCGTCCAGCCCATGCAGGGTCCGGTTTCTCAGGTATTCTACCTCGGTAACGACCGCGTGTACGGTAACACTGTTCAGACTGTCTACAGTAAGTTCAACATGACCTACAGAGGTCTTTACAACTCCACCATCGGTTCTACGTCTTCTACGAATAGCACCGACAAAGGAACCTTTGGTCCCAACCCCGCTACTCAGGGTGGCCTTGACGGTGACTCTGCTAAAACTGGCTTCGACGTTTCTAACGTCCTTTTCACTGATGGTGGTGACTCTCTTTCGGGTAACGGCGCTCCGTCTGGCACAATGGGTGGTCAGATTGGTGCTTGGCCTAACTCCTCGGTTCTCATGGGTTGGCAGCTTTCCGCTGGTGAGCGTCTAACTGGTACGGGCATCCCCGAGATGACCTTCCACATCGAGCAGGAGGCGGTCGTCGCTAACACTCGTAAGATGCGTGCGCTTTGGACTCTTGAGGCTTCTCAAGATCTCAAGGCTTATCACAACCTTGACCTTGAGCGTGAGCTTACTGACCTTCTTAGCAAGGAGCTTCAGCTTGAGATCGACCGTGAGCTTATTGAAGACCTTCGCATGATTGGTTACGGCTTCCGTAACAAGTCTGCTGCCCAGCTTGGCGGTGTTGATCAGCGTCTCATGGACAACGATTACATCAGCATGGGTGATGCTGCGGACGGTCGCTTCCCTGGTCTTGATGGTGCTGCCGCTGCGGGTACTTTTGTTCCCAACCAGTTCACCTATGACTTCAACGGCACAGGTGCGGGTCTTACGGAGTTTGCTGGAAACAACCTTAATGGCTCTAACGTCTTTGTTGTTGATTTCACGCAGGGTGCTGCGGACGGTCTTTATCCTCGTCACGTTGGCGAAGTGTACTCTAACCTTCTTGCGGTTATCAACATTGCCTCGCAGGACATCTACCGCACCACCATGCGTGGGCCGGGTAGCTGGCTTCTTACCTCTCCTCTAATGGCTGCTCTCATGGAAAGTGCTGCCAAGCTTGAGGGCGGTATTGCTCCTGGTGATGGGCCTACTAACGTCGGTCGTAACAGCATTGAGTATAAGGGTAAGTTCTTGGGTCGTTATGACCTTTACGTTGACCCCATGTACCCGCAGGACGAAATCCTCATGGGTTACAAGGGTGCTAACGCGATGGACGCGGGCTATATCTACGCTCCGTACATTCCGCTTCAGCAGCTACCAACTGTCGTCGATCCTGAGTCCTTCCAGCCGAGAAAAGGTTTACTTACTCGCTATGGTAA
>Ga0208162_1000330_pt1 | contig 27941 bp, 31 predicted proteins | sample CB_VirMetaG_4_FD_184539 | JGI IMG/M metagenome (GOLD analysis project Ga0208162, IMG submission 184539) | Freshwater to marine saline gradient viral communities from Chesapeake Bay - CB_1508_1M Viral MetaG (SPAdes) (version 4) | ecosystem: Environmental > Aquatic > Marine > Coastal | place: USA... | reverse complement strand
GTCTAGCGTGTTCTTAGACCATACAGCAGGGAATGACGTATTAGGATAATCCTTGCGCCACTGCCCTTGTGATTTTACTATTCCTGTTGTTCTGTGTCTGTAGTCACCCATTAGATTGATCCTTTCATATGAGTTTGATTATGCGATTGCGTAGAAGATGTATGATCCACCAGAAGCATTAAAATCTGCTGTAGCTGTACTAGCTACTGTAAAACCGCTTGAGAGTGGTGTTAGTGGATTGAATGAAGTGTATTCAGCATCGTTAGTATCAAGTCTAATAATAGGATCGTTGCCTGATGTAAGACCTCTTACAGTATCTATAACCCACCAACTACCTCCTACACTAGTATCTGTTCTTTTAATCAAAACAAATCTAGCGCCACTGCTAAATCCACAATCTATGTCAATATTATTCCCTGTTCCAGTATAGCTTCCCACCTTTGATATACCTGCGACTGTCGCAAAAAGATAGGCTATGTAGTTTTCGCCAGATTCATTTACCTGATTCAAATTACCACCTAATGAAAAAACAGAACTTGTGGGAGCTGTGTCGTTCCAAATAGTACTACTTGTAACCTCCGCAGCAGTAGTATTTAAGTGCATATAGCTTCTAGATGCATTTGACATTGCCGAAGACCAAACATACCAATTCCTTGCACCATCTCTACGTTTTATCCAAATCATCTCAGGTACTACACCAAGGTTATGGCTTTGAGTTCTTGCGCTATCTGTGCCGCTGTAAGCAACCACATCAAAAAACGAGGGTGCACGTTTCCACATCCAACCAACAAAATTAGTATTGTTTACGTTATCCCACCATCCGTTGTTGTAATCAAATGTAATAGAACTCGTAGTTTGTTCTGCGGTGGTATTATTTGTTTCTAAATATTTGTTTCCTGTCAAACGAGAAGCTGCATACCAATTAGTAGTTGAATTTTTTATTTTAGCTAAAGCAAAGTCAACAGGAAAACCTGAAATAAAACCTGGGTCTATTTGTTGAGACTGTGGGTTATCAATAGCAAACACATCAGTCGTACTGGTAGGCGTAGCCATTGGTCCTCTACGTATTGCCATGTAGATGTAGGTGTTTCCGTTGGCGTTAACCTGATCAGACCCTTCATTCGGAAAATGAAAACCTGTAGGCGTTATGTCTATCTTGTGCGCTTCTTGCTCTGCGTTAGAATTATTTGCCATTAACCTTTTGGCATTTTCACCAACAGGCATACCTCGCATTACATCAACTATACTCCAATCTGTAGCCCCATTAGTGTTCTTTATAATTATCCACTGAGGCTCAAAACCAACGTCAATTGATTGAGTACCTGCATTGCCAGTATAACTTCCACACTTGATAATGTCCTGATCATTAGTTACACCAAAGTCACCATCACCATCATTGTGTGCGAATAGGTAGGCTACGTAGGTAGAGCCATTAGCATTTACAGAACCATCAGTGCCTAAACTAAATACGCTAGATGTAGGGGCGGTTCTATTCCACCTTGAACCATCAGTGTTATCTATTCTTGCGTTAGTACCGTCTAGTCGCAATCTGTAATCTTCTGGTGCAGAACTATCTACTCCTCTGTGGTAGACCGCCCAACCATCAGAACCGCTAGTAAGTTTTACAAGCATCATTCCAACTTCACAGCCTAAGTTATGAGCTATTGTCCTATTGCTGCCATTCCCAGTATAAGTCACAACATCAAAGAACTTAGGTTGCTTCCTAAATGTCCAAGAGACGTGGTCTACGTTATTCTTGTTATGTAAATCACCGCTGCTTATACCTAAAGTAAATCCGTTAGAATTAAATGAAGTTAAACCAGTGGTGTCAGTAGCCTCTGCTGCAGTTGTGTTTGAACGAACAAACTTTGTTGCACCACGTTCTGTGTCTTGTAAGGCGTGGTCATTACCATCTCTACGTTTAATCCAAACCAGACCACCTTCGCCATCAAGGTCAATGCCGTTGGTAATAGTTTTTGCAGAACTAGTGCCCTCATACAAATAAGTGCTGAACACATTCTCAACATATGTTGGAGCTACATACTGATTAGCAGCTTGGCCCATTATCATCTTACTTACTGACATTATGATAACCCTTCCACTGCTTTTTTACCTACGTATGATGTACCACCATCGACTGTCATAAATGTAAACACATCCTTCTTACCTAATGCAGGACTACTTGGTGCAGTACCGCTTGGATATTTCACTGAGGTAGGCCACGTTAAACTACCTGCTCCACCTGCTGCTATAGCTGTGTAGATATAAGTTCGACCATTGGTGTTCATACTGTTACTAGTTGATGTGACTTGAAAACCTGTAGATGTTAGGTTAATGAAATTGGCTGAGTTAGATTCAGGAGTATTAGCACTTATTTCTAATCTTGCATCATTTCCATCAGTATTAATACCACGTTTTGAATCTAATAGTATCCATTCTTCACCAGAATGGCTTGCTAGTTTGAACATAACCCACTGAGGTTGAAAACCAACATCAACAGTTGGGCCTGTTGCAGAGCCATTACCAGTGTAGCTTCCACAACTTATTTTATCACTGTTATGACTATACAGATAAGCTACATATGAACCGCCAGAGGCGTTAACAGCGGTATCGTCACCTACTGTAAACTGCGTTGTAGTGGGTGCTGTATCATTCCAGTGACCTGCATTGTTAGAAAACTCATCAGTAAGATTAAGAATCCCATAATAATCTTCTGGATCAGTGCCACCATTAGCCCCTCTGTGGTAAACAGACCAATTAGCAGTAGCATCTATTCTTTTAACCCATATCATTCCTGGTGCTTCACCAAGGTCATGACTAATAGTTTTACCTGCTGTTCCATTACCTGTGTAAGATACTATATCAAAGAATTTAGAAGCTTTTCTAAAACTATAACCCACATAGTCAGGTGTACTTATATCGTTTGCTGCGCCCCAACCATCTCTTTCATCACCAAGTTTAAAACCATCCGTATTATATTGATTTGGCCCTGTATGAAGATAGGTGTTACTTGTTTGATCTGAATTTTTTGCGTTGGATTGGGCGGTGTATAAAAAGTTTCCTACTCCCAACTCTGGTGTTGAAAATAAAGATCCTCTATTGCCATTGCCTGTACCTGTTCCACGACCTTTAATATAGACCATACCACCATGAGTGCTAAAATCTATACCATTTGTAATAGTCTGTTCTGCTCTTGTTCCACTATATTGTCCAGTACCATCCCATAGATCTATTTTAAATATTTCATCCATACCATTGCTGCCACCTGTAACCTCAACAGAGAAAGCTTGTGCTTTGCCAGTAGCAGGTGGGTTAGTAAACGTGAACGTAGGATTGCCGCTAGGTGTAATACTAAAGTTGTTACCCTTAGACAAGTCTATCGCTGTAGCTGTACTAGCTAAAGCAGTAGTAGTCTGTAAGTACCGCTTTGCTTGTAGTCCGTTTTTTAGTTTAAAGTCAGCCATATACTTTCACTCTCCAGTATTAGCTATGATTGTTACCTGACTGCACACCTATGTAGCTTGTGCCGCCATCTCTTGTTGTAAATGTGTATGTATCTACTTCACCTAAAGCAGGTGTTTGTGGTGCTGTACCACCTTGGAACTTAACTGAGTTGGGCCATGTAACTGCTGTAGCTGCTGCACTACGTATAGCTACGTAAATATACGATGCATTATTTTGGTTAAATGCGGCATCACTAGTGGCTATCTGAAAACCTGTAGATAAAGGATTGACTCTTGCTACACCAGTAGCTTCATTGGTAGTGGTATTAGCTCGAAGCAAAGCATCGTTACCTCCTGATACAAAACCTCTAGCAGAGTCTATAATATACCAGTCTTGATTTGTATCACTTGCGCTTTTAACCATTAACCATTGAGGTTGCCACCCAAGAGTAACTGTTGGTCCAGTACTAGACCCATTACCTGTATAACTTCCACACTGTATCATACTGTCTGAATCAGTTTCATGACCGAATAGGTAAGCTACATAATTGTGACCATTGTTGTTTACATGAGCGTCTGTTCCAATGTTTAAAACACTACTAGTTACTGGAGTGGTTTGATCCCACCAACCCACAGAACTTGAACCACTACCAGGATCATCCCACTCTAATCTACGGTTAACCGCCATACCTCTGTGGTAAACTTGCCAACCATAGGTAGAGGATCTATTTTTAAAAACAACCATGCCTGGAACTGAGCCTAAGTTATGGCTTATGGCTCTTGCAGTTCCATTTCCAGTGTAAGTTACAACATCAAAAAACTTAGATGTAGATTTCCATGTCCACGCTACGAAGTTTTTACCGTTCTCTCCTGTCCAACCTGACCCACCTTCAGTAAATCCATTACTATTAAATGCACTTAAACCAGTTGATCTAGTTCCTTCGGCATCAGTATCATTTGATTTTAACCACTTAGTTGCACCTCTAACAGTATCAAATAAGTTATGATCATAAGTACTGCCATCTCCTCGTTTTTTAATCCAAACCAACCCTTCATTAGACCCAGATAAGTCTATACCTGTAGTAACGTCTTGAGAAGAGCCTGTGCCTGTGTAAAGTGAAGTATTAAAAGCACTGGCTACAGCTTCTTGTCCACCAGTAAGTTGCATCTGAAAAGATTGTACTGCACCTGAATTAGTAAACGAATAAGTTGTTGCACCTGCAGGTGTATGCGTGAAAAAGTTACCAGTAGAAAGATCAACAGCGTTACTTGCTGATATTGTACCAACAGTATTCTTAGTGTCTTTGCTTATCTCTATGCCGTTAGTTAAAGTAAAGTCTTTATCGTTAGCCATTACTTAGCTCCATCTATTGCAAGAGATGCATAGTAGTTTGTACCACCATCTGTTGTATCTAGTGTAATTACATCTGTTTCGCCTATAGCAGGGCTTGCAGGGGCTGTACCACCTGAGAACTTGATGCTGCTGTCGTATGTTGTTGAAGGTACATCTTGTGCACGTATAGCCATGTAAACGTAAGTGTCACCGTTTGCATTTACATTAGTATTAGTTGTAGCAATACTAAAACCAGTAGAACTTACATTTACTCTGTCTACTCCTGCTGTACTTTCAGCATCATTCGTATTCCATTCAAGACGTTTTTCTCCTGCACCGTCTGGTATACCACGTGTAGTGTCATAAATATCCCAATCACCAGAGCCACCAGATGCTCTTTTTATCATTATAAATTGAGGTTGCCACCCAATAGTAATATTAGGACCAGTAGCGGAACCGTTACCTGTATAGCTTCCACATTGTATTAAGCTGTCTGATGCTGTGTCGTGTGCAAATAGGTAAGCTATATAGGTACTACCATTACCATTTAGATTACCCATATTGCCTAAACCAAAGTGTGTACTTGACATTTCAGACACATCCCAGTGAACATTTCCAAAATCGCCCTGAGCATCTGTCGAATTTAATAGTAAGCCTATTTTCCCATCTGCGTCAGTAGAGCTTCTATGAAAAACATACCAAGCACCAGTACCGCTAGTCTTCTTAACGATAATCATTCCAGGTGTTGTTCCTAAGTTATGCGCTATAGTTCTGACTGTTGCATTTCCTGTGTACTGAACAATATCAAAAAACTTAGATGTAGATTTAAATGTCCAAGCTACATATGAACCGTTATTTACACCTACTAAACCATCACCACCAACAGTAAAACCATTACTTGTAAAGGCTTGTAGGCCGTTAGTTTCAGTACCCTCTGCAGTAGTTGCATTTGTTCGCAGATCTTTTGTAGCACCTCTTACTGTATCATACAAATCGTTGTGTTCGGTGGCGTCTCTTCGTTTAATCCATACAAGACCTTCATTAGAACCTGACAGATCTATGCCATTGCTAATAGTTTGAGAAGAACCTGTACCTGTATAAAGTGTAGTACTAAAATTACCAGTAACACCTGCTGCATCATTACCGTTTACTAACAACGTAGCACTGGTGTTTGTACCTGATGCTGCAGGACTGCCTAGCTTTAATGTCTTGCTTGCAGTTGGTGTGTAGTTAAACACTGAGCCAGTAGATAGATCTAGGGTGTCTGTATCTTTTGTTTCTGCTATAGCTACATAGATGTATGTTTCGCCACTTGAATTTGGATAATAGGTAGCTTGTCTTACAGTAAATCCTGTATCTGTAGGCGTAAAGTATCCTACACTACCTTCTGAATTTGTTAAATTTGCAAATAATTCTTTATTTGTATCTGCTGTTAAACCTCTAGTGCTATCTAATACTGTCCAATTACTAGACTGAGAAGCACCTTTGACCATTATCCATTGAGGTTTAAAGCCTGTTGTAACTGTTGGTCCTGTGGCAGAGCCATTTCCTGTATAGCTTCCACAATGAATATTACTACTGTTGTGACCAAATAGGTATGCTACGTAGGTTGCGCTGTTGGCGTTAATATTTATACCTGCCGTAAACGTGCTGTCGTTACCTGAATAATTATTAAACACTCCACTACTAGCACTGTCCGAAGCAAAAACTCCTGTATCATATAAATTAGCATATTTACCTGTTTGTGATCTATGCCAAGTTCTCCAGTAATTTGTACTGTCTCTTCTTGCTACAATAATCATGCCTGGCGTTGACCCAAGATTATGACTTATAGTTCTACCATCATTTCCATCACCAGTATAACTTACAACGTCAAAAAAGTTAGCTGTTTTTTTCCATGTCCAAGAAACAAAAGAATTACCAGATCTATTTAGCTGATTAGCAATACCAAGTGTATAACCATTCGTGTTAAAAGCTGTTATATAAGCATTACTTGTACTGCCATACTGATTGGTGGAGTTTGTATTACCATAAGAACCTGTACCAGTAACAGTGTCCATTATAGTAGGTTCATCTGTACCGTCTCTGTTCTTTGTCCACACCAAGCCGCCATCACTAGACAAGTTAATTCCGTTAGTAATAGTTTGAGTAGCAGCCGTACCCTCATAAAGTGTAGTGCTAAATAAACCGCTTGGCCCTTCAGTACCTGCTGTAATAGTACCTAAGCCTTCCACGTAACGTGTAGGCTTTACACCATTCTTTACTTTAAAGTCTTTGTCGTTTGCCACGCTTCACTCTCCACTTGGCACTAATTAAAGTGTGATTGCTTTTACGGTAAACCCTGTGCTTGTTGCTGCTGCAGGTGTAGCAAGAATACGAATATCACTACCAGATATATCTACATCAAATGTAGCTAGTGCTGATGATGTATTGATCTGTGCATACTCCGTAGCTGATGCAGTTGAACCGTTATGTGTAATTACAATCTCTGTGATACTACGGTTAGTACCATCGTCTGCTGTAATTACTGCCTTGATGCCATCAAAGCTTGCATGTGCATACTCTGCTATAGACACCTGTGAGGTAGCTGTAGTTGTATGCGTCTGTGTGTTGAATGCTTCTACTGTGTCGTTTACCCACGCAGAGCCATTCCACTTGAGAAACTGTCCTGCTGAAGCACTTGATATTGTTACGTTAGCTATGTCATTAAGTGCGTTGATTGTAGGTACAGATTGAAAGGACAGTGCTCCTGACCCATTTGTTTGTATAAACTGTCCACTGCTACCATCTGATGTAGGATATGTAACACCGCCTATTGTAACAGTTCCTGTGAATGTAGGACTTGCAAGAGGCGCAGCACCTGTCACTTCTCCTACTGCTATAGCACCATCAGCTAAGGGATTACCTGCTGATACAAAGTCTGCTAAGTCTCTTGCTTTTGTCATGAAGAATTCCCTTCGGTAATAAGAAGTTTGTTTGCGGCAATAGCTCGCCCTGCTTTAATTGCATCAGTTGATGTTGTTGCTAACGTTCCATCTTGTTGAACGTAATAAGTTGAGCCTATAGTTAAGCCGCTTTGGTTTTCTGCTGTTGAGCCAACAACAAGTATGTCACCAGTTGCAGTGTCAGATATTGCGCTCTCTGCAAAGCCAATCCAACTTGTGTTGTTTGATGAAGAAGATGCAATTGCTACAAATGTATATTTAAATGAACCATTATTCTGAGCTTGTGCCGTTACAAACTTATTGTGCTCTGCAATAGCAACAACCTCAGTCACTTCATTTACATTATGTGCGCCTAACTCAGTTTCGGTTTCTTTAGAAATAGACGAACCACTAGTATTAATTTTCATTATTGTTAATTTATTACTGTTTGTTTCTGAACGTCTGACAAATATTATTTTTTTACTATCAGCATCATACGCTAAGTTCATTCTATAATCTTGACCATGGTTTGAACTTTGTTGAAAAACTGTTGAAGTCCCACCAACAACGCTTGCTGTGCCGTTAGAAGCAACATCTATTTGTTTCATTCCAGTGCCACTACCGTATTCAAAAACAACTAGAAAACAGCTATCTTGTGGATTAAATTCACAACGAGTATACAGAACATAACCACCAGTATAAAACGCACCGTTAGCATGGTTTGTTACAGCGCCATTAGATGTGCTTGTTGAAAAATAATAGTAATAACCATAATCACTTTGAGAGCCATTTCTTAAAGTTATCATAAATCTATTATTAGTACTGTCGTAAGCCATCCAATGATATTCGGAATTGCCTAAACCTGTTACTAAATTTTGATAGCCACGTTGAGTTAAATTTGGACTTGCACCAGTACTGCCAGTCATTTGATAGGTAATACATTGTAAAGCACTTGAACTTGTAATATAGCCTACACGAAAATGGTCATCTGTTGGCGAATAGCTCGCTGATATTGGAACCGCACTACCACTTCTTACATTAAAAGATGTTGTATTATTACTATCTAAATTATATTGGAGTTGATTACTTCCATCTTTGTAAAATCTTATAATAGCATTTCTAAGTGTATTGCCAGTATCTTTCCAAACTACAAGCAAACGACCTGTTGATGGATCAAATGCAGAAGCAAAAGCACCGCCAGATACTTGATCGCCTAAAAAAATATTACCATGCCACTTACTCGCATTATTAGATGAGTTAGTATAAGTGGATGTTGTGCAATACATATCACCACCAGTATTCCAAACGTGAATTATTGCGCCCTGACCTCCATTAACATCTTCTGGAAAATAATGAAATCCACCAAAACCATAACCAGCATTAGAAGGAGAAGGAGTAATATCTCGTTCAGCTAAATTTGAAATAGGATTGTTTTCAACTATACTTTCTGCAACCTGTTTAACTGTACCATTTGATTGTAATGCTACTGGTTTACCTATTGCGATTGCACCGTCAGCCGTAGCAGAAAACTTACCTCCACCACTTCCAACGCCAGCCGTTCCAAGTGCAGCCACCGTTGTAGCGTCTACGCTTGCTATGTTCTTTAGCTGTCGGTTGTTATCTACAACCTCTGTGCCACCTACCTTAATCGCCATTTTCGTGTCCTTTCACTAGGAGATTGTTGCATTAGAGTTGACTGAGCCAACGACATCTAAGTTGCCACTAGCGTCAAGCTTCATTTTGTTTGTGCCACCTGTTGCAAAAAACAGTGATCCACCGCTTTCTGTAATTGTCCAGTTACCAAAATTTATAGTGGGTATAGTAGCAGTACCTGTAAAAGTTGGACTTGCAGTAGGCGCTTTTGAATTTAACTGAGTTTGCACATTAGATGTAACACCGTCTACATAGTTAAGCTCTGCTGTTGTAGCAGTTACTCCATCCATAATATTTAATTCAGCAGTAGTAGCAGTTACTCCATCCATGATGTTGAGTTCTGCTGCTGTAGCTGTAAGACCTAGATTAGTTAATGCTGTTGCTGCGCTATCTAGATCAGATAGATTGTTTGACTCTAGTAAGTATCTAGCATCTGATTGTGTTTTACTATAGTGATCTGATAAAGTAAACGTACCATAAGCTACAATATCTACAATGTCACCCACTGCAGCACCAGAGGCAAGGACTACACTTGTACCGTTAGTTGCTGTAAAGTCTGTACCAGATAAAAGTTTAACACCGTTGAGATACACATCTACATAACCAGAGTCATACGTAGCTGAGAACGTTGTTTGACCTGCTGTAGCTGTGTAAGTATTTCTATCTGATGTACCATTGACAGATGAACCTGCAGCAGTCCAAGCACCACCACTTGTTCTAACATTCATAATGTTTGTAGTGCTGTTAAAGTAGAGTGCGCCAGTAACTAGGGCATCACCATCGTTGTCCACAGTAGGAGCGGAGGACTTAGCACCAAGGTATCTATCATCAAATGAATCATATGAAGCGGCTGCAGATGTAGCACTGGAAGCTGCAGAGGTTGCACTACTTGCGGCTGCAGTAGCACTTGAAGCAGCAGCAGTGGCAGAACTAGCAGCAGCCGTAGCTGAAGTTGCTGCAGCAGTGCTTGATCCAAGTATACCATCTACGTATGTTTTAGTTGTAAGATCAGCAGCATTAGTAGGTGTGTAGGTAGTAGTAATCTTTGCACTACCCATGTTAATAGCACCTGTCATAGTGCCACCAGACAATGTTAAAAATGTAGAGTCTGCATAATTTTTAGTTGCTGCATCCTGATTAGCTGTTGGATCACCCAAGCCTGTAATCTTGTTTGTAGCCATAGCTATAGCACCAGACATTGTACCACCTGCAAGTGGTAGCTTGGTAGCTATACTATTTGTAATAGTTGTAGAAAAGTTAGGATCGTCATTAAGAGCAGCAGCTAGTTCGTTTAGAGTATCTAGTGTACCTGGGGCAGAGTCAACAAGTGCAGCTACCTCTGTGTCAACATAATTTTTAGTGGCAGCATCTTGTGCAGAACTGGGATCAGTAACGTTAGCAATTGTCGTACCTGTAACGTCTAGTGTTCCATTTACTGTGACATTGTTAAATGTAGATGTACCAGAACCTGCAGTTACATTACCTGTCAAATTACCTGTCACATCACCAGTAACATCACCTGTTACATCTCCTGTGACGTTACCTGTAACAGCACCTACAAGGCTTGTGCCTGTAACTGTTGTACCTGTTATAGCAGCAGGGCTTGACGCACCGATAATAGTGCCGTCAATATTACCACCGTTAACATCAACGCTTGCCAGTGTAGCTTGTCCAGATGTCGATACAGTTGTAAAGCTACCTGCTGCAGCACTAGAAGCACCAATAATTGTACCATCTATGTTACCGCCATTTATGTCTGCAGTTGTTACTGTAGTTGTGCCAGAGGCTGTTAAGTCTGTAAATGTACCTGCACCTGCAGAAGAACCACCAATAGTCACACCATCAATTGCACCACCGTTAATATCAACAGTAGCGTGAGTAGATGTACCTGTAGAAGTAAGATTGGTAAATGTACCTGCAGCAGCCGTTGTGTTACCGATAGTGGTATTATCTACAGCACCAGAGTTAATGTCAGCAGACGTAATAGTTGCTGTACCTGTAAGAGCAGATGTACCTGTAACAGCAAACGTACCACCTACAGTTACGTTTCCAGACGCATCCATAGTAGTAAAATCTGCAGCAGCAGGAGTAGTACCGCCAATAACTGTACCATCAATAGTTCCACCTGTAATGACTACAGAATCAAGATAACCAACACCATCAATGTACAAATCTTTAAATTCTAAACTAGATGTGCCAAGATCTATATCATTGTCCGTTACAGGAACAATAGCACCATCTTGTATTCTAAGTTGTTCTACTGCAGCAGAGGATACTTCACTGTAAAAACTTATACGATTATTACTTGTGTCAACTACAACTTTGTTTAAGGCATCAGTATCAGCTATAAGAGGTACGTATGCACCTTCAGTAGAACTACCATCATGTCTGTGTCCACCTGATAGAGCAAACGCATCTCGTATTGCGTTATATTCTGCGTTTACTGGTGCAGCTTTAATAACCGCATTAGCGATAATATCAGCCGCTGATTGTCTTGAATAACCTGCCATGTTATAACCTGTCTCCTACTCCAAATGTAATCACTAGACCTTGTATACTGTGTGATGCATTGGAATCATTAGTAACGAATTTTAAAGATGCTGATTTACCAGATCCTGATATATTAGTGCGCTGTACTGGTGATGGATTACCATCATATATTGCGGTACTGTTGTACAACGCTTCGTTATAATAAGCTGCAGCACCTGTTGTTGTCAAATTAAAGTTTGTTGGATTAAGTGTGTCTACATCTTCGTAATCATATACAGCCGACATAATTATTGAGTTGTCACCTTCAGAACGCAGATATGTTGCTACAGTGTAGAATACTTTTCTCTGCTCAGGATCTTGCATATGAAAGAAAGGTGTTTGAAACAAACTAAATATATCTGTACCTGCAAAGCTAGTACCTTGCTCTTGTCTATGCACTTTACCTGTACTATCACCGTGTATTACAAATTCATTCTGCCCTATGTAACCACTGTCCGCACAAGTAGCAGTAATACCTAGCATCTGACCATACTCAAACTGTAATCCATTTGGTGTTTGTCTAAAACCACCTATAACACCTTGAGAGTCTGCTGCACCAAAAAAGTATCTAAACTGTGTCTTTTGTTTTATTGTTACAGCGTTAAGAGTATCAAGATCAATATCAAATACAATGTCTGTAAAGATAGACTGAATATCTTTTGATACTGTTTCAAGGTTAACGTCACCAATCTTTGCTGTACCTGATATAGGACGTAAACCATCCTGTGATAAGAATAATAGGTCACCGCCTATTTCTATAACACTGTCTGTAGCTAGGCATCCAAGATCGTCTGTAACAGTTTGTAGTACAAAATTAGCTAATGCAGTACCACCTAGCTTCTTAATATTAGTTGCACCAAATATAAACAATTCGTTTCTAAAGGATTTAATTGCAACTATAGGAAAGCCTACATTTATAACTCCTGCTCCATTACCTGAATGAAAATCCGTTTCACCTAAAGGCGCACTAAAGAATAGCTTGGTTGGGTGTGCAGGGTCACCTGCTAAAAATAAATGGTTTTGAAATACAGCAGAGTATTTAGGATCAGTAGGTGCGTGAGTATCTGTTATTTGTGTGTAGGTTGTGCCATCGTATGTAGCTGCAGGATTTACACCGTCTGTTAAAACTACCTTTGGTGTTCCGAAGTTGAGCCTAGAAAACCTAACCTTAGTTACACCTGTCATAGTAGGTGAGCCTGAAGTAGTTACAGCTTGCCAAGCTGAACTAGAGTTACTCCAATAGTGTAAGTAGTTATTACCTGTTGAAGGTTTTCTACAGGCTAGTATACCATCGTTTATACCATCTGCTACACATACACCTAAAACTGGAGTGTTGGCCTGTCCTGTAACTGTACCGAAGCTATTAGCAAAGCCACTTATCTTTCTGTAGCCACCAGTAACAGCAGGTTCATAGTTAATTAAAGATATAGCTGAACCAGGCTGTGTCTCACCTTGAGATAGCACATCCCTACTAGTGTTAAGCCCTCCTTGACAGAAGACTTTGAAGGAAGCTAGATTATCAGCCATTATATACCACTAGTAAATGAACTTGTCCTTGAATCACCTACAACAGTAGAGCGTACAAATAAAGTATCATCGATTAAAACTCTACGCATTGTCTTGATGCCATCTTCAAAGTTGTTTTGATGCATAGCCGCACTTTGCTCGTTACTACGGAAACGCATCATAAACATCATAGCACCATCTATAAGTACGTGCTTAAAACGATCTGGTATGATTGCTACATCATTAAAAGCAGTTAAGTCTGTAGGAAATTTCCAATACACATACTCTATCTCATATGCTGCATCAGGTATAGGACTGACACCAAATGAAGTGCCTAACGTTTGGTACACAAGTGCAGGAGGTCCATCTCCATTGACTTGATCACCTGTATCATCTGATGGACGTACATTCTGTATGTACTGCTCATACGATATTACACTTAGTGGCATAGGGCTGTTGTTTTCAGAGGATAGTTTCTTAAGATAGAATGTGTCCCAATCTGTGCTAGAATAATCTGCAGGGAAAGCATACTGTCTTGTGCCTACACTAAGAGTTTGTGTATAGGTAGTTTTGAGGAAGGGCCATTCCTGACCGTCCTGTAGAATAAGTCTAATGCTACTGTTTATTGCGTCTTTAGCTAAGGCTTGTACGTTTCTTACAGAATCAAAGCCATCACCTGATGTATCAAGCGTAACTTCATTCAAACGTCTTAGCAATTCGTTTACTAATGTTACATAAGTAGCCATAGAGTTATCCTACTGTTAGATATGCTGAAGGGCAAGCTTTATGTAGCTCGCCCAACAGTCTATGTGTAGTATTAAGCAGCGTTGTAGATAGCTGACACCAATGCTTGTGGGCGTAGAATTTTACGTCCATATAGGTGCATACCACGTACAATGTCTGCAAATGAGTCTGGATCACGGTAGTTTTCAACTTTGTTGATCTGCTCTGCAGAAGCAACCGCATCTTCCTGACCTGCCAAGATAACACCGTAATGATCGTCTTGTGCAGTTGAACCTGATGTACCTGCACCTGTACCTTTAGCAGGTAGGTTGTTAGATACATAAAGTCGGAAGCCGTGTAAGTTGTTAACAGCTAATCCGTTTTGTAGACCTGAGCCACCGAAATCAGAATTTAATAGACGTGAATCTTCGTCTTTCAAGATTTCCATGAACACTGGGTCAACAACAAGCCATCTGCCTCGTGAGTCAACATTTGCTGTATCCATCTGACGAGCCATACGTGCAATCACAGTCAACGGAGATGTCACAGATGTAGACAACGCTGTTGCACCTGGAAGACGTGCAGCTAGAGGAATGGAGTCACCAGTTGTACCTGATGAAGCTGAGGTTGTGATGTGACCAATGTCAGACATATCTAAACGGTTAACTTTTAGAAATTCACCATTTAGCTCGTTTGCTGTTGGATGCTGTGCAGTACCTGAAGTTGAGGTAGTGATAGCACCTGCAGCAGAGTGACCTGACATGTACTGAAGTAAGTCAGCGTCCATTGCGTCAGCCATTTTGTATGCTGCTCTATCTGCAGCTAGGCTTACGAAGTCAACAGATGCGAACTGATCTTCGATGTCATCCATTTTGAAAGCAAAGTAGTTAGCTTTGTCAATGGTTAGTGAAAACTCAGAATCGTCTAAGTCTTCTACGCTGATTGCAGTTTTACGCTCAAGAGCGTTGACTGTTACATCAGGCTCTTTCTGGATGCGAACTACATCACCTTGATTTGCAATCTCTCCGAAGTAGGAGTTGTTAGTGATTGCGTTTGCAACAGATGCTTTTCTTAGAGCGATCTGCGCTTGTTTGGAATAGATAATCGGGCTGAAATTGCCGTCAAATCCTGATTTGCCAGAGGCAACACCGATAGCCATAGTTAAATCTCCTTTATAGATATGGCGTGAGAATTGACACTACATATCCACTATAAAGAGGCTCTTCATATTAGGGTAGTCAGTTTATAGAAAGGTTGGCCTACCTGTCTACACTGGGCCTATACTTTGAGGTAAGTCTTTTTGTGGCTAGTGCTTAAAAAGCATACACACTAATTATGGTGTATATGCCATAGTTTTACTTACGAAATTTACTTTGTCAACTATTTTCTTGACATATCGTAAATAAACTTCCCTGAGCGTTGGGCATCCATTATCTCTTCTGCCCTCTTCTCGTATTCTTTCATTGACATCTTAGCTACCTGTGATTCTCTAATATACGTAGATTCCTCACTATCACTAGGTGTCGTAGTACGTTTTGTTGTAACAGAAGAAGCTGCACCTTTATCTTCGGTAGTCTTCTTCTTAGCTGTGATACCTTTATCTGCTTTGTAAAGATCTATTACACGAGACACAGACTTAGCATCATCTACATTTTCATACAAAGCATCCTGTACCCATCTAGGTTGTTCCTTAGCCCACTCATGGAATGTATCATCCTCACGAATAGTATTGAAGTCAGGATGCATCACAGCTAGTTCAGCTTCAGCTTTCTCACGTTTAGCTGTAACTCTTAGCTCTTCTACTTCTTTCAAACGCTTGTCTATATCTGATGAACGTTCTTGTGCTTTCTTATCAGCAATCGCTTCAACGATACCTGCTACGTCTGGGTACTTCTTAGTCCAAGCTTCTATCTCTTTTTCTGACTTAGGTAGTACAAGCTCATTCTTAGCTGCAGACTGTAGTTGTGCTTCTAGCTTTTCGAACTTGAGTTTCCACTCTTGTTCTTTGTCTTTCATGTGCCGCCTGATGTCACCATAGCGTTGCTTGAAGGTTTTCTCTTCAGCACTTAAGTCATCATCGTCATCTGCTTCTTGTGCTTCTGCTTTGGGTTCTTCTTTTTGTTTGGAATCACCTTCTGCCTGTACTGGTTCAGCTTCAGGCTCTTTGCTATCGGGTTCAGCTTCAGCAGTTTTTTCTTGGGTTTCATTTTCTTCTGTATACCCTGCTTCTTTTAGTAATTCACGTAACTCTGCTTCATCTTTATTGATTCTTGCTTGGTTACGCATATGAGATGCAGAGTGTACCTCTACTTGTTCTACTTCAGCCATTTTGTTTTCTCCTTATGTTGGGGCCAGTAATTAAACTGGGTAGCCTTATAGTTATATGGAATTATGTTTTATATTGTTTCGTCATTTACCATCTTTGGTGAAGATGAGGAACTTATATCTTCAAATGCATCTCTAGTAACATCATCAGACTCGTATTTTTTAGGGTCTGGATCTTTGACTATATTACTAGAAGATTTATTTGATTTAGAGCTTCCACCCTTATCAGTTATACCATCTCTTCGTGATCCACCAAATGAATCTCTTAGATTATCACCTTGTACACCGAATCCATTTTTATCAAAGCCTAGCAAGTCACCTAACCATGTATCACCAAAACTTGCACCTTTTTTACCGTCTGTATCTTCTAATCCTTCAAACAAAGTAGACTCGCCACCGAAAATACTACCTTTACGTTCTAAACCGTGTTCTATTTCTCTTTCATCTAATTCAGCAAGGGTATCATTGTACTTGGCTATCATAGTTGTATTTACTATAGCAGCTACAGGTAGTCCTGCAGCAGAAGCCACTGCAGTAGCTACATTGTTTAATACACCAAAACCTCTAGCTGTTTTTAAGAGGTCATCATCTGACATATCTTCTATTTCTAGTTCTTCTACTTCTTGCGGAGGTGCTGACCCTCCACCGCCACCTTGCTGTTCACCAACAGAAGTTTCGGTTGTTATTTTAACTTGTTCAGTAGACCAACCGTTAGACAACATTATATCATACTGCTGTTTAGTCAATGCCATTGTAGGGTTTTCACCTTGCTTATACATCATTACAGGTGTAAATTGTGCATCTGCAGGTTGTAGACTTGGTGTATCAAGAAAGCTAAAACCTGGAGCAAAAGCGTTACGTAGTTGTTCATCTGTGTACGTGGGTTCTGTACCGTCTTCTAGGCCACCTTCTTGATAACCTGCATTACCCATAGCAACAGGTGCACCTTGTCTATACATCATCTGCTGTTGTTGGTACGGATCTGGCATTGTAGACTGTGTAGGTTGTCCTGTAATAAAACCACCCACCGCTGTTTTTAGTTCTGCTTTCTCTGCATCACTAAGCTCTTCATTAGGTATTGGCTCACCACCGATTCTACCTTCTCTGTCCATACGAGCCAGTTCTATCTTAGCATTTTCTCGTAGGTCTTCAAAAAACTTAACACCGTAAAAACGAAGAACATCAGCAGGTACTACATATTCACCTTCAGATAAACGTGCAGGAATGTCATCTCTTACTTCTTCAGGCAGTGAGCCTGGAGGTACTTCATTTCCTGATACTGGATCTACCTCTTCAGCTTCTGCCATAAAAGCTAGTACCATTTGTTTATCTTCATCTTGTGCCATTAATTTTTTCCCTCAAATATTTTAGTCTACGTAGTGCACGTATACCACCTTGAGTCTGGTGAATCTCTACGACACTCTCTGATTGCTCTAGACGTTTATGCAAGTCTGCAATCTCTGAATCAAGTTCTTCACAGAATGAGTCCCACTCGCCTTTGTTGTTTACAAAAGACTTAAGCGACATTACCGCTAAAACCTTCCTCGCCTGGAACTGGTGCTACACCTGTACCTATAGTGCCACCTCCTGCACCTGTCTGATCTTGTGCGTCTGCACCTGCAGGTGGTTCTTCTTGAGGTGGAGCTTGTGGTTGCTCAGGCATTGGCTGTTGAAAGCCTTTCATTATCTCAGCTTGTATTGCAGCATCTGCCATAGAGTTTGTAACTTTATCAGGGTCTAGATCCATGCTCTTAGCAATCTCTCGTACAATGTAATCCATCTTAGCAAAAGGTGCTAACATTGGGTTAGATGCTACTTGCAAGAACTGCATCAAGCGTTGGCTACGTACTTCGTTAGCCATGAGGCTTTCAGTACCGTTAGCTTTTACTTCTAAGTCACCACGTATACCTTCATCAAAGTCAAACTGCATGTTGAATGCAAAGAATGCTCTACCGATAGGTGCTAGAAGATAATCATCTACGTTCTTTACAACAGTCCTAATGCTACCGTTGGCAGCAGACATGAGCATAGAAATACCAGAAGCAGTACGGCCCACTCCACTAACGCCTGTCTGACCATGAGCGAAAGATGGGAAACCAGTTGATTCATCTGCTAATACTCTTGCTTTGTCGAATAGCTGCATGTTTTCACCTGCAACGTTTGGAAACTTAGTGCCGAATATGGCTTGACCAGGCGCACCGCCCTGTCTGCGAAAGACCTTGCCAGGATACACACTCATGTCCTGACCTGGGACTAGATTAGTTTCATCTATCTCAATCAGAAGATTGCCAGAAAGCACAGCATTGTCAACAGCCATTCTCATGAAACCGTTCATCAACGTTTGTGTATCATCCATGTTCTCAGCAATACCTACACCAAAGAAGCTGTATGGGTTATGCTCATAGGGTACAGCGTAGTATGGAATACGTGCAGGTTTGAATGGGTTCAATACGCAACGAATTACTTTACCGTTGACTATCCATATGTTAGCACTTACTTCGTCTAACTCTTTCATATCAGCAGGTATCTTGATGCCGTTCTCTTCTAGGATGTCTACATCTACGTAGCCCCAGAACTCTAAGACTTGCCAACGCTCTGTGTCTGAAGGAGCAGTATCGTCATCCTCCATCTTCATTTCCCAATGCTTACGCACATAGTCTGGTCCTGAGTCTATCGCATCTTCGATAGCTTCATCAATAAAGTATGGTCTGCCTTTCAGTGAGCGTAACTGATTGCGAGACATCTTGTGTCTTTCAATTACGTACTCTGCATCATCCATAGAAGAAGCAACAGGATCAGGATAGAAGTTCCACACTGATACGTGATTCGTAGATGGTACAGTTTTGATAAGCGGATCATACTCGCCATCATCATCCCAGTTAGGATACTCTTTGTCTACAGCGAATGGTCCTTTCATTACACCTGTGCCTAGCAATGCCATCTCAAATGCCATGCTGCGTAGATGTTTAGATGCACCCGATTCGTTTAACTGATCGTGTATTTTCTTTTCCATCTTCTTAGCTGCTACCATAGCAGGATGGAATGTTACACTTGTAGGTGTGCTACCGTCACCTTCTATTATCTTTTCAGATACAGGCTCTACCTTGTCTTCTACTGGACCTAGCTTACGTCTAAGATCAGCCATAGTTTCACCTGGCTTTAACTCAGTGTCTGGTCCTATGAGGTACGGTTTCGTTGTTTCTTTCGTGAACGAGTCACGAAGTACATCCGTAGCTTTTTCAGCATTCGGATCAATATTAATGTGGACAGCATCAGCTACTCCATCAGGTAGAACAGATGGATTGATGGTAAGTGGAAACTTGTTGTTACCAAATAGTACATCTACAATCTGTCCGTAAGCTGCTAGAGTTTTAGTCTTAGTAACCTTAACAAATACCTTTGACTTCTCGCTTGAAGTAAACTGTACATCTGGTCCGTACACACCACGATAGTTTCTATACGCTCTTAGCCAACGCTCTTCATCAGCATTACGAGCATCCTCTGCACGTTTGAATCTCTCATTTACAAATGTAACTACGTTGCTGATATTCTCGAAGAGCGTATCTTCTTGCTCTTCTGCAGCAACTACTTCATCTGTCTCGAAGGATAGGTCATCTATTTCTGCCATTTATTTAGTATCCAAAAGTTGAGTCTGACATTTGAAAGCCAGAGCGTTGTGTTGCAGGGTTGTAATCCCATATAGAACTTCTTGGTCTAGTCATTATACCATAACGTAAAGCGTCATACAAGTGGTCTTCAGCATGTGTGTCTACGTCTTCAGGGTTCTTCTTATCTAGCGGAATCGCAGGGATTTGCGCTATTGTATTCGTGCAGGTGGAAAAGAACACAAGCCTTGGCTCTTCGGTGAACTCGTCCACCTGCAACCTACGGTGTATCTCGTTCTTTCCTGCAACCCTAGAGCCACGAGAGCGATCTGATGGACGCCAACGGCAACCCTTCATGTTCATTTGCTCTGCAAGTGATGGGCCAGTATCACCTCTTTTGTGCCAGAGGGATGAATCTAGTACACCGTATCTTATAGTGCCATCATCAGCCTCTGCCTCTAGTATCATATCTGCTAGATCAGTAGCTGTAACTTTAGAACAATAAAGCTCTCTGTATACAACCAGTTGCTCACTTGGTGATACAGCGAACCAGAGTACTCCAGTGTAGGAACCGTAACCATAGTCGCAAGCTCTAAACTTAGCCCATCCATTAGGGATTTCGATAGGTTCCACAACGTGTATGTTTCTGTTGAACTCAGGAAATGCTGCCCCTTCATTTATATCCCAGTTACCATCTAGCAACTGCTTTCTTTGGTGTTCAGGCAATGATAGTAGCATTGCTTCGTAGTCACCACTGTCTGCTAGGTATGGGTTGTCAAACAAACTAGCAGGTATGAACCTACGCCTAAACAAGGGCTGTCCTTCTCGACTGTGCCCTTTAGGAAATCTTATGGTATCTCCTGTTTCAATATTTGTTGCCCAGAAAGGCTCATTTGCAGGACTAGGATCAATAAACATTTTCTTGACCCACTGGTGTCCGTTGCCGCCTGGGTTTGTTGTAGCTCTCATGTACAAACCTAGCTGAGAGCTAAATGCGGAACGAAGTCGTGACCTCATGTAATCCCAAGCGTAGGGTGTAGGCCACTGTGTTAATTCGTCAAAGCCGATCCAGTTAAATGCTTGACCTTGGTATCGTGTTACGTCCATGTCTTTGTCGAGGTACGACATCCATAGTCTACCACCTCTAGGTGCAATCCACTGTGACTTACGTTCTGACCACTTGATACCAGGAACTGCTTTAGGATAAAGTTCTTGACTCTTCTGTATAAGTTCCCTAAGTTCTTCTGTAGTATGTCGAACTAGTAGCCCACTAAAGTTTGGATCGTTCAAACCGTGAAGTGGGTCAGCAAGCATCGCAAAGCTCTTACCACCACCTGCTGCCCCACCGTACAAAACTTCCCTTTCAGATGCAGATAGGAAGTTTGTCTGTGGTCCTGGGTTTGGTTTAAACACTACATCCTGTGCAATGTCAACGTCAAACTCAGGCGCTTTGACTTCGGCTGCTACAACTTGAGGTTCAGGCTGTTGCTGCGTTGGGCTTGGTTGCGTAGGCTCCGATACATTCTTCTTCGAGTTTTTTGATTTCTTGTAACGTCTCTTCGAGCCTTTTGGCAAGCTTCCGTTTAATTGTAGCTGCTTTCTTACGTTTACGCTCAATGTCTACTCTTTTCTTTAGCCCTGTATCAGATATGTATCTACCTGTTTGTTTTGTTAGCCACAGTGCTACTTCTCTGTAAGAGTACTGCATAAGGTGTTTCTTTGCAAGTTCTAATGCTTCTAGCTCTGTAACTATGGGCTGAAGTATCTTGTCATTGTCAGGATGCACTTCGTAACCAAACGGTATTGTTCTAGTTACTCTGGCTATAACGTGCCACTCTCTTTCTGCACCCTTGTGTGGTTTTGGTAGTTCCCAGTATCCCAGGGATTCACGTTGTCTGCTTATTCGTTTGTTCCTTCTTTCGATGGTAGTATGAATACGCCACCAGTACTTGACCCTACGTCAATCTTATCTACTTTACCAAGTCCTGCTCTGTCAAGCAAGTCTTTAGCTGCTGACATTTTATCTCGTATGCCTAGCTCTGTTGGATCATACAAAGCACCTACCATAGCCATTGCAGCTTTGGGTGCTGTACGTGCAAAGTAGCTACGTGTACGATCACCAATCTCGTCTTTCAATGATTCAACAATGGCAGTAGTGCTAGACTGTTCACCATACCCTGCTAGTTTCTTAGCTTGTACAACATCTCCACCTGCCTCATCAAATAAGACATCTAGGAACTTCTGTTGTTTTTCTGTTAGGTTTCTTGCCATTTAGTTCACCATGTAAATTACAAATCCAAATATACCCATTCCTGCAGTTAAAAGCAAACCTGTTACGCCCCAAGTTACAATAGCTTCTTGTATCTCTGCTTTGCGGTACTCTTGTTCTTTCTTTTGTTTACGTATCTTACCTTCAGTAGCTACGAGTTCATCCCAGGCAGATGGACCCATACTGAAACTAATCCAATCTTTTAGCTCTTTTCTCATGGCTTCGGCTTTCTTCTTAGCCGTGAAAATCTCTAGAGCTTCTGCCTCAACAGATTGTCCGTTGAGTGCTTTCCACCAAGGTGGGTTCTTATTTTTCTGTTCAGCATAGGACAAGTCACTCATAGCACTTGCCCATTGGGTCAACTGTCCTGACATATCTTGTAGGTCTTTACCTACCTGAAAGCCTTTCTTCAACGCATTGAAAGCTACGGTTGCACCACCGATGATTGTTACTGGGTCCACGAGCCTCCTCCAAAAGTACTCCTACCATCATTAAAAGCATCACCTGTTGTTTATTCATCAGAGTGCTTTACCTGTTAGTATGGCTCTTTCTATATCGTGTCTGCCAATACCTAAGTCTCTTAGCTCTCTGTCAGTCATTTTGTAAAGTTGCATACGTGCAATCTTACGTCTAGCTGACTCTGCTCTTGCTTCTACTAATCTATTAAATATTCGTTTAAACATTATATACTCCTATGTTAGCCCTACCTTTTAGGGCATACATAGTTATACATAAATGTTACTAGGTTAGTAGCGACATTACGGAATAGCCGCTATGCTTTTCCTTTTACCTTTTTGACTAGCTTAGTTGTCCAAGCTTCGTTCTCTGGCGTATCTGGGTCATCTTTGATGTAGTGACCCTTTTCGTTACGAGCACGTACCTGAACCTCTTCCATCTCTTCTTCTGGTTCTGGCGTTGGTTCAGCTTTTTTTGGTGCTTTCTTCTTTTTAGCAGGTTTAGCTTCTGCCTGTCTGCACAACTCTGTTACGTTAGGATCTTTGCATTGCACATTGCCGTAGGCATCTTCTGCTGCTGCTTGGTTTCCCATAGAGTCACGAACACAACCGCTTTCTTCTACGGTGTATCCGTTAGCTTCTAAGACATCTCTATATTGTTCATAAAATTTTGCCACGTTACTTACTCTTCTTTATTGGACGTTCTGCAGGATTAGATGCACCACAAGCTACACCACCGTGTGCCATACCCACTTTCTTTTTAGTCATACCACCATACATCATACCCATGCCTTTCATGTCTTTTTTCTTAGACATACCGCCATACATATAACCCATCTTCTTGGCTACATCTGGTGCTGCTTTCTTCAAAGCTTTCATTCCTTCATTCATTGGTTTCTTTCCCATTACTCCACCTTTGTTCATTTTTTTACTGTTGTGATACCCTGTTCCTCCACAATGTGAGCAACCCTTACCTTTACACTTAGGACACATTACCTTCATGTTCTATACTTCCTCACTTTTTTTGCAACTTTCTTAGGTTGAGATACATGCTGCTTACCTGACGCCTTGCCTTTTCGTTTAGCTCTGGTTGTAGCTGCATACTCACTGCTGCTAAGAGACTTAATAGCCTTAGCAGGGAGGTAACGTTCACCAGTAGCATTAGGGCCTTGCGTGGAAGGTTTACCACTTTTAGTCCTCCACTTCTGATCGCCCCACTTCTTTAATGACTTCTGTGGTGCTCTCACGTTTTGTAGCCTCCACCTTTTGCTTTATATTGTTTGGCAAGCATCTGCGCTTTACGTGCTGACCACTGTCCAGGGCTTCCACCTTTACCACCTGCTTTGATCTGGTTAAATAAGTTCTTACGCATAGTCGGTTTGGTGTAATTACCTGCAGCATTTACTGTGCTCTTCGCTTTCTTTACCATGCTCTACAACTCCAATATCTTGCAGTAAACTTGTCAGTTGCTGTATCACAATTGTGTCTAGCCCTGAAGCTTTTACGTGCAGCAGGGTTATCTTTACGGATAGCCATCTTAGGGTCACCGAAGCGTACAACTTTTACTTCAGTACCTTTCTTAGCTAAGACTGCTGAAGCCTTGGCTTCTCCTCTTAAGCTTTTCGGTTTGTTGTATCCTGGGTAAGTTTCACCACGGTACTTTAACTTTCCGCTAGGTAAACGTTCTACATCTTTAGTTGTTGCCATTGTTTTTTAATATCTGTTTTCTATATTTTTCAAGATCTCTAGCTGATATGTATTCATTAAAAGCACCCTCGTCCCTATGAATTCTATGTTGAGCATACTTCTTTTGATGTGTTGCTATTGCTTTTTCTGTGGCTAGTAAGTTAGCTAGTGTTTTTTTTGTAGGGTTATCTTGAAACTTTTTATGTGCAGCCTTTTTTTGTTTCTTTAAATCTTTCATACCACTTTCAAAAGCTTGTTTAAGAGCAGTTGATTTTCCTCCCTCAGAAAACTTTCTTACTTTAGTTTTTCTAACAGGTTTCTTTTTTGTTGTTACTTTACTAGTTTTCTTTTTTGGTTTTATCATAATGCTAATCTCTTGGTTCCATCATATCCATGTGGTCACGGTTCATAAACTTTAAAGTGTTTTCCAACAAAGCTAATCTCTGTTGTAGGGCAGTGATAGCGCCTATCGTTTTAGTTAGGCTTTCTGTTTCTTCCCACAGTTCATCTATCTCAGAAAACGCACCATCGATGTAATCCATGTTCTCTTGCACGTCACGCTTAAGATTGATGTTATCCTCAATAGCCATACGAGAGCCTAGCTGTGATACTGTCTCTTCTAAGCTTGATATAGTAGCAGCTTGTTGTGACACCCACCACACACCACCTGCTAGTTGTGCACCCATCGCAACTACAAGTGCTATAGGTAACTTCATATTGCTATCCATACTCTCTTTCCCTGTCTGGATCTAGTACTTCATATCTAGTAAGCATACCTTCAAGATACATGGCACGTTCTACATGGTCCAGTGTATACCACTCACCAGTACGATTATATATTGCTTCTCTTACGTAGAACACATCCGACTTTGGAATGTGGACTTTACGTATAGCACGAGCATCATTGTTAGCTAATGCATTGTAGAAGTCAGTTAATACATCTTCGGATGCATATAGTTTTACGCCTTTGTTTCGCATTGTCAAGAAAAACTTTACATAGAATACAACAAATACGTGTGTAGACTACGAAGCATAAGTACAAACTACATAGAGGGAGGAGGAGACACGCTGTTGTTTAAACTTACAGCAGGTAATCTACACACGTAGTTACAACAGTTGTATAGTTATTATTATATTGTAACTAGTGTAAGTATAACATTAGTGTTTTAACACTGTCAAGTATAATACAAATATAAATATAGATACTTTACTATGTTAAACATTTAATGTTTAAATGACTTATGTTCAACAACTCTTATTATGTAATAACATTAATGTTTAACATGCCCTGTTGTCCCATAGTTATAGCCACAGTCAAGGGTCTGTCAACAAGTGACGTTACGTCAACTAATGAAAAAACCTCGTGTGTGTATTTGTACATATACGTATAACGTAGTACCCTACCCTGGCCCATGCCCGTACCCACTCGATTCTGTTAAGTGTTTGATATTATTAGCTTTTCTTTAATGGTTCTTACTAGGAATAAATATTTACTATAGTTTTAGCTAGTAATTTACTATGTAAGCTATTGTTTTTACTAGGTTTTGCTACTGATGTAACGTCAATGGTTATGGTGTGATCACAAAAAAGCATACCCGCCACAAGTTTGTGGTCACAAATAGAACAGACGTGCATGGCTATACACATCATTTGTGATCACAAAATAGCTATCCATATATTACACACAAGTGATTCGTTTCTGCATCTGCATAATATGTATGCACTCGCAGCATTCACCAGGTGGTGTTGCATTTATGTCACGCTCGATATGCCTTATTTTTATGGCAAATATGCTTAAATGAATTTTTTTCTTTTACCCTATTTACATTCTAGATGTTCGGGTTGTATGATGATTGCATCAACTCAATAGGAGGAAAACAAAATGGCTATAACAATTACAGTAAATAAATCTTTTGGTGATGGTGAAAAACAAATAGGTTTAGATGAATATGTAGAAGCTTTTACATGGGGCTTAAATAGTATTTCAGTTTTAGGTGATAACATGGAGGAAATAGAAGAATTAATTGAAATGCAAAAAAGAGTAAAACAACTAGCCGTTAAAAAATTCTTTAGCCTATATGAGAAAGAACAACTAGAAAAAAATGCAGCGTAGGAGGTGATTACTTTATTGGTGGCATTCTTCGGAGTGTCACTGAATAAACTAATTAACTCATAGGAGGAAACACAATGAATAGAAGAACGTATTATATTTATAAAGGCTATGACCAAACAAAAACGATAGCTATTATTTGTCCAAATGTAGGCAAGGAAAATGCTGTTGCTGAAATGAAACGCTTAAACAAAATTCACGGACATATAACAATTCGTAATTGCTTAGGTGGTTTAATCAGTGAAATAACCGAAGATGGAACAATAAATAGTTTTATTAAATAGGAGGAAACACAATGAGCAAAACATATGAAATAAAACCATTAAAGGCTAAACAAAACAGCGCATTTAAATATCGTTTGTATGTTAATGGACTAGCTAAAACTTGTTATGAAACATTGGAAGATGCACATGAGCATGTAAAAGTATTGAAGCAAACTAAAGTATTAAGAAACGCAACGGAGGAAACACAATGAGTAATTACAAACTATTAGGTGTTGGCACTAACGCCAAGACAGTCAAGGGAGATGGCAGTGAATACTTAACAGCTATTCTATATATGACGCCCTATAAAATTATGGTGGATGGAAAGCTTTTCAATAGTTGTAGTATGGCGGCAATTGCATCATGTATTGAAGCATGTTTGTATACCGCAGGACGTGGACAAATGAATAACGTACAAACTGCACGTCAACGTAAAGCAGAATGGTTTTATCGTGATAGGGCAAGCTTTATGGATCAACTCTATACAGACGTACACAAGTTTCAAAAGTATTGCCTTACTCGTGGCATTAAACCATGCATTAGATTGAACGGGACGACAGATATTAGATGGGAATTAATCAAAGACGCTGATGGTCAAAACATATTTGAAGCTTTCCCTCTTGTGCAATGGTATGACTATACAAAAATATCTAATAGAAAAACTAAACATATAAAGAATTATCATTTAACGTGGAGCTATCGGGAGCTAATGCAGATTATGCGGCAAAGCTTAATGATGCACTCGCTAATGGTATGAATGCGGCAGTAGTATTCCGCAAAGAATACAAGCTTCCACAATGGCGTGGCATAAATGTTACAGATGGTGATAAAGATGATTTACGCTTTCTTGATCCTTGCAATTCAATCGTAGCTCTTTACGCTAAGGGCAAGGCAAGACATGATAAAACTGGATTTGTAGTAGATATATAGGAGGAATTACAAATGACTAACTTCACAAAACCACAACTAAAAGCAATACGTGCAGCAATGCAAGATGCATTAGACAGAATGCAAAATGAATTAGGAGGTGCAGAATTACAAGGTTCATCTTTAGATTTAGCACAAGCTTCTTTCACTGTCGCTAACTGTACATTCAACGGAGGTGAGGCTACATTCA
>Ga0208162_1000329_pt1 | contig 27943 bp, 27 predicted proteins | sample CB_VirMetaG_4_FD_184539 | JGI IMG/M metagenome (GOLD analysis project Ga0208162, IMG submission 184539) | Freshwater to marine saline gradient viral communities from Chesapeake Bay - CB_1508_1M Viral MetaG (SPAdes) (version 4) | ecosystem: Environmental > Aquatic > Marine > Coastal | place: USA... | reverse complement strand
AGACTATGACAACTTGTATAAGTTTGATACACACCATAGCGATAACTGGAAAGATGATATACCTAGTGAAGCAGAACTAACATCGTCTATACAAGACGAAATTATATCATGGTTAAGTGACTTACGTTTTGACGTAGAGATAGAAGTAGATGATGAATAACAAAAGTCGTAATAATAATTCCAGTGATCTTAAAATAAATTTTATACCTGCAAGAGAACCAAGCATAGAATTTATTAGAGATATGATTGATGACGCAGAAAAAAAACTAAAAGAATTTTTAAGTAATAAAGACGCTTCACCAAGAGATATTAATAATGAATACTTTTGGATTAAACAACAGTTGACAGATTTAATTGTTGTTAATAATATGTTAAAAAAGAAGGAGACAAATGAAATTACAACCTAAATTCTTTTGCTACTTTTGTAAAAGAGAACTAGCAATAGGAGAACAGTTAACAGAAGTAAGCGGTAATTTTTATTGCAAGACATGTAAGGTACAGAAGTGATGAAACTTAAAGAACATTATGATTGCGGAGAATGGTTAGATACCTTTAAACCTATTAAGAGAGATGACATAACATCTAACAATTACTTTGACATGGAAGGTAATATTACTCATGGTTGGTGGGATACAACTAAAGATGATATCAATATTGTAAAGAAGCACGGCAGTAATTATATCTGGACAGAATGTTACGAAGGTGATACACGATACGTTATGAGCGGTATGAGATTAGTTAACCGCATGACGTACTATGTAACAGAAGTATCGCATGACGGTAAAGATATTATTATAGATTGTAAGGATTGTAGGAACGAATGAAGGTAAACCAATAATTGTGGAAGGATAGATATGAAATTATATGATACTGATTATGTTGTTGTAAATAAAGATACCTTAGAACCAGTAGAGCGTTTAGATATTATTTATGGTGAAGATAGTATGCAAGAGATATTGCAACATGACGAACCACTATGCGATACACAGATGTTTATATCTATGACTAAGTTACCAAAAAAAATACAAGATAGATATATAAAGAACATATTGGAAGGATAGATATGAACGTATTAAAAATGATAGATAGAGATATAGCAGACGTTAAAGAACGTATCGATAATGAAAACAAAGACGGACATTATGATTATGAGTTTGACGGTGAGAAGTTTGATACTGCGGACGAAGTATTAGAAGCAGTTGGAGAATGGGAAGCACTGGACTGCAACTTATCGTATGACGCTGGATATGTAGCGGGACTTAATTGGGTTAAAATTTATATAGAAAATAGCAATAAAAGTAAGTTAAAGTCGGTATTGACTAAACTAAAGTCGGTATTGACTATCAAAAATCGTATTTAATTTAGAGATGATCCATAAATTAATTTTTTTTGTATCTTTAGCGGGTTTAATTATTGTTGTAACTGGTTTTATATATTACGGAATTAAAGATATATTAAAATAATTTTTTTAATTGTTGACATTTTAAAATTATTAGTTTATTGTTATTTAATAGGAAGGTGATAACAATGAAATATTTATTAGAATATCAAACTAAAAATGGGTGGACAAAAACCTATTACAAAACTTTTGAAAAAGTTAAAAAGTCTATAGATAATAAAAATTCAAACGGTGAAAAATTTATAAACTATAGACTATGGGAACTAAAACAAAAAGAAGGTGATAACAATGGAATATCCAGAATTACTAGAAAAATCTAGTACGAACGAAATAACAGTATATAAAAATAAAATTAATGGCGCTTTGATATTGCATGACGCTAACGACTTTGCTAACAAGCAAGTGTATATGGGTTATGGAATACAAGAAGCAAAAAGAATGTTTAAACAACATTTAATGGGTATAGCATGAGCGCATATTATCCAGACATTACGCGGGAAGGTTTAAGCATTACGCAATATGACTTAATTGTTGATTTGTTAGAAACTTACACTTATGACGCGCAACACTTAGAGACAGAGCAAGAAAAACAAGATTTTAATAATTCATTAATAACAGAATATAGAAATCTAAAAACATATTTAGTAAAGGATAAATAATATATGAAAACATTAAAAAAAGAACAAGAGAAGGAATTAAGTAAAGTTAATTTATTTAATTTGTTATACGGCACGGGTTTTGAAACTCATGAATTTGGACAAGATTGGAACGGCATAACATTAGCCGAACATATAAAACAAAGTAACTGGACACCGCCAGAACAGAAGCCAGAAATTTATGGTAATGTCACACGCGTTAGCCCTAACGGAATGAACAGAGACATTAAGTTTCATATTGTTAGTAATGGACGCATTGCAAATATTACATGGTTGATGAGCTGGATATTAGATGAGAGAGAGCCGAAGCAAAACAAATATAATGAGCATGTCATACGGGTAAATGGAACTGGAATGGATATGGTTTTTCATTGTATCTATACACTGGGTTGTATTATGTTTAGTGATTTAGATATGGATAGAGCGGGGTATATGTTTAATCATAATTCTATATAATTCGTGCGCTTCATTGTAACCCCTTAAACGTACTAATTAGCGCACAAGCAACAAGCCCGCTAAGTATCCGCCCGATAGCCTTAGCGGGTTTTTGCTATATATATCTAAAATCGATGTTTGCTTTTTATGGATCATGATTATATAATTAGCTTATGTATTATCTATATAGGAAGGATATAGCAATGAATTGTTTACAATGTAACAATACATTCACAGTTGATGATTATTTATATAATAATTCTAATGTATGTAAAATTTGCATTAATAATAATTATCCTAATTTGGTTAAAGATTGGGAAGGAAGGATAAAAGCAATATGCAAGTAATTATATTATTGTTTTTAATTGCTTTTGCGTGGTATCTATCGGGACTAATGGCGGATAGTTACGCATTAAAAAAACGCATTAGAGAATTAGAAAAAACACTAGAGCGGACCAAACTAGAGTTAGAGAGTATTATTGATAATCAAGCAATAGAGTTAAATTATTATCAAGAACACTACGGATAACCAGTAACACAACAACAGAGAGAGAGCGGGACATTGCGCCCGCTTTTTCTTTTATATAAAATCGAAATCGTAATTTCTTTTGCATGGATCCCCGTTAGTTTTTTAAAAAATATATCGGGTATTGTGACGGTGAACGCTATAAGGTTAAGACAGTCTCAAAACGTACACGTATACGCGCATAACACCACAAACAACCCCAGCCCCAATTCATAACGCATTATTTAACCCCCATACCTTAACCGCGCGTGTCTGCAAATATATATGAATACGTCAATGTTTACGTGGTAATTTCTAAATGGTGGAGGTGCTGGGAGTTGCACCCAGGTTGAGTAAGTAGTGATATTGGAACAAACATCTTACTGCGATCTACATCACCCCCAGTGGACAGTATACCATATACAGTGGTACTATATGTAGTATTTACAATAAAAACATACTATATGTAGTATTTATTATTGTAATCTTTAAATGTCGGATTGTAGTCGTAACGATCCCTGTGTCACTCCCAACCCAAACCAGTTTATTAAGTCTAGTAACAACGAATATGCGCTCTCTCTCTAATAAATAAAATGTGAGGAATGTCCCTTTGCGGACGACTGGTGCGGACCTGCTATGCCAACACTTTATTTCGACTTAATCTTATGGACCTGTTGTAGGCAGGAAGTCCATAATGTTTGTTCCGATTTATTAATCTATGCTACACTATAGCATATAGATATGTCAAATAAAGAAAAAAACACATTATGTACTGCCTCTGATTGTGTTGCACCTTTACCAGAAGGTAGGCATAAATACTGTAGCGACAAATGCGCTAACAGAGTAAAGAAAAGAGCATATAGAGCAAAGAAAACTGCTAACGAGTTCCAGGTAGTCAAAGATGTTGATCCTAACCTGCAAAAACGTAGAGGCGATTATTACGCAGTAATGAAGAAAAAAAATTTTTTTACCGACATTTTAGAGGGTAAAAAGACAAAGAAAGAAATTGCTGATATATTAAATTGCAGTCAGGCAACAGTGTCCAGAGCTATGGCAGCATGGGTAGAGGACCAAACAAAAGAAGCCGAGTTTGCAAAACGTAAGCGTGAAAAAGATGATGATAGTTTTGTAACATTTAACATATCTGTAGATGACTTTATATCTTTTAGAGATAATTATTTTTTAACAGAACAAGGTAAGCATTATGAAACACCAGACTTTCAAAAAAACTGGATCGAAGCTATAATAGAGAGCATACTGCACGGAAAAAGGTTAATGGTGTTGTCTCCGCCACGACATGGCAAGACAGATTTGTTAACACACTTTTGTGTGTACATGATATGCAAAAACCCTAACATTCGTGTAATGTGGGTAGGAGGAAACGAGGATATTGCCAAGAACGCAGTTGGTGCGGTACTGGACCACTTAGAAAACAATGAAGGACTTATACAAGACTATGGAGACTGGGACGGATTTAGACCTGCTAATCGCAGTGGAAAAAGCTGGTCGTCCAGTCAATTTACTGTTGCAACTAGAACAGTCTCTGGTATTAAGTCGCCAACTCTTGTCGCTATTGGAAAAGGAGGTAAAATCCTTTCCAGAGACGCAGACCTTATTATCGCAGACGATATCGAAGATCATGGAAGTACTGTCCAACCAAGTGCTAGAGAAAGTACAAGAAACTGGTGGACTACAACATTACAGTCACGAAAAGAGGAACATACAGGAATGGTCGTCATTGGATCAAGACAGCACCCAGACGATCTTTACCACCATCTTTTAAATAATCAAGCATGGGAAAGCATTGTAGAACGTGCGCATGATTTAGAAATACCATTAGAAGATGAAACTTTAGACCATACACCACATTTGTTATGGGCAGGTAAACGAAGCCATAAATGGTTACTAGAACAATTACACGCAGCAGAGACTACTGGTGGTAGAGCTATCTTTGAAATGGTTTATTTAAATAAAGCAATACCAGATGGTATGGCATTGTTTACAGCAGAGATGATAGATAACTGTTTAGATAAATCACGTAACTTAGGTGACGTTCCACCACATACAACATTAATTGCAGGACTTGATCCAGCTAGTACTGGATACCAGGCAGCAGTGCTTTGGGCATATAACATTAAGACACAACAAGTATGGTTAGTAGATGTGAAAAATGACCAAGGTGGTGGTATACAAAAAGCACATAATTTAATGAAAGAATGGTATGACAAGTATTGGTTAAGTCACTGGGTTGTAGAGGAGAATGGTTTTCAACGTGCTATAGGTCAAGATAAAGATATTAGAAATTGGGCAGCACAAAACGGTGTACGTATAGAAGGACATCAAACATATAAGAATAAATGGGATCCAACATTTGGTGTTACCAGCATGGTAGGACAGTATGAAACTGGCAAAATAAATTTACCTTGGGGTGACGCAAAAACTAAAAATAAAATAGGTATATTTAGACAACAGTTGTTATACTTTAGTCAAGCAGGTGCTAGCAATAGTCGCAATGTAAAAACAAAAACAGACTTGGTTATGGCAAGTTGGTTTCCAATGAAACGTATACGTACCAATGTAAAAATGATGTTAGCGCAAGTACAGAACGACTATACTCCTAGTTATGCAGATTTTCAAAAAACAGAGTTTAATGAGGTGCCTTGGTAATGGTTTATAATCCAGACGAATTATTAGTAAAAGTAGACGACTTAAAAGGTATGCACGAATATAGTGGTCACTATACCTATAGACATAGAGTAAGAAATATTTTAAATGGCGGTCCTAATGGTGTAGCAGCATTGCTAGGTGAGAATGGTAAAAACTATGATGAGGATTTACCAATTCCTAATATGATACATTCTGGTTTAGAACACTTAGCACAGAAGCTAGGACGTATGCCAGATATCAAAGTCGATCCTTATGACAACCGAGATAGTGAACGTGCAAAGACTAAAGCAGAAAAACTAGAACGTATTGTTAATAGTTATGACATGGAAGCTAAAATGGAAAAACAACTTCCACAGGCAGCACGTTGGTTGCCAGGTTATGGTTTTTGTGTATGGGTAGTTCGACAAAAAATGGGACCAGACGGAAACATGTATCCTCATGCAGAACTTCGTGATCCGTATGATTGTTATCCAGGATATTACGGACCAGACCAAGATCCAAAAGAGTTAGGCATTATACGTTTAGTACCTAATGCAGTTATTAAATCTATGTATCCAGAAGCTAAAGTTCCTATTGATGAAAGTTCACAATTTCCTTCAGGGTACAGCAAATTTAAATATACAGACCAATTCCAAAGAAGTTGGGAAAACCATTTAGGTGACGGTTCTGAATTAGTAGAGTTTTATAATGAAGAAGGTACATACATCTTCTTACCAGATCAAAAACAAATATTAGATTTTATTCCTAATCCATTAAAGTCTGGACCTAGATTTGTTATTGCTAAGAGATTTAGCTTTGACAGATTACAAGGACAGTATGACCATGTATTAGGTTTAATGGCAGCTATGGCAAAGATAAACGTTTTATCTATTATTGCTATGGAAGATAGTGTATTTACGGAAACAAACATTATTGGTGAGTTAGAAAGCGGTAACTACAAGCGTGGAAGATTTGCAGTAAACTATTTAACACCAGGTTCCCAAGTAGCTAAACCACCAAATAATATTCCGTATCAGCTATTCCAACAAATAGATAGAGTAGAACGACAATTACGACTAGGTGCAAGTTACCCTGTATCAGATGACGCAATATCTCCCAATAGTTTTGTTACTGGTAGAGGTTTGCAAGAGTTATTGTCATCAGTTGATTTAAACGTAAAAGAATATCAGTTATCACTAAAAGACGCTTTACAAGAACTAGATATGAAACGTTTAGAAATGGACGAAGTTCTCAACGGTAAAAAATCTAAACCATTAGCTGGTTATTTTAAAGGAACTGCATACGCAGAAAATTATTCACCAGAACGAGATATATCTGGAATGTATAGAACAAGACGTGTGTATGGAGTTATGGCAGGATTTGATGAACCAACCAAGATTGTCTCTGGTTTACAGTTATTACAAGCAGGCATAATTGACAAAGAGACTTTGCAAGAAAACATGGACGGTTTGGAAAACGTACAAAAGATTAACAATAGAATATTAAAAGATGAAGCAGAACGTACTTTATTTGAAACATTAAAGGTACAAGCAAGTCAAGGAGATCCTAAAGCAACTATGGCACTTGTGCAAATATACAAAGATCCAGATGGCATGCAAGCAATCTTAGATAAATTTTATACAGCAGAAGAACCAGAAGTACCAGAAGGTGAAGCAGCAATGTTAGAACAAATGATGGGTGGCGGTCAAGCTATACCACAAGGTCCAGCACCAGATATACGTTCATTACTATTAGGCGGTATTCAACAATGAACGAAAGAGATAAATTAAATTATCAATTTGCTGATATATGCAATACAGTATTGTTTGATGTATGGCAGAAAACAACAGAAGAAATAGAAGATTATGAATTGTATGGTAATGAAGAAGAACCAACAGTATCAGGATTTCCACAAGGAATGATAGTACAATACATACCTAATGGACTAATAATAATGTTTGGTCCACAAGAAGATATAGGAGATATAAATGGCGAATGGTAGTAGCAGAGATAGAGGAAGAAGGGTAAAGAAAAATACTGCACCTGCAAGACCAGCAGCAGTAAGTGGTCCTGGAAGTTTAAGCAGAAGAACAGATAGTGTTGCACCTAGCATAGAAGATGTTAGAGGTATGGTTAATGAAAGCGCTGGTGAAGAAGCAGCACTTGTAAATCAAGTAAGGCAAGGTACAATACCAGGAGAAGAAGGAACAGAACCTACACCACAACCACAAGTTACAGGAACCCCGCAACCATTACAACCAATGGCACCAGGAGTAGCTGATATTTTTACAGAAGGTGATGGAACTCCAATTACCACACCGTCTAGTTTGCAACAACAAGAAAGCACGTTGTTAGAACCAGATGATGTAATGTTAATAAGAGCAATGGCACAAGCTAATCCAACAGCAGAATTAATAAGTTTATTGCAATTTGCAAGTCAAAAAATAAATAGAACGCCACAACAATTCGGGTAACACATGGGTGTATTTTATTTTGACGATCCTAAATCGGAACAAGATTTATATAAAGAGATACTTGCTAGAAAAACGCAATGGAATAGAGCAAAAGCAAGTGTAACAAAAGCAGACGCAGACCGTGCTACTGCTATAGCTAAACTCTATCCAAACTTTTCGCCAGATGTTATTACATCTCTTACAATGTTACAAGTTAAACCAGAAGCAGAAGTATTAAGTACATTATCAGAGAGAATACTTGAACATAATAAACAATCTACAGTAGATAAGATATTTGATCCACTCAAAGGTGCAGTACGTTTTGGTTTACTTGCATTAGAAGATTTGTATAGAACTACAGTTGACAGACCTATTAATTCTATGATTGCTGCAACAATAGGTGATAATGCAGAGCAATTAACATTTAGAGACGCATACGCACAATCTGGTAAATCTACAGTAAAACAAGTATTTAATAATTTAGCACAAGGTAAAGAAATTAATTTAGGTGATGGCTTACTTCCTAATTCAGAAGTATTTGATCCTAACAATCCTAATAGTGAATATTATGATGAATATAAATATTTAATACAATCTGGATTTGATAACCAAAGAGCGCAAAGCATAATACAAAATCAATTAGGTTCTGCTATTACAGAAATAGATAGGCGTATGCAAGAGGAAAGTGGTCAATTTAATATTACAAGACAATTAGGTACTGGAGAAGATGTTAAGGTACCTATATCACTAGGTAGAACATTAGCACTTGGTGTTGCAGAACCAGGAACAAAAGGTTTTAATGTTGTATCTGGAATACTTGACGCAGGTAAAGCATTGTTTTTAGATCCTTCTAACTACCTTACATTAGGTATAGGTGCAGCTAGAAAGTCAGCTAAAACATTAAGAGCAAGTGATAATTTAATTGCACAATTAAAAGGTATAGATGTTAAAGACGTTAAAAAAATGTCACAAGCAGAACTTGCAGAGTTAGGAGTAGTTAAACGTGGTTGGGGACTTTCGTTTATTAGTCCTAAATCTGTAACAGATTATCTTAACAAAGATCCAGGCGGAATGAAACTTGTTAAATATTTATCCAATATAAATTCTGAAAGTAAGTTTATGGATATTACAGGTATTACTGATCCAAAAGTTATACAACGTTTTATGCGTATATCACAAGACTTTACTAAAACAGCAGACGAAAAAGTTATTGACATGGCTAATCTTATAGATCAATCTATAGGATTTAAAGATTTACCATTTGGAACTACAAAACCAACAGTAGGTGCAATAGGTAGATTTTTAGGTGGTGCAACAGAAGCAATAGCTAAAGGTGTTCCAGAAGGTACAGGACAACTATTTGGTGCTAAAAAAGTAATAAGACTTTCATTAATGGATAGTAATAGCAGAATGGCAAGAGTAATGTCAACATATACTAAAGACTTACCATTACGATATTTAGACGCAGAAAATATAGAACAATCTTTTGATCAGATAAAAAAATGGTTAGATCAAACAACATTAAATAGAAACACAAAAGATAATATATTACGTCAAGCTATAGGATTAGAAGAAGGTGACCGTGCAGGATTATTTAACGTAGCAACAAATATGTTAGAAGAAGTAGGTAGAGATTTAGTAGATAATTTTCAAGTAAGTCAAAAAGACGCAGACGCATTTACACGTATATTTGAAGAAACTTATGAAGATATGCGTAAGTATTTTATTGATGGGTTTACAGGTGACAACGTAATAAATCCTGGTATGGAGTTAAAACCAATAACTATTGATGGTGTTATGAAAACTACTCCTAGTCCTGCACAAACTACAGAGTTTATTAACAGAACAATACCTATGCCAGACGCAGGTGGTTTAGCTAAAGCTATGAACTCTATGTCAATACTTAGAAATAAAATGGGTGGTAGTGAAGCATTTGACGCATTTTTAGCAAAGTATCCTAAATCAATGCAAAAAGGTATTATTAGTAAAAATGTAGATAAATACTATACAGAGTTTTGGAAACCATTTGTTTTGTTACGTGGTGCATGGTTGCTTCGTGTTGTAGGTGAAGAACAATTACGTATGTATACAAGAGGTTATGACAATATATTTTCAAGACCTCTATCTTTAATCTCTTTGTCATTACTTAAAAAAGCTGACGCTAAAGATGTAAAGAGATGGACACAAAAAGATGTAGAGTTTTTAGATTTGTTTGGTAATCCATTAGATGAAAGTAAAGAATGGATACAAGGTTCATCACGTATGCGTGGTGCTAACAATAATGATGAAGCATTTGGTGGTGCAAGTAGAGCAGCTAGAAGGCAGGAAGGAAGAAGAAAAAAACCTGGACCACATGATTATGACGTGCTAGATGTAAGAAAAGAATTAGGAGATTTACTTGATACAGAAGGTGATTTTTATACTGCTTATAATAATAAAAAGGCAAAAGCAAATAAAGTCGTTCGATCTTGGGTAAATGAAGTAGCTAAGATTTATCAAGACGATTTATTTAAAATATTGTTTTTTAAAAAGACTACACCTGAAGCTAGACAAAAAGCATTACGTGAATGGATAAAAGGTGAAAGTGACGAAGTTAAAGAAGTTATTGCAGAATACGCAAAAGGTGGTCAAAATTACGAAGATGTTGTAAGCACAGCAGGTGGTAGATATGTATATGCTAAACAATTAGAAGCTAGATTACAACAAGTTAGCGGTGGTGCATTCGATCAAGATGTAAATGTATTTGTAGATTTATTGGGCAAGTTTGATTTTGATGAAATAGATTTTTCTAAAAATCCTTATCCATTACGTATAGATAGAACACGTAATGAAAATTTATATGAAATGATAATAACAGGACAGTTAGATAGATTAAATCAAAGAGGTGTAGATATGTTAGGTGCTGAAGGCACACTTGATGAAGTTTTTGATATGTTTGCACAAGGTTTTAATAAATTAGGTAGAGACACTTCAAGAATGAAAGTTAATGATTTTTATAGTGGATTTTTAAAAAATTATGGGAAAAACATTCCAGATTATCTACCAACAGCTAGAGAAGGTACTTTGATAGATGACGCAACATTTATGGATAACTTTATTGAAAATGCTTTTGATGTAATTATGGGACAGAGAACAGACAATGCTTCACGTTCTCCTGTATTTAGACAAGCATACTGGCGTGCAGTATATGACTTATTACCACGAATGACACCTGCTATGAGAACAGCACTGTTAGAAGGTAAAACATTTAAACAAGGTGGTAAGACATACAAAGTACAAGGTGCAAGAAAAGCAAACATACCAAATGAAAACTTATTAAATTCTATAAAAGCAGATATTGGTATTGAACCAAGTAAATTACGTAAACGTGATGTAGAAATTAATTTAGATATGTTTGAACGTAGAGTAAAACAATTAAATGAGGCAGACGCAAAAATAGGTACAAAGTATATTGACAATACAAAACAACAAACAATTAAATACAATGAACTACAAAAAGCTAAATTAAGTTTACAAAAACAATTAGATGAATTAGAAGATAAATTAAGTAGAGAAATAGATGATGATCCAGAGTTTAAAAAACTATACGAAGAATATCAATCTAAACAAAACGCTTACGCAGATTATGAAGAAAAACTTATCATGGAAGAATATGGCGGTTATTACAACGCATATTATGACGACATGGAAGAAGGATTTGAAACATTATCTAAATACAAAGCTAACAAAATTAAAAAACTTAGTAAAGACTTTGAAGATATAGATAAGAGATTTGATGACTTTAAAGAAAACTATGACAAAGTAATTGAAAATAAAAAACAAGAATTAGTTAAAGGATTTGATAATACTAAGAAGCAATATGAATTAGAACTAGAAGAACTTAATGTAGCAGCAGGATTTACAGATGAATTAATTGACGCAGAATATATTGATGATTTTGCTAAGTCTATTGCTTTAACTGAATTACAAGACCTACTTTACGATTTAAGTAAACGTAATAAAATGACATACAACCTAAGAGGATTATTTCCATTCGGTGAAGCATACGTAGAAATTTTATCTACATGGTCTAAATTACTTGCAGAAAACCCAGAAATTATACGTAGAGGTCAAGTAACAGTACAAGCATTACGAGAAGAAAATCCATTTAGTCCTGTAGAAGGTGAAGGATTTTTAACAGAAGATGAAATTACAGGTGAGGAAGTATTTTATTATCCAGTAGTAAATGAATTAGTATCAGACGCATTGTTTGGTGCAGATAGAAATGTTGGAGTACGATTACCTGGTTATGCTGGTTCTCTTAACTTAGCATTAGAGATAGTTCCTGGTATTGGACCAGTAGCAGCTATACCTGCGTCATTTGTGTTAGAAGGTACACCTAAGTTTGAAGAAACACAGAAATTTTTATTTCCTTACGGATTGCCTACAGTAAAAACTCCTGGTGATTTGTTGCAAGAAGCAGGTGTTCCAGCTTGGTTAAAGAATGGTATCCGTGCAATGTTTATGTTTAATGAGGACGCACCTCCAGGTGAACTATCACGTATTGCAGCTAATACAACTATTGACGTATATAGAGTATTAAAAGCTAATGGTGAAGATGATATGACACCAGAACAACAAAGTGAATTGTTAAAAAAATCAAGAAGCATTGCTAGAAATATTACATTAATTAAAGCATTCTCACAGTTTGTTGGTCCTACTGGATTAAATCCAAGATTTGATATTGGCAATCCAGATAATGCTGGTTCTTTATATTCTATGCAGATACTTGCAGATAGATACAGAGAATTAATTGAAACACCGCCAAGAGATCCAGTTACAGGTAATTACTTATTTGCACCTGGAGATAATTACTCTGCGACTAAATACTTTATTGATGAGTTTGGTTTTAACCCATTAGATATAGCAACACCTAAATCTATTGTTGTAGAACCTAGACCAGTAGATGAGCGTGGAGTACAGTTTGAAAAAGAAAATCCAGAGTTATTTGATGAATATCCATTGACAGCGTTTTATGCTGTACCTAATGGTGGTGGTGGTGCATTTGATTATGAAGCATATACAAGAACTATATTTAATGAACAACGTGAACCATTAACACCAGAGGAATGGTTAGCAACACGTAACCAGAGATTAGGTGAGTTCTTTATGGAAGAAGAACGTATAGCTACATTACAACAGTTTGACATTACAGATCCATATCAAGCTAAACAACGTTCACGATTGTTAGCAGTTAAAAGAAATATTGCAGCACAGAGATTTCCAGGATTTGATACAACAATACCAGGATTACCACAACGTGGTACGTTAGATCAACAGTTTCAAGAATTAAAACAATGGAAAAACAATACTAAGTTAAACAACTCTGATACAGGTAAAGCTATAAATCAAGTATTAGATTACATACAGATATTAGAAAAAAAATCTTTAGGACGTGGTTTATCAGCAAATGGTTGGAGAACATCACGTACTATGTTGCTTGAAAGACAACAGCTAAGAGATTTTATTGGAAGAATATCAGCAGATAATGATGACTTTTATGTAGTAGCACAAAACTTGTTGTTACCATTATTTCAAGAGAGAACACAATTCTTAGAAGATTTAGAGTATGATTATGATACAATGTTAGAATATGGTGCATATCTGCCCATACAGCAGGGAGAAGCGTGACAGAAGAATATAAACAAGCAATAGTAGATAGCATTAAACAGCAAAGACAATTAGATGACAGTTCTGCTATATCAAAAGAATTAGACGCATTAGTAAAAGAAGTTATATCTAATGAGTTGTTTATTGCAAAAGTAAATACTACATTGGCTATATATGACCAAAGTATTAATAAAGAAAGTGAAACTGGATTAGGTATAAATAATACAACTAAGAAGGTTATGGAGAATGCTTTAAATGAAGCTATTGCAAATGTTGAATTAGAAGGCAAACCTAGAGGATACTCACCAGGAACTTACACATCATGGTTAGTTAATTCTCCACAAGATATAGTCACAGATATACTTAAAGGTTTTGATATATCAGCAGGTATCATTATGGCAGATGATGAAGAAGCACAAGGATACTTTGATTTCTTAGTAGATAAATTAGATACATGGTATGACGAAACAGAACAGTTAGGTGCAATAGTTAAACCAGGTGGTGGTAAAGGTATTGTATTGTTTTCATCAGCAGAATACGATAGATATAAAAAGAATTTTGACGCACCTTCTACATCATTGCAGGCATTTAGAGAACAAGATCCAGCTATAACAAAAGTACCTAAACAAGGATTTAGAACACAACCTACAGTATTGTACGAACCAATAATGACAGGTGAACCAGGTAAATATGAATTTAGTGGTGATTTTTTAAATAACGTTAAAGATATATCAGATGGCACATACAAGACTGTTAAAGAAGTAGGCGGTGCTATAACTATAATTAATAATTCTACTGGTTCAATAGAGAAAAAAAATGTAACTGAGAGTGAATTAGTCAAATTACAAGAAGGACAATTAGATGGAAACTATACAGTAATACAAAGTCAAGAAAAAGCTATTGTTGATCAAGCGTTATCTGCATTAGAAGCACAAATATCACCATCAAGTTATGGTTTGTTTGGTGGAATTACACCAGGATATACAATATATAAAAACCCAGATTTAGCAGCAGTATTTGAAGAAGGCAGAGAATTAACACCAGGTGATTTAGCAGCAGAGACAATAACACTAACAGAAGAACAAGCAGCTAGACAGTATGGAAATATGGATCATATTCAAATAGGATATAACATGTTACCGCAAGAGAGATTGCAAGTACAAACAGATTTATTACAAGCTGGTTATTTATCGTATGATGATTGGTTTTTTGAGCAGGGTAGTTGGGGTGATAAAAGTCAAGCAGCTATGTTAGAAGCTATGACAAATGCTAACTATGAGTTAACAGACATTGGTCAACACTTAGCAGATGAAAAGCAAAGATTATACAAGAGACCACCATTACTTCCTAAAGTATTTGTAGAACCTTCACCGTCACAGATTAAAGCAGAAGTAGATGGTGCATTACGTGCCATAGGAATAAACAGAGAATTATCTGAAGCAGAGATGGTTGCATTTGCAGATTTTTATACAGAAGCAAGTAAAAATTACGAAACAGCAGTAGCAAACTTTAACAAGAATTACGATCTTGCACAACGTATGTTTCCTGGTGCTGATAAGAACTTAACTGTACCTGAAACACCAACAGCACAATTACAAGATTATGCTGACGCTGTATTAGGTGCAGAAGTAAAAGCAACAGAACAAGCAACCCAGGAACGAAATGATCTTAGCTACCTGTTTAGCACTCTTGACGGTATGTCCAGGTTGGCTAGCGGTGGATAACGAATACGGTTTATCTGAAGAAGGTTCAGAGTTTCTCAAAGAAGTAGAGGAGTTTGTACCTTTTGCATACTATGACGGTATCTATCCTCCAGAACCAGCACAACCAGGAGATCCTGTAAATGGAACATTGACTATAGGTTATGGTCATACAGCAGCACCTGGCACCTACGATTTTAAAGTAGGAGATACAATAACAGAAGAAGAAGCATTAGAAGTATTTATTATGGACGTTACTCAAAATGAAGAATTTGTAAAAAATAGAATGAAAGAATACAATGTAGAGTTAACACCACGTGAATTTGATTACATGGTTAGTGCTACATTTAATAGAGGTGCAGGAACAATCAAAGGTGCATATTTATACAGAAGTTTAGCTAATGGTAATTACGACATTGTCAATGATATTATGTTAGACATGGTAGATACTGACGGTGAAATAAACAGAGTAAATAAAGAATACAATTTTTTAACTACAGAAGGTGAAGTAACTCCTACTACTACAACTACTATGCCACCAACAACAACTACTACTATGCCTACTACTACAACAACACAACCACAACAAGATAATGATCAGTACGTAGATGTTATGCCGTATAGAGAAGCTATGAGTAGAAAAGCACAACAAGAAGCAATGGGACAAAAAAGATATATACAAGAAGATTTAGATGATTTAATAGAGACATGGAAAACATTAGTAGGTCAATACTTTGGTGTTATTCCTGGTGGTCCTAAACCAAAAGGTAACTTTGGATTTATTGGTGATAAGATTGCTGAAATTATGAGGAATGACTAACAATGGCTGAAGATAATTGAAAGTCGTGGTAAATAATGAATGAACAAGAATATATTGAACAAATAATTGCTGAAACTGGTTATCAACCCACAAAAGAACAATTAGATTATTTAAATGCTATGAGTAAACTGTCAAGACAAGAGATACTTTTGGAGTTACGCAATAGTTTTACATCGTATGGAAGTATGCAACCTTTACCAGAATTATTAAAAAGTTATGGTGCTAATGAACAATTTATTAAAACAGCACAAAAAGAAATAGCACAATGGTATTGGAGTAATTTAGGAAAAATTGCTGAAGAAGGTAATAAATTAACAGATTTTGAAATGGACTTTACAAACAAATTTGCATTAGATAAATTAAAAGAATTAGGTTTATCAGATGTAGAAGTAAATAATGCATTTATGACTGATGACTTTTTTAAAACAGGCTTAGCTTTTACTGATCCAGGTATGCGTACAGAATTTGATAAGTTTCTTAGAGAAAATGCAGGAATGTCAATATTTGAAGCTGAAGATATTTTAAATGAAGTTCCTGACACTATACCTGATAATATGATTATAGAAAATATAACAGATACACCTACAAATGTAGTAGATGATGTTATTGAAATAGCAATACCTGGCTCATTAATAGATATTTCTTCTGATCCAGGTGCAAAGTTATTAGAAGTTGCAGAAATGTTAAATGAAGATTATGCAGATATTGATATGGTAGAACTTGCAAATAATTTAGAAACAAGAATTGTAAAAAAAGGAAAAGGTTATCAACAAATTTACACGATAAGTACAAAACAAGAAAAAGAATTATTGGATTATTTTATAGGTGATTTAATAGGTTTTGCAGAAGAATACTATAATGATCCATTAATACCATCAGAAAAAGCAAGAGCTAAAAGAGCTTTTGAAGCAGGATATAAATTACAAGAAGAATTAAAAAATTTTAATCCTACAGACACACCTACAAATGTATTAGATGATTTTGGACAAAAAGGTATTAAATGGGCAGATGGTAGAAAGGCATTAGAAGATGTTAATAATTGGGCAGAAGATATACCTATATTAGAAGAAAGATTTATAGGTAATACAAATGACAAAATTATATTAGAAATAATACCACCTGAAGGAAATGTTGAAGGTTTAATTCCAAGCGAAGATTATCGTTTACAAGCAAGTATTCTAAGAGAAAATGGCGATATAGAAATTATAAAAACATACGATAATCCAAGACAATTTGGTGCTGATGGTAAAAACTTTTTTAATGACATATCATCATTAGACACACCTACAAATGTAGTAGATAATGTAGCAAAACAAGTAGATGTCCAAGATGTACGTATTTATTTTAACGAAGCATACAATAAATTTAATGAAGAATATATGCCATGGAATTATTTTGAAAACTTTTTAATTAACGAAAAAGAATTATCAGAAGATGTTGCTAAAGGTATTATTGATGACATTAAAGTAGGATTAACAAAACCAGAGTTTACTAATTTTCCTCAAAGTACATTTGATCCAAACTTATTTCCTAAAGCAGGTACAAATTTTGATAGTGCTGTTAGTAGAAATATGTTTAACTCAACACAAGTACAAAGAGAGTTATCATCAAAATACATACTAGAAAATGTAGAAGATTATTTAAACCTATCTAATGAACAGTCAACAAAATTAGCTAATACATTTTATGAAGGTATAAATCCTAGAACAACAGGAACAATAGAGTTTTACGTACAACAACAAAGTCCTAATAGGATACTTGCAGGTGATATAAAATCTGGATTAGACATGACACATCAGATACCTGGTTTTTATACAGAACCAATAGGTAACAGAAGTTTATCTGCAATACGTGGTGTAGGTTCTAATGCACCTATTAATAATTATTATAAAGTACAAGTAAATACAGATAATTTATTAGTGGATATAGCACCTGCACGATTTGCAGGAACACAAGGACCATTAGTAAGTGAAGGTGATAACGTACTAGGCAGACAAATTAATAAAATTAATTGGGATACATTTACTAAAGAGACTGGTATTACTTATGAAATGTTAGGACCAAGAGCAAAGATTATAGATGGTCAAAAGTATTATACAGGAAGCGTACAAGATTTTAGTAGAAGTTTAAACACATTCCAACCTAATAGAAATATTACAGGTGCAACATCTACTTTATCAAAAGGAAATGTTTGGGAAGCATTAAGAAAATCTGGTATAGAAGGTTTTGTTACTGGTCCTACAAATGTACAGTATGAAATAGTATTTCTTGATCCTAATGATAACTTAGGTATAGGTAAACGCATGAACATACAAGATACTACAGTACAAGAGTTTCAATCAAATAAGGCAGCGGTAAGTCAGTTAGATGAATTAGTAATAGAACAAAAACCTATTACTAATCTTAATACTTACAATCAAGAAGATTTAAATAAACTAGGCGGTGGCAATCAATTAATAGATGAGAGTAAAGTAACCCAGCTAGATGAAACAACTAATGCTTTTAAAACACAATCTAATGATATAGTACAAAAACTACCTATTGAAAAAGAAGTAAAAGATAAAATAGCTAAAAATATATCAAGGTTGAAAGTTAGATGGTCTACATGGTCAGGACCTTTAGAGTTATTAGACATCTATGAAACAGGTGTTATGTTGTTTTATGGTGTAGTTGCAGCAGCACCAGAATTAAAATCATACGCTAATACTTTAATGAAAGATATGTATAACACTATGATTGAGTTTTCTGGTATGGAAAACTATGGATTAAAAAAACTATCAGGCAGTGATTATGAACCAAACTGGTCATACATTGGTGAACAAGTAGATAAAGCAGAAAAGATTTTGCCTTCTGAAATGTTTATTGAAGCTATAAAAGAAGGTTATGAAAAAGCTAAAGAAGAAAACTTAATGATGACTGGTTTTGGTTATGTACCGACAAATTTAGATACTAGAAAGAAATTAGAAACAACATTAACTGATCCCAAAACACCAGAAAAAGAGGACACAGGACCAAGTACGTATGATAAAATAAAAGATACCATAGGAGAGTGGTGGAAGAAACCGATAGTTGTATATGACCGTTAGAGATAAATCACAGAATAAATTAATAAATACTATATCAGCAGATTTTGAGATATGGGAAGAAATTACAGAATTTGGTAGTAAGTTCTATCTTGTTGCACAGTTGCCAGAGTTTCAAGGAACAGCAGGTGCATTTACATGGCGTTATGAAATAAAAGATTGGAACGCTATAAAAGAAAAGAATGTAGCAGGAAATAACTTAGTAGCAAATGTTGTAGTAGATAGTGAATTTAATATTATAGAAGGTACATCAAACATTACTGGTCAAGACTACAAAAATAGTTTTTATTTTGGTGGATCAAATCAATTACTTGTATCTACATTAGAAGCAGGTGCAGAACCTTACGACCATTTAGTAGAAGCATTAGAAAAAGAAGCACAGTATTCACCATGGATATTATCAGAAGATGAAAACGGTAGATTAGATTTCCTAGCATTAGCTATTGAAAATGCACTAGAAGGTAAAGCAGTAAGAACAGCAGATTTAAACAGAGTATCTTGGTATAAGAATACACCACCTGCGGAAAGAAAAGCAGCAGAATTATTTGCTTCTGATCGTCCAGCATACACTGAAAAATCTATTAAGACACAACAATCAATAGTTGATGGAATGATAGCTAGAGGTGTTCAAACAATAAACAATAATGTTGTGGCAGGGTTAACTAATTTGTATATGACTGGAAAAATTGCAGATGATAATGAATTAAATAGAGTATTAAATAAAATGGTAAATGATCGTATTAGATACACACTTGATCCAGAAGTACAAGCAGTACTTACAGGACAAAGTTTTGATACAATACTTGCTACAAGAGATTTAGGAATAGATATAGATAATATATTAGGACCTGGTGCTAGTGAAAAATATGATTTAGACGCTATTTATAAAGAAGCACAAGCTAATCCTACATGGTATAACGAAGTCTTTGTACCACAGATACAAGACGCATTTCAGGTAAAGTATTCACAATTTAAAGGTACTAATGTTAAATCTTATGAAAGTGCTGCTGGACTATTTAGAGGAGAATGGGAAGATATTGTAGGACAAAAAGCAGATGAGACTACAAACGCTTGGCAGAGATTTTTTGCAACCAATGATACAGAAGAAAGAAAAGATATTGCATTTGCAGAAGCAGCTAGACTTGGTACACAGACTTATAGGGACACTTTAAAGACAAAAATGGAAAGAAGATTTGGTAAAGCAGGACAACGTGCAACTGGAGGAGGTAGTTTTCAATGAGCATATTAGCTAGACTTGCAAAGTTACAAGGTATAACTATAGATGGTATAGAGCCACCTAGAACTACACCTAAGGCACAAGATAGAACACCAGTTAGAAATATTGTGTCATCACCAGTTTTTGACTTTGCACCAGATCAAACTATAGAAGAAGTTGTTGAAGCTAGTGCAGGTGCAGCAGAAGCTGCAGGAATAATATCACAACCACCAGACGAAATTATACCGCCAAGTGAACCACCAGGCGAAGATGAACCACCAGTCGGAGATGAACAAGAAATTACTACACAGAAGTATGAAACTGGTAGGCAGACATATACGAGAAATGGTAGAAATTATTTATTAATTATTTATAATGATGGTACATCTGAAGAACAGGATTTAGGTCCAGCAGATCAACCACAAGCACCACCAGAACCACCAGCAACAACTGTAGTGCCTGGTGAACCAGTAGAGGAATTTGACGCTAAAGCATTTGCACAAACAAACTATCCATGGTTAGGTGATGATTTAATCGATACATTTTTACAAGAGTTTAATACTAATGGTGGTGATGAAGATGAAGCACTTAGAGTATTAAGAACTACACAAGCATATAGAGATAAATTTCCTGGTATATTTAGAGATGACAATACAACACTACGTATAGAAGGTGATACACCAGAGTTAGATTACATTAAGATTAAAGAAGATTACTCTAACTTATTATCAGATTACAATCTAAATCCAGAGTACTTTGAAGGACAAATAGAAACATTATTTAGAAATGATGTAGCGCCTAGAGTATTTGAAGAAAGATTAAACACTGCATACAATTCACTGTTTAATCAGTTTGACGCAGTAAAACAATATTATGTATCTAACTATCCTAGTGTATTTCCTACAACAGAAGATATTACAGATGAAGCTATATTTGCTAGTTTTATATCAGAAGATATATCAGCAGATATTATTAATAGAAGAATACAAGTATCACAAATTGGTGGTGCATTTCAGGAACAAGACTTTGCAATATCAACAGAACAAGCACAAAGACTTATTAGTGCTGGTGTAACTGGTCAAGGTGCGCAACAATTAGCAGCTAGAGCAGAAGTACAATTACCACGTTTACAAAGACTTGCACAAAGGTTTACAGGTAGAGAAGATATATTTGGTTTATCAGAGTTTATTGAAAGTGAAGTATTTGGATCAGGTGTAGCAGAACAAGTAAGACAAAGACTTGAAGCAGAACAACAAACTGTATTTACAAGAGAAGGTGGTGCAGCAGCAACACAAGCTGGTTTAACAGGTCTTGTAGAACAATAATGCCATTCGATAAATTCGATCATAAAAAGAAAGCGTATATTTCTAAACAATTAAAGAAAAGAGAACGCAAACTTAAATATAAAAAAATTTATGTTTTTATAGAAAAAATTAAAAAACTCCTAAAATCTATGCTATAATAATTTTATTGGCGTAGGTAGTTTCCGCCAAGTTAAAAAATAGATCACCACTTCTGGTTAGTCAACCTACGTGCTAACCACGTATTAAATTCGTAGAGGTGTTGTATGCGTCAGTTGCAGCGCCCATTCAGCATATAATTTTAAATACTGTAACCACACCCATTATGTACCCCACCTTAATGGCGTATTGTGATAAGTGGGAGATATAGGAGAATATCAATGACAGAAGAAAACATAGAACAAAGTAGTGAAGGTATTAAGAACCTTAGAGAAAAAATTAAGGCACTTGAAACTGAAAACAAAGAGTTAAAAGGTGTTGTAAAAACATCACTCTTTAAAGATGTAGGACTTGATCCAAACTCTGGTACTGGAAAAATGGCATTTGATCTTTATGATGGAAAGCCTGATACAGCAGAACTAGGTAACTGGTTAAAAGAAACCTACAACATTGACACTACAGTTCAAACAAACAATGATTTAGCAGCACAGAAAATAGCTGAAAGTGACGCTAAGTTAACTAACTTACAGCAACAATCAGTAGCTACACAACCTACTGGTACAGAAGATGTGTATAACAAAATCATGTCTGAAGGTTCTGTCCAAGATAGAATTAGAGCAAAAGTAGCTTTACAACAACAGCAAGAAAATAAAAACTAACAGAGAGAAATCTCGGAGAGGATAACAACTAATGGCAGCAATATCAGGTGCTAACCCAATAGTAGCTAGTGACGTTAATAACTTTACTGGTGAGTTGTTTAAAATTACTCCGCATAGAACTCCGTTACTTGCTGCTGCTGGAGGTTTGAATGGTGGAATTGTAACTAACACAACTTTTTTCCAATTCCAAAAACAAGACAATGCTACCGTTTCATCTGTAACACCAGATGATGAGGGTGGTCAACCAAACTACTCTGGAAGAAGCAGAGCCGCACAACAAGGCGTGCTTCAAATCTTCCACGAAGCAGTACAAATCTCCTTCACAGCACAAGCAGCTAGTGGAGAAATCGTGCCGTTTAATTTAAGTGGCAACTATAAAAATTCAGATCCAGCTTTATCGCTAGAAGGATCTAACCCAATAACAGATGAGCTTGCTTATCAAATGGAATTGTTACTTGAAACAGTAGCAAAGAAAGTTGAGTGGGCAGCATTTAACGCTTCTTATAATGATGGTACTACAGGTAACCGTCAAATGAGAGGTCTATCAGAACATCAAGCATTATCTGGTGGTACTTCAGTGGATCACGTTAGTGCTGGTGCAGCACAAAAACTTAACTGGGAAATTATTGCAGACGCAATGAAAGCGTTGTATGACGCTGGTGCGCCAATGAGACAACCAGTTCTTTTCGTGTCACCAACAATGTTATTGGATCTCAACAAAGAACTTGTTAATGCAACAGTTGGTTCAGTTAACTACGGTATCTTACCAAGAGACAGAAGTGTCGGTGGTGTCAACATTGATACAATCGTAACTCCTTTTGGTCAAATCGGATTAGCTTTATCTGACTATCTACCAGCAGGTGGAACAGCAGGAAAACAAGCATTCATTGTTGACTTATCATTCGTTAAACCAGTATTCTTGAACATTCCAGGATACGGTACAATGTTTGTAAGAGACATTGATCAAGACGATTACGCAAGAATTGCTAAAGCAGTTTACATGGAAATGGCGTTTGACTTCGGTCCACAACAATTCCACTGCTTAATCGATAACGTAATCGGTTAATTAATTTAATCATTAGGACCGTTTATTCGTATAAGCGGTCCTTTTGATATGCTAAGATAGGAACATCATGGTTTACGGTAGAACAAAAAGCGAAATAGTAACTATCTCATCAGGTGGTACAGCAAGTACATCAGCAGAAGTAGATAACATGCTTCTTAGCGGTATTGTATTGCCAACAATGACAGGTGCTAACATTACTTTTCAATGGTCTAAAGACAACGTAACATTTGTTGACGTAGTTGAAACAGACGGTTCAGCAACTTCTTATACAGCAACAGACGGAGATGTAGTAAGAGTTGATCCAAGTGGTTGGGCATTTGCTGGACAAGGTTGGCTTAAAGTAGTTTCATCTAGTGCTGAAGTTGCTGATAGAGATATAACTTTATTATTTAGAACATCTAGTTAGGAGGCAGCATGGGTATTGTGCTAACCCTTAAAGAAGGTGGATCTTTACTTATAGATACTATAGGTGGATTACCTTTAGATGAAGATATAGATTTATTACCTGACATAACATCAGCATTAGGACTAGGTGTTATGCAAATGGGTGTAGGAAGTTTTGGTATATAATGCCTTCTTTTGGTAATCTCATAGACAGAACTTACAGAGAATATCTACGACCAGTAGAAGAACAAGAACCATTATCACAAGTAGGTAATACAGATACACTTAGTGATGGAGTGTCACAAGGATTAACATCATCAGGCACAACACTGTTATATAAAACAGGTTTATTTACACCAGAAGAAGAAGAATTAATTGGTGCTGGTTCTGTATTAGAAATAGAACAAGAATTAGTTATGGTTGAAAGCATTAACACTGTATCTAAAGAAATGACTATTGAAAGAGGAAGGTTAGGTTCTACAGCAGCAGAACACTTAAATGATACAGATATAATATTAAAACCAAAATATCCAAGATTGAATTTAGCTAATGCAATAGGAGATCAAATTATAGGTTTGTATCCTGCATTATACGCAGTAAAGAAAACTACACTTACAACATCTGCAACACAGTTTGTAGAAATGCCAGCAGGTACACAAAGGATATTGCAAGCAAAGATTGACACAAGCACATCATCAACAACAGTATATGAAGATATTGCTTTAGAGTTACTTACAGATTTTACACCTTCATCTACTGAAGCAGCAGTACAATTTCCTTCACAACCTTCTAGTGGTAAGAGTGTATACGTAGTATATGCTTCTAAATTTACTAGACCTAGTGCAGAGACAGATGATTTAAACACCGTATCTGGATTAGAAGATTTCCATGAGCAAATAGTAATGGTTGGTGCAGTAGCACAGTTACTATCAGAGTTAGACGTTGACGCAACTACACAAGATTACATTACAGAAAACTTAGAACAAAGAGGAATACCAGTAGGTTCTGGAGAAAGACTTAGAAATGCCTTGCTTAGGTACTATGGTGTATTACTAGATAGAGCAAGGAGAGAACAAAGGTCACGCTTTCCACAAGGCGTTGAATTATATGGAATTAGTTTTACGTAATGCCATTACCAAATACCTCTAACGTATCTACACCGCTTGCTTTTGGTTACCAGGCACAAATATCTGATGGTGTTACAGATATATTATTAAGACTTGCAGTAGCGCCAGGTAGAGAGTTATCTATCACAACAGCACCTTTATCTGCGCAACAAGTTAACACAGCACAAGTACCTGAAGAATTTAGAGCAGAGTTTGGTCAATCTTACGCTAGGTCAGATTTGTCTGGTGGTGCAGGATTAGATCAAGCACATCAAAGAAATCAAGGACCTAATGATTACAGAAGGTTTTTTGATAGTAAAGGCGTAGATGTATTTTCTAATGCAAACGATAAAGGAAAAGCATATAGTATTAAACTTTTACACGATACAGAATTAATATCAGCTAGAGCAAGTAGTGAAGTGGAACAACATATCATATCACATGAAGATGTTTTATATGTAGCACAAGGACACGATATATATTATTCATCAGACAATGGTGATACATGGACTACAACAGATCCTTATGCAGCAGGTCCAGCATTTGATGTAACTGGATTAATTTTAGTTGGTCACGTATTACACGCCAGTTTAAATAATGGTAATGACAGTATTGTAAGAAAACTAGATCTTGATAACATTGGTGGTGGTTGGTCTAATTACATGGGATTACATTCATCACATATTTATACAGGTTTATTTTATATTAAAAATTATATTATCGCTATAGATACAGATGGTCATTTACATGAGTTAAATGGCTCAGCTAGTCCTGGACTTATAAAAGATTTACCTGATGGTTCATATTGGAAAGCAGTTATTGATGGTGGATCAGTTATACTTGCTGCTTCAGATGACGGATATATTTACTCTATAAAAGATGATCAAACTTCTGGTCTTATCTTAGCTGGTCAAACATATATTGAAGGTGAAGAAATAGTAGATATGACTGAAAGTAACGGTATTATTTTTTACAGTACAGCACAGTCATCAACAGCTAGCGGTAAAATAGGTAGAGTATATAGAGCAACAGTTGCAACAGATGGAGTTTTATACACATTAGATCAAAGACAATTAATAAAACAATTCGGAGATGAAAATACAAGTGTAGATAGAAGTCCAACTGCATTCTTTAACACACGTGATCAAATATATTTTGGAGTTATTGAACAAGGTGTAGGTTTAGGTTCACCTGAAGCACAACTTTATACAATTTATTTACCTACATTTGGCTATGCCAGAGATATTTATTATACAGGAACTCATGGTTTAGTTAAAGGTATTACAAGTGCCAATGATAAATTATATTTTATTGTAGATCAAGTAGGAGTAATTAAAGAAAAATCTACTTATGTAGATAATGGTTATATTGTTTTTCCAGCAGCAGATTTTTACACAGCACAATCAAAACAATGGGTAGGAGGAAGATTATATACTGATGTCGTTCCTTCTGGCGGAAATGTATTAGCAGAATTTGCAAATGAATTAAATAGTTTAAGTGCGCCTTATGTAAGAAATTTTACAACATTGACTAATGCAGAGATACAAGGTACTGGAGAGGAAATACCTATGGTTAATGTTATTGATAGATGGTTAATTCCTAAACTTACATTAGTAGCAAGTGCAGATAATACACAAAGTCCAGAAGTATATTCATATAGTTATCGTGCATTCCCAGAACCAGAAGATGTTATTGTTAGAGTTCCAGTAAACGTATCAGACCGTATAGAACGTCCAGGCAAACGTGCTAAAAATATTTCTGGCATTGGTAGGAAATTATTTGAAGCATTAAAAAAGTTAGAAGGTAAATCTGTAATACTCAATTTATATAAACCAGAGGAAACAGTTAGAGGTATTGTAGAAAATATTACTTTACCTGTGCAAGAAATAACTAAGCTAGGATCTACTATGGTATTCTGCACTATACAGATTAGAGGGCAAAGACAAAACGTAGATACTTCGGAAGTTTCCAGTTTAGGTTCTCTTGGTGTTGGACAATTAGGAGTGTACCGTTTTGGCGTATGATATACTGTTAGGAGAAAATTATGGCAGACACTAGAAAAGCAGCAGAAAGTTTTACAAGGAATGCGTTTGAGACAACGCTATCTACTACATTAGGACCGACAGATACAACTATTAACGTAGCTTCAACTACTGGTTTATCTTCACCTTGTTATATAGTAGTAGAACCAGATAGTGGTTCACAAAGAGAATATATTTTTATAGACAGCACAATAGGTGCTACTTCACTTGCAACTACAACTGTTGATAATAGATACCTTACTGGATCAGCAGCAGGATCTGGATTGACACATGCAGCAAACTCCAAAGTAAGAATTGCACCAGTGCAACAACACTTTGAAGATATTTGGGACGCAGTAGGAAAAGTGATTGATGTAGATTGGTCTAGTTTATATGCAGGTTCTGTAAAGTTTGATGTATCAGCAGACACTTTAGATGTAGCAAATGATGAAATACCATTTATTGATACAGGAACTAGCAATCTTATTAAAAAAGAAAGCATTGCAGATTTAGTATCTGGTATTGCAGGCACTGCATTATCAGCAGCAGCAGGTCAACTATCAGTTAGTGGTGTAACAACTACAGAGATAGACGCTTCTACTCTTGTAACTGAAACTGATACTATTGCTTCTAACGATAACGATACAACTATTCCAACATCAGCAGCAGTTAAAGATTATGTAGA
>Ga0208162_1000326_pt1 | contig 28030 bp, 48 predicted proteins | sample CB_VirMetaG_4_FD_184539 | JGI IMG/M metagenome (GOLD analysis project Ga0208162, IMG submission 184539) | Freshwater to marine saline gradient viral communities from Chesapeake Bay - CB_1508_1M Viral MetaG (SPAdes) (version 4) | ecosystem: Environmental > Aquatic > Marine > Coastal | place: USA... | reverse complement strand
TCCTATTTTGGATAAGAATTACAAAATTTCTGGATTAGTTACAAGGAAGGATATGTTTTCAGAAAAATCATATCCCCTTGCAACCAGAGACTCTTTGGGAAGACTCATGGTTGGAGCCGCAGTAGGAGTTAATGGAGATTATATGGAAAGAGTGGATTCCTTAATAGAGGCTGGAGTTGATTTATTAGTAGTAGATATTGCTCATGGGCATTCTAAAAATTGCATAGATGCCGTAAAGAATATTAAATCACAATATGATATTCCTGTGATTGCAGGAAATGTTGCTACGGGATTAGGTGCTAAGGAATTGGTTGAAGCAGGTGCTGATGGAATCAAAGTAGGAGTTGGTCCCGGAAGTATTTGCACAACCAGAATAGTAACAGGGCATGGAGTTCCTCAATTAAGTGCAATCATAGATGTTTGTGAAACGGTAAGCGTTCCAATTATTGCGGATGGAGGAATTAGGAAATCGGGAGATATTGTAAAAGCATTGGCGGCAGGAGCGTCAACAGTTATGCTTGGAAGCCTTCTTGCAGGAACTGAAGAATCTCCCGGTCATTTTATTCATAGGAATGGTTCAAGATATAAGATGATTAGGGGCATGGCTTCATTTGGTGCGGCTCTCGGAAGGAAAAAGAGGGCTGGAGATGAAGTTTCATCGGCAACTCCTGAAGGAGTTGAAGGATTGGTTCCTTATAGAGGCTATGCTGAAGAAGTAGTTTTACAGTTGATGGGAGGAGTTAGAAGTGGATTTTCATACTCTGGTGCAAAAACGCTTATTGAATTATGGACAAATGCTCAATTTACAAAGATTACTTCTTCGGGATTAATTGAAAGTAGACATCATGACATTGATAAGTATTAAATAGGTTGTATTCTTCATGTTAAATATGCTATCTATTAGAGAAGTTGTAAATTCTCTTTCACAAAGGGAAATAGACTTAATTATTAGTAGCCCTACAATTCAAGAAGCATTTATTGAAGATGCGGTTTTAGAGCATGGTTTTGATAAATCAGACTTAGAAGAATATTTTAGAACTGAGTATTCAAATATAAAAGAGGAGCAAACAGTTGTTAATATTCCTTTAAAGGTTGTTAAACCGACTCCGCAATGGGATAAAGGAGAAACTTTCATGGTTAAACATAGAAAGGCTACTCTTATGAATGAGATTTTAGAAGTTCTACAGGATACTAATGGCATCTCTAAAACAGCAATTTTACTTAAATTAGGTAAAGATAATGTTTCTTGGAGGAAAATATTTGCAGATGTTTCTGAATATATGCTTGCCAGAGGAAATATCAAAAAAATATCTACGAAATATTATTTATCTAATCAATCAGTATATAGAGAATGTGAGTTTCACAGAGAATTATATGCTTTACTGTATGAGGGTCCTAAGACGACTACTTATTTGATGAAAAAAATGAGATATAATAATCCTAAGGGAAGGCTTAAGGTATTGCAAGCACTAAATATGATGGTTGAAGAAAAAATAGTTCAAAAAGAATCCAGATATTGGTGTTTATTGGATTAATTTATATAGGTAATAAACATACGACATTATACAGGTGATAAGAAATGTCGCAAGCAGTAGTAGTAGTAGATATGGGCAATGAACCATTTAATGAAGAAAGCACTTTTAACGATTGGTGGTCTAATAATAATTGTAAAATTAATGGTGAAACGATTCATGTAATGACTGAATCTCATGAAGAAGTAATTAATTTTGATTATTATCCTAAGGCTAAAACAACTATCTTTAAATTTGAAACGGATGGGGATTATTTCCCTCCAATCCTAATGGAATATATTAATTCCCTTAAAGATGTAGATAAGACTCAGATATCAGTTGCCATTGAAGGTGAATGGGGAGAGTTTGATAATTTGGTAGATATGTTGCTTCAAGATTTTAAAGATTATATTTTAGATGGTCAAGATTTTGATACGGAATAATATTTATATAGGTAATTTAGGAAGTGATGTATATGCAAAAGTTTTGGAAATGTGATAGTTGCGAAAGTGTTTCAAGGTATAAGGGATTGTGCAGAGAATGCACCGAATATGCAGAAGATGGTTCTATTGTAAAAGCAGTTCCCAGAATTAGGAAGAATTCTGATGGGACTGATTGGCAACCTCCTCAAAAGGCAAAGGCTATTTCTGTAGCAGATAGGCTTCAGATGATTAGACAGAATAGAAGGAGAAAGCCTAATAAGAAACAAATTCAAAATATGTTGGATTCAATGGAAGTAAATTCAGAAGAAATGATGGATATTGGCGAATCTGTAGATGAGGAAGAGTGATTATTTGAGTTTGGAACTTACTTTACTTATTGCTAATTTTGCATTGTTGTTTATAGCATATGTATTTATATTGACCTTTTTTAAGAAAGTATCTCATGAACTAAATCATTTGGATAATAAACAACAAAGCACCATCTATGGAGTATCTCATGTATGGGGCTCATTAAAGGAATTAAGAGAAGAGATAAAGGTAAATTTGTCAGATGAAGGTTCTATTGAAGAGGAGGGAGGCGAGGATAATGAGTGAATTGTTAATTGGAATTATTGGTTGTCTTTTACTTTATTGGCTTGGAACTATTCTTTATCCTGAGCCTGAACATAAACCTATTCAACAAGAATTAATTAAAATGGAGAGTAATAAAGATGGCGAAGATTAGGGATTATCAAATGCTTTTATCTTATTTTCTTGATGCTCTTAAGGGAGGAGATTTAGCAGAAGAATATCTTCCAGAATATCCGTTAATTGCAAAAGAAATTGAATTTATTTCTAATTACTTAGATGCAAGGCTTAAGTTTATCACCAATATTGAAAAGAGTCAAGAATTATTTGAACATATCAGGAGGTTTTTTGATGAGTCAGAAAGTAAGCAATAAGTTTCCATTTGAGAATTGCATCATTTGTAATTCTTATTGGCCTAAGTCTGCTTTGACTAAGGAAGGCATTTGTCCAGACTGTTTGATTGTTAAAAAAGGTGAAGAATATGAATTTTAGAAAAACTATTGGAAAAATTACGAGTCCTGTTTTTGTCCCATTAAGAAGATTGATTGTTTGGACAGATGATAAATTTGGAACTTGCGACCATCAATTAGTATTGCAACCAAGACCTTGTTTTGTTTCTTTTGAATCTGAGTCTGTGGAACAAATTTCTGAATTGATGAAAAAGGTTTCTAAAGATAAAGCCAACTTACAAGGATTAGATGATTCGGAAGAGTGATTTAATTGAGTGTTTTTTATAGTTTGTTATTGGCATTTATTATTTCAAATTTTATTTTAGGAATAATGGAATATTTAGTAAATTATTACTCTCAAGAATAAGTATATATAGGTGTTTATACAAGTGATTTTTATGTGTGGGGCAATTCCTGTTCAATGCGAAGCCTGTAATAATTGGTATAGAATTGGTGAATGTATGCATTGTAATATCTCTGTAAAAAAGGATGATTGATTATATGTATATTTCATTAGATATTGAAACAATGAATCCTTCTTTAAAAGGACTATCCTTTGCATCTCCAGAAGGTTGGAAAACTTCTTGTGTTTGTATATATGATTCTGTAAAAGATAAGGTATATTCTTTTGTAAAAAATCCAGATTATATTAGGTCTTTTTATACAGGAAATATACACCAAGTTTTACAGGACTTATACAGTTTTGAAGATTTAAAGGTATTTTTTACTGCTTGGTATAATAATGGTTATTCGTTAATTACACATAATGGAAATAAATTTGATATGCCTATTCTCTGTAAAACTATTACAGAAGGAGGAGCAGATTTACAGGAAATATATGATTTGTTTGTAAAAGATGATAGGGTAATTGATACTTGTGAATATTTAAGAGTTATTACAGGAAGGAGATTTTCATTACAGAACCTTATTAAAGGCGTTTTAGGAGAATCTGAATCTAAATTGATGGATGGAGGAAATGCCCCCAAAGAATGGCTGAATAAAAATTATTTAAAGGTATTAGTATATTGTATTGGTGATGCAGTATATACTTATCAAGTATACAATACCGTAAAACAAAATGGTGGAGTTTTAACAGCAAAATATAAAAAGAATAAGGAATTGATTGAAACAACAGTAAATGAAGTAAATTGGTAGGTGAATAAAATGAGTGAAAATAAAGACGATTATTCAAGAAAGAAGAAATCTAAACACATCAAAAAGAGTTTTGAGCCAGCATTTGATGATGAAGAATTTTTAAGAATTCAAAATTTGATGAGGTGTAGGCATTGTAAAACTCCTTATCCTCTAAACATGATTCTTTGCCCAGTATGTGGAAAGACTGAAATAGGTGATTGATGTGAGTGAATGGAAATCTGAGGGCGGTCCTTGTAGAAGGCAATGTGATGTGGATATGAAAACTATGGTTTGTAAATCTTGTGGAATGTGTTATAAAAGAGTTGATGAAAAATGAAGTGGCTTGTTGAATGTATGGATGAAAATAATAATTGGAATAAATTTAATTATTTTAAAGGAACTTACTATGAAGTTAAAGAAAAATGCTCTACTATTTTGTTGAAAACTAAATATTATGGAATTAAAATTACTCAAATAGAGTAAGATAGTTTTATATAGGTCAAAAAGGAAGTAAAAGGTATGCCAGAAATTGTAAATATTGTCGCAAGTCAAAGAATGGCTTTGAATTTAGACATTAATGAAGTAGCATATGTTTTAGATATTGATTTTGAACAGGAACAATTTCCCGGAATGGTTTATAGATGTGAAAACCCGAAGGTTTGTATTTTGTTGTTTAGGTCTGGAAAGGCAGTCGCAACAGGAGCCAAGAATTTTGAAGATATTGAAACGAGTTTTAAAAGACTTAGGACTGATTTGGAATCACATGATTTTGAATTGCTTCCTGAAGAGATGTGTGAAACCTCTTTGCATAACTTAGTCGTTACTTCTGATTTTTCACAAATTATTGGAGAAACTAAATTGAATTTGATGAATTTGATGTTCCACCTGCCTTTTGATAAGACTGAATACGAACCAGAACAATTTCCGGGATTAATCTACAGGTTAGAAAATCCTAAAGTAGTTTTCTTGATTTTCTCAAGTGGTAAATGTGTTATTACGGGCTCTAAAGATTTAGCCGAGGCTCAAGAAGCCGAAGATGCTTTAAGAGATGAATTGCTATCATTTTGATAAGTAAACTTTATATATCAATAGGATAAGTGATTCTTATGGCTGATAGGGTTGCGTTTTATAATATTATAGATAGGGATGATTATAAAGACCCTTATTATGGACACACAGATTTAGAAGGCTTTATTCACAAAGAAAGAAATTTATTTAGAAAGGCGACAGGCCATGTGATGAATAAATTACAAGATGATGTTTTTAAATCAGCAATGGCTTATAGGTGGGCTCAAATGGATAATCCTAAATTTGAAGGAAGAATTTTTGATAAAGTCAATGGATATTATGAAGTAATGTCTATTGAAGGAGAACAAATTTTTATAGAAATTTCAAATGAGCCCTATCATGTATTATCCAGAACTACTGGAAGGCCTTGCTATTCCTGTGAAGAAATTACTAATGATGCTTGGTTAGGACCATTTCATGATGTTGCTTTGATGAATTCTACTGCTTATTTCTATGATAGAGATGAAAATTGGTTAGGGAGGTTAAATCTTAGGTGGTGTTATAATGATAATACAGGAGGTGTTGAAATTGGAGTTGACCCAAATATTTACTGTCCTGCATTTAATACATTTAGAGGAAGGGATGATGAATTTTTAAAGCAAGCCCTTTATTTTGTTTTAAATAAACAAGGTCAATTAAATTACGATACTGCTACTACTCCTTATTTATATAAAGGGCATTCTGATACTACTTCTCAATATCCTGATGTTGCATTACCCTATATCGGTTATCAAAAACTTCTAAAGAAAATAGCCCCTCAAAGAGATGAGTGGAGATTTAATAATTTTAATGACGAATGGGATTGGGACAGATATGATGATGATTTTAGCATTTTAGATGACGACCAAAATTATTTTGGTGGGTTTTATGATTAAATATCTTTAAATAGGTAATTTGAATTATTTAAATCATGGGATATAGAAAGTTCAATTTTGGAAGTAAGTCTTGGTCTCATAATGCAGAAGATTATCCTGATGAAATTGAAAGGTATTCAGAAGTAGGGCAGTCAAAGAATATTGGTTCGGTAGATTCTATTTCAGACTTGTTTAGAGAAAGGTTTGAAATTGTTAAGGAACTCCTTGAAACTCAAGCAGGATTTAAAGCCTCTGGAAAAATCAGAGACTTGTTAGATTACAGGAAAAGAAGTAGTTTTAAACAAAGAACCTATAGAATTGTAGGAATTGTAGAAAATACCAGAAGGACTAAATCTGGTGGCAAAATGGTTACATTGGAAGATGATACAGGAGTCATGGATGTATTTATTAGAAAGGAAGACCCTGCAGTTGATTCTATTATTAATGATGATGTAATTGGAGTCTCTGGAAGATTTGATAAAAATAATCCAAATATGTTTTGGGTAGATGAAGTTCAATATGTTGATGTTCTTATGAATCATCAAAATAAAGGAGGTAAGGATTATGACCCTGTTTCTATTGCATTTATTTCAGATGTTCACATGGGTTCTAAATATTTTCTTGAAGAAACATGGGATAAAATGGTTCATTGGATGAATACAGACCCTCTCGCTAAAAACATTAAATATTTAGTTTTAAGTGGAGATACTGTAGATGGTGCAGGAGTTTACCCGAATCAGGAAAAAAATCTTGCAATTACAGACATTTATGACCAATATGAATACTGTGCAAGAAAATTAGATGAATTACCAGACCACATTACGACAATTATGTTGCCCGGTAATCACGATGCAGTTAGACCTGCAGAACCTCAGCCTGTTTTGGAACATTCCATCCAACAAAAGTTCAACTCTACAGTTCATGTGGGCAACCCTTGTAGAGTTACTTTAAATGGAATTGATATGCTATCATATCATGGAAAAGGGATGGATGATATTATTCCAAGAATGGATGATGTTACTTATGAGGAATCAGTAGTGGGTATGAAACATATGCTAAAAAAGAGGCATTTGGCTCCTATTTGGGGTGAAAGGAATGCACTTAGCCCTGAAGAAACAGACCAAATGGTAATTAGAAATCCTCCCGATATTTTTGTAACAGGGCATACGCACTCCCACGCAGTAGAATGGTATAGAGGTGTTCCTTGTATTGTATCCTCAACCATGCAGGGTCAAACGGATTTCATGCAAATGTTGGGTTATTCCTCAATGAAGGGTTATTTGACTCTATATAATATTCAAAGTAGAGAATCCAGAGTTATCCAATTCCATGCAAACGATGATGTAGTAAAGAAGGTGGCTTAATGTTTGAATCAATTTTAGAATGGGCTGTAATGGGCTTGGTTTTGATAAATTTAATTGCCCTTAATTCTTGGCATAAAAATATGCACACCAAAATTCAAGAAATAGCGGAGGCTTTAAATCTATTAGTTGTATTAGGAGTTGTAAAGGACAAAATTTCAAATAGTAGTGATGAAATTGATATCCAAAATGCCATCCAAATTATGAGATGGGATATGGGTGAAGATGATGGCGAATGATTTAACTGATTTGGTTTTATTAGGAATCAAATATAAAAGAGTTTGCAATTGTAAAATTCAACCCTGTATGATTTGCTTTTGTTTGTATACCCTTTACATCAAAGAAATTGAAGAGATGCTTGACCAATAATTTATATAGGTAATGCTTGTTAATGATTAATATGGACTGGTGGAGAATTCCTGAAAGAGCAATTGACCCTCCCGATATTTATTGGTTGAGGTGTGAATCTTGTGATACTAAAGTAGATGTTGATGAGATGCATGAAGATGGTTATTGTGAGGGGTGTTTGGAATATTGTAGATTTTGTGATAAAACGAAATATTATAGACATTTTGAAGAGATAAATGAAGAGCCTATCTGCGATTGTTGTTATGAGTTGGTTTATGTTTGTGAGAAATGCAAAAAAATCGTTTATTCTCCCGAAGGAGAACATGAATGGGAGCCATTTTGCTCTGGTGCTTGTATGCATCCTATGCTACAGGAGGACTAAATATGAATGCTTTAGGATTATTTGATGGGATTTCTTGTGGGCAAGTGGCTTTAGAAAGGGCAGGATTTAAAATTGACAATTATTTTGCAAGTGAAATAGATAAGTTTCCAATTAAAGTAACTCAGCACAATTATCCAAATACTATTCAATTGGGAAATGTTATTAATTGGAGAGATTGGGATTTGCCTCCTTTGGATTTAATTATGGGTGGCTCTCCTTGTCAAGGATTTTCATTTGCAGGAAAACAATTAAATTTTGAAGACCCCAGAAGCAAACTATTTTTTGAATTTGTAGACATCATTAACCATTTCAAACCAAAATATTTTTTGCTTGAAAATGTAGTCATGAAAAAGGAATATCAAGACATTATTACTAAATATCTTGGTGTTGAACCTATTATGATTAATTCAAATTTAGTTTCTGCACAAAACAGAAGAAGACTTTATTGGACTAATATTCCTAATTTATCTCAACCCGAAGATAAGGGAATTTATTTGAAGGACATTATCCAAAGTGATGTAGAAGATAGTTATAATTTAAAGGGTAAATGGTTAGAATGGTGGGAAAAAAATAAAGATTTCCAAATTAGTAAGAAATATTCTTCTGTGAATCCTGATAAGGCTCTTTGTATGACGGCAAGGCAATATGCAAATTGGAATGGAACATTTATTGAAATTCCATTTGCCATGACTGAAAGAAGGACTAAGGAAGCAAAAAGGATTAGAAAGGAATATCAACAAAAATATGGGAGAGATTTTAGTCCAAGAAGGGGTAAGGAATTAGTTCCAAGAAATGATGGAAAAATGAATTGTTTGACGGCTACATACTCTCTTAAGGAACATACTGTTTTAGACCCTCAAATTATTTATAGAAAATTAACTCCTATTGAGTGCGAAAGGCTACAAACATTACCAGATAATTATACAGAAGTTGTTTCAAATTCACAAAGATATAAGGCTCTTGGCAATGGTTGGACAGTAGATGTTATTGCCCATATTTTGAAAAATATGGATATTTGAGGTGTTATTATGTTTTTAGAAAATGTTTTAGGATTGTTTGATGGGATTTCTTGCGGTCAAATGGCTTTACAGAAGGCAGGAATTAAATATGGAAATTATTATGCGAGTGAAATTAAGAAACACGCAATAGAAACTACTCAATATAATTATCCAAATACCATTCAATTAGGAGATGTTCACGACATTAAAGCGGAAGATTTGCCAAAGATTGATTTACTCATAGGAGGCTCTCCTTGTCAGGATTTAACTTATATTAATTGTAAAGGAAGGGCTGGATTAGAAGGAGAGAAAAGCAAATTGTTTTATGAATATGTTAGATTGTTAGAAGAATTAAAACCTACTTATTTCTTATTGGAAAATGTTGGAAACATGAGATTATCCGATAGGGCAATCATCACAGAAATTTTAGGAGTAGAACCTATTAGTATTAATTCTCAATTAGTATCTGCTCAAAAAAGAAATAGGCTTTATTGGACTAACATTCCTAATGTGGAGATTCCAAAGGATAAGGGAATTACATTAGATTCAATCGTTGATAGAGATGCACCAAGAGAAGAAAATTGGTCTGATAAAAAAACACAATTTGTAATTAGAAAATCAAAGACGATGTATGTTTCTATTGATGGTGAAAAGTCAATCCCTATTACTGCGAGAGGATATTCTGCTTGGAACTCTCAATTTATTACAAACAATGATGGTTCTCTTAGGGATTTGACTTTGGAAGAGTTTAAAAAACTACAAACCATTCCAGAATGGTATCATTTTCCTTGTATTAAATCAAAAGCAACCAATCTAATTGGAGATGGTTGGACAGTAGATGTTATTGCACACATCTTTAGTTTCATGGAATAATTTATATATTACTTGGTGTTGCATCATAATATGGCGATTAAAATCGGAACCGAGCCTTGCTCTAATTCACCTTCTGGAAGAGGATGTGTTTACAAACCTATTGGAACTCCTGCGATTGGAGATGGAAAGGTAAAACATATTTGGTCGTGCAGAAGGTGCGGTGATAAGACTTATGAAATATTTGATTCAAAAGAAGTAGAATGTGCTATTTCTCATAACGGGATACACCAATGGGAAACTCAAAAAACCCTTTCCTTTGTCCAGCATTATAAATACAGAGATATTTCAGAATCTCAAAAATGCAAATGTTGCGGTTCCGAAAGAATTTATGAATACAAGTCAATGATTGGTTATAATCCACATTGGAAAAGAAATTAAACACTTATATAGGTGTTTGATTTAGTTATGATTATGTATAAGGAAAATCAACTATTGATTATGCAGGAATTATTTGAACTAAAACAAATGATTAGAGACCTAAGGAAAGAGATTGCTGAATTAAAGAATCAAAACAATCCCTATAGAAGGATGATTCCTAATGAACCGAATCCATTTATTCCAGAAAAGGATAGGAAAAATCCATTTAATCCTTATAAAAGGGATGATATGTCTTATTATGGAGGCGAATAAGATGCCTTATATTCCTGAAAAAGATAGAGAATCATTAGATTATGCAATTTTTGACATTACTGCAAGAATTCTTGCAAAGGATGGAACTGCTGGAAGGATGAATTATTGCATTTCTTCTATGATTAATATGATGATTGAAAAGAAAGGTTTGAGTTATTCTAATCTTAATGAAATCGTAGGTGCTTTAGAATGTATTAAGATGGAATTGTATAGGAGAGTGGCGGCTCCATATGAAGATTTAAAAATTCAAGAAAATGGAGATGTTTATTGATGAATCCTAATACTATTGATAAAGTAAAAAAATATTTATCGGGTAGTGATGATTCAGAACTTCCATATACCTTAGAAGATGTGATGAATTCTCATAAGACGCTATCTAAAAGGGTGGATGAACTCCACATGGAAAGAAAAAATATAGATTATAAAATTATGGACATTCATAAAAGAATGAAAATTGTAGAAGATAAGTTAAGGAAAATGTGCGAACACAATTGGATTAGAGAGCCTGTTCAATATTCTGAATTATATTGTTCTATTTGCGGAGTGTTTAAAAGATGACTATTAAAATCAGTCCCTATTACCAAGGAGAAGTGCCTTATTATAAAATTGAACATATTAGAACCTTAGGAGTCTCTGGATGGTGGATTGTAGATTATGATGGATTGCCTGTAGAGGGTGAATTATATAGTTTGTCTGAAGCAAAAACGCTCATGGAGGAATGGGAAAAAAAACTGCAAGACTTATATAGGTCTCAAAAGGAGTGAGGATTATGGATTCGGTTGAAATTCAATTAGATGGCATAGAATTATCTTGGTGCTTATATAATGCTGAAAAAATTGTTGAGCATTATGCAAAAAAAAGTGATGTTGGTTCTGGCTCTTATAAACATAATAAAGTCAGTAGTAATTTAGTAGGTTTTAAATCTGAAGTAGGAACTAAAAAATGGTTGCTACAACATATTGATGAAAAGGATTTGATTTGCCATTACGAAAATTATTTAGAACCTAATTCTTTAGGAGATATTATTGCTCTTGATAATAGTTTGGAAGTGAAGGGATTGAGACCCCACCAATGGGATAAATATAAAAGATGCATTCCACCCAGACAGTTAGAAAAATATGTTAAAAATAATTCTATTGCCATTTGGACTACGACCACAGGAGACATTGAAAATCCCACAGTCGTTTTAAAAGGTTGGAATTATTGTAGTGAAGTTAAGGAACATGGTAAGTTTATTCATACTATTTGTCCGAATATTTGGTTAGAGGATGATGCAAAGATGAGGTCTATGGAATCCTTGATTGAGGCTTTGAAAATGCCGCAAACTATATAAGGGTATTCAAATAAGGAGAAATTATGTCTTACGATGACTTTGAATTAGACAAAGAAACCAACGAGGTTTTGGATGAAATTGCAAAGGAAATAGATATGAAGGTGAAAGATATGAAGAAGTTAAAAGGTTTAAGGTGTTATCTTGCAGGACCTATTGACCATGCAGAAGATGATGGTGTAGGTTGGAGAACAGAAGCAGAAAAATGGTTTGAAAAGAAGAAGGTTTATGTTTTTAATCCTTGCAACAAGCCAATTTCATATCAGAAATATAAAGAAATTGATGAAGAAAAGGAAAAAATGATGGCTTTGAAGTCTACAGGAAGATTTTATGAACTATCTCAAAGGATGAAGGAAATTGTCCATGTAGATTTGAGGATGGTTGATATTTCAGATTTTGTAGTAGTTTATCTAAATCCTGAAATCGCCATGTTTGGAACAATTCATGAACTCATCAATAGCCTTCATCAAAGAAAGCCTACTTTAGTAGTTATTGAAGGGGGTAGGACAAAGGCTCCCAATTGGTTGTTTGGAATTATGGATTTCAATTTCATGTTTGATGATTTTGAATCTCTATATAATTTCCTTGAACATATTGATAAGGGAACTATTGAAGCAGACCTTGGAAGATGGGTCTTTTTTGATTGAGATGATTTGATTTTTGAAAAAATTAAGATTAAGTTAAACACCGATAATGATAAGTGGGTTCCTCTTGGTTAGTAATCTTTAAGTATCAAAAACTTAAATTATAGGTTATGTCTGAGACAAAGATTGCTTCAGCAATTGCATTAGCAACACTTGCGGGAGCAACTTATTATGTTGTAAAGAATTGGGAATTTGAAGGCGATAATCAAGACCCAGAACCTCAGCCACAACCTCAGCCTCAACCAGAAGATGAAAGACCAGACTTGATTGACCCTTCAACATTAGATGAAAACGATTCCTTGATAGAACAATCAGGAAAAACTTTTACGGTTGAAAATCCTCTTTATGATGATGGAACTAAATATGGAAGGTTGTTTAAAAATTATCCTTTGAAATATAAAGTAATTATTGATTCTTCAGGCAGGAGTGTAGATGGTAGAGCAGACCTATATGTTGAATTTGAGCCTGTTCCTGAGTCTTGGGTTGCAAGACATAGGACTTCTGGTAAGAAACCAGATACCATTAGGAGGAGAGTTGCTTCAGGAACCTCTTGGGAATCGGTTCAAAAACCTACTTTCCAAGAATTGTTGACGGCAGTAGGTGGAGTTAGAACTGATGGTCCATATATTGGACCTTCTGTATTATTTTCAAGCATCATTGATAGAAGAATTAATGGTGAAGTAGCGATTTTATCAATAGTTACTGCAACAGGTAAAAGAGAAAGTAGGATTAGGTTAAATCCTGCAACGGGCGAGGTTAATTCTGGATTCTCATTAGGAACTTATATTAGATGTGGCAGAGGTTCTTATAACTTAGTTCAATCAAGTTCTAAAAGAATAGGAGGTAATTACGATGAGGCTACTGGAACATGGGTTGAAACAGTTCCAATTCCTGCATCTGCGATTACTGCACTAAATAATGCTTGTCCAATTGAAACAAAAACAGTTAGCCCCCCTCAGGAAATCAGAGTTTGGGAAGGAACTATGGATTCAACAGGAAGAAAATCTTATTCTACCATTTATGTTCTCCAAAGTTCAAATGCAGATATTCAATTACCTTTAGATACTCAAAGAAATGCCTTACTTTATAATAACTTTTATAGTAAATCAAACCCTGCGGCTGAAAAGGATGCTACAGGAGTTTATATTAAAAGCAATTTTTCCGACTCAAGCGAAGCAAAAACTTATCTTCCACACACATATGTTAAGAAAACATATGAATGTGATTGCCCTTCAGAAAGCGTAAACTCTGGTCAAAAGGTTTCTATGCCTATGGAATGTTCAAAATATGCTAAGTTTGCAGTTGTAAATAGATATGAAGAGTTGATTACGGCTTGCGGTGGCAGACCTGCACCACCCTCTGGACCAGTCCTTGGCGGTGGTGGCTTGGTATCAGCATTCGCTGAATCGGGAAGCCATCAATCATTCATGACTGAATTCCTATGATAACTTTTAAATAGTCGTAGCAATTTCTATTTATTATGTCCCTTGTAGGTTTTGATGTTTTTAGTAGAGAATATTCTCTTGAAGCGATTTCTCCCATTACTGCTGAAATGTCGGCTCCCGATATTCCTCAGAAAGAAGTTGTTAAAAGAACTGAATCAGTTCCTAATTGTGAAGATTTAAGTTTCTTTGAAAAATTGCTTAAATTATTCCTTCCAAATCATGTTCCTTGTGTAGATTCAGAAAGTCCAGCAGATACTAATGACGATACTACTGCTGATGATGAGATGACGACAGATGATGAAACAGGAGAGACTGAAGATTCCCAAACTCAAGAAGCCGAAGGTTTATTAAATATGAGTTCTCCTTGGTTATTCCCTGTTGTAGGAATTGCAGTTCTTACAGGAATGTATTTTTACTTTAAGAGGGATTAAATTTGTTCGGAGTAGATGTATTCGGCTACACAAATCAATTGTTTGATGCCGAGGGAGATGCTCCAAAAGAAGGGCCAAGTTTAAAGAAAGTGTTATCAGGGTCGGCCATTAAAGAAGACTTAGGCTCTGGTGGAAGATGGAGTGAAGGAGGTAAAGCGTTCACTTTGCTTGATGAAGATAATCTTTATGTAGTTCTTCAGCCTGATTATGAAGTATCCGTTGTAGTTAAAGACCTTGAATCAGGAGCAGAAACTACGAAAACAGCAAGCGGCTCTATGCCTATTTTGCAAGTTGGCGGTCAAAATGCAGTCGTTAGATTGAAGTCATATAAAACTCCTGAGGGAGAAGTATTCAATTACTCCACCATTCCCACGATTGGGCAGTAAGGTATATATACGGGGAGTATCTATACAAATTTGAGATTGATATGCCGAGGATTCCGGGTAGAGTTTGGAGGGCTGAAAGGCTTGCTAAGGATTATCTTAGCAGGTCTGATTGTAGAGTTGCCATGTATGCTGAAGTAGCGAGAGGTGGTAAGGTTATTGCGAGAGGATATAATAGGAAGAATTTTCAATCTTCTACTCATGCTGAGGAAGATGCACTAAGGCAGTTGGTTAGGCAAAAGAAAGGAGCCGAGGGTGCTACGATTACAGTTATTAGGTATTTGGCAGATGATTCATTTGGAGCATCAAAGCCTTGTCCAAGATGCATGGAGCAATTGATTGAGGCAGGAATTAAGAGAATTAATTATTTTGATTACGATGGAAACTTTCATACTGAAAGACTTTAAGTATCAAAAAGAATGAATATATATTATGGATGTCAAAGAATTTCTTGATACTATGTCGTTAATTTGTAACAAAGGAGTTGATACCAAACAGTTTAAAGAATCTTACATAGGGAAGAAGATGGCTAAAGGCAATCCTAAATATAAAACATTTGGTTTTGATTTTTATGATATGTGGTATATATATACCGATGGAAATATTAATGATTATTATAGAGACTCTTTGTTTGAAGAGGGTTTTAAAAATCCTCCCAATTATACTACAGAAAATCTTAAGTATGCCAATATATTTTATGAACAATGGTGTGATATAGTTAAATACGCCATATTGTGTTATCTTGCAGAAAATAATTTTATTTATGAAAAAAAGAACTCATTAGATAATACAGGTTGGTATATTTATGTTTTTGAAGGCAAAAAAACCCTCTTTACTCCAACCAATACCAGTAATAATTTTATTACTGATTTCCAATTTGAAGGGTCAAATCTTGTAATTGGTTATGACGGCAAACCTTTTGGAGATAGTTATGATTTTAATTTTCAATCAGGAGTTTTTTACTGGAATCTAAATCACAGCGAACCTTGGGATAATCCTTATTTCTTTACACCAACTTTTTTATCTAAAAAGCCCTTTTTAAATTGGGAAGATTCTAAACCTTGGCAGGTGAAATCATGACCCTTACTAATGAACAGAAGGCGGATGCTCAAATTAAATTTTTTGAGAAATTGACTTCTTATTCTTTGAAAAAGAACGGCTCTATATATGTAAAACCTGATTTAGAAAAAAATGATAAAAAATATTTAAAAAAAATCACCAAATTTAATGAATTACCTATTAATTCATTGTATTTTATTGTTGAACCTGAGTGGGGATGGCTTGAATATTGGGCTCAATATTATCCGAGTGGTTTTAAAAACATTAAACCTTCTCAAAATGTGTGGGTTGATGGCGTTGCTCAAGTTCCCAATCATAGGTGGGGAATATTTGGGCAGGAAAAAATTAATTATGATTTTTTGGAAGGCGAAGACGGGATGATAGAGGGATGGGATGATGATAGTGAGTTTTACCTTTTTACTCCTCCCCCTCCCTTAGAAAATAAGCCTTTCCTTAATTGGAAACAAAGTCCTTGGGAGGTAAAAGAATGACAACTTCTATTACTGAAATGGCTGATGCTCAACTTCAAGAGTTTGAGGATTTAACCTCTTTAGTATTAAGAAGGCCAGACAAATTGCCTTCAAAACCCAAATATTTTTTACAAGATATTGATAAAGAATATTTAAGAAAGTTTACTAAATTTGATGAATTACCACTTTATTCTTTATATTTTGTTGTGGATAAAGACCCAATATACCCTCAAGACAAAAATGAAATTAGTTGTTGGGCTCAATATTATCCAAATGGTTTTATGGATGAGTCTTCAAATGAAGAAATAAATCATAGATATGCAGACATTGGTGATAGTATAGCCGCTAAAGATTATTTACAACCTACTAAAGAAAGAAGGATGAAAGGATGGGAGTATAATTCATATGATTTTTACCTTTTTGTCCCGCCTTCAAAAACTAAGCCCTTCCTCAATTGGAAGCAAAAAAGTCCTTGGGAGGTGAAAGAATGAACTTTAAGGAATATTGGATGAAATTATCAGATAAAGAAAGAGAAGAAATTTTTTATCAAAAGGCGATTCCTATTAATAATCTTGAAGAATTGAAAGGAATGATAGATAAAAGTAAGGAAAACAGTTTAATTGCAATAACATATACAAAAACGGGATTAGATAATAAATTATATCAAAACAAAAAAATTCATGGTAATATTCTTAGTGATTTGACATATCTAAAAATTAATCCTTCGGAGCCTTGGGGCTCTTACTTTACAGTAAAATATACCATTAATAAATTTAAATTGAACCCTCTTGATTATCTTTTGATGCCCTTCGCTTATGAATATCATCCTTATAGAAGTAAACAATGGCCTATGGGAAAATACTATAGAAATCAGCATTCATACCATCTTGATGAAGATGTAATTTTTGATTTTTTGCAATCACAAGGAGGAATTAGTTTTGAAACACAAAGTTCTTATTGGAAAATAGTATCTTTATTTCCTGATTCAAAAACTGCCTTTTTGAACTGGAGTGATTCTGAACCTTGGGAGGTGAAATAATGAATGCAAAAAAATCTCCTTATAGTTGGCAAGACTTAGAAGGATTTTATGAAAAGGTCGGTGGAAAATTAGGTTATGAATTTTTAGCCAATTATGAAGCAAACTTTCAAGAAGCGTATGGTAAGGATATAGAAACAAATAAATGGTTTTTATATAAATATCATGAAAACACTTACAGTTATGTAGATGTTTTTTCATTAATGTATATTCAATACCCTGTTAATTGTAAATTGAAAGACATGGATAAATTACCAAATTATTATGCAGTTATTTTTGCATTAAGGAATTGGGATACTCATTGGAGTGAGTGGGAAAATAATGAGTTTACAAGTTCTAAAATTATGCAATATTATGGCGTAGATTATAAAGGAAAGGTAAGTAGTTATCAAGATGGTTGGGCTCCCGGCAAAATTGATTCAAAATACCCTAAACACACATGGGGTTATGGAAAGGCTCTACACCATATTTATTATGTTGATGATATAATACCTTCATTAAACAAAAAATTATTTTTAAATTGGGAAGGTTTAGAACCTTGGAATCAAAAGGTTTAGGTAGCAAACCAACACCTTTATAAACATGGCGGTATTTCTTGTTGATGGCGGAATATTTGTCGGAAGATTTGAAAAACAAAAATACAAAAGGGGCAAGAATTTCTGGTGGTGGTTAAAAAGACACCAAGCAGGAGAATTTCCTACAAAAGAATATAAAGAAGCAACTCATAAATTCTTCACAAGAGAATTAAATCATATCCAATTTAAAATAGAATCTATGGAATTGCCGATTGATTCCATAATCGTTTGTTATGATGGAATCTTTGGAAGAAGAAATAGAGGTCAATTATATCCAGACTATAAAAGACATAAAAGTGGAATCAAAGCCACGAAGCATAAAGGAATAGATATTAGAAAAATGATTTTAGAATGCGATTACGACCCTATGAACTTAACTGAATCGTGGTCGGGGCTTTACGATGATTGGAAAGAAGCCGATGATTTAATCGCAGAAACTGCACTTCAATTAAAATCGGAAGGAATTGATGTAGTCATTTTTTCAGAAGATAAAGATATGTATCAATTATTAGATGAAGAGAAAAAAATTAGAATCCATAATCTTAGAGAAGAAATCACCAGAGATTATTTTAAAGAAATTTGGGGGATTAGGCCAGATGAATATGTTGATTGGAAATGTTTAGTTGGTGATGTTAGCGATAATATCAAAGGATTACCCGGTATTGGACAAGTAAAGGCTAAGAAATTACTTGCTCAATGGAAAACATTAGAAAATATTCCTAAGGAGTATTTAGTAACTTATTATCCTGAAGAAATTGACGAAATAGTTGCTTTGATGCAAAATTACAGAGAGGCGAATGATTTGAAAGTAGGCGTTTGCAGGACAAAGTTTGGAAATTATTGGAGCCTTTTAGAAAGCAAAAAGAAAGTGAATCCAATTTCATTTAAGGATGCAACTAAATTATTTGAAGCAATTCCAGAGATTCAACCTTATTTTAGAAAAGAAGACTACTTTGAAAAGGTAATCGTTTGGAAAAAAATTATTCAACTTCCTTTTGAAAATTAGTAAAGAGGTTGGTCTACATCTGGATACATAAGAACCCATCTAAGTGCTTGCCTTACACCTTCTAAAGCCTTGTAATTTCTCAAGGATTCAATTTGAGCATCTCTATTCCTACTTCTTTTTCCTTGTTCATAAAGAGTTTTATATTCGCCCATCCTTTTAGTTACTTGTTGAATCATATCTTCAATTTCTGAAGCAGGTCTAAGCGACTTATCTCTCATAAATTGAGAAAATGTAGTATCGTCATCATCATCATCAATATTAAATGATGTGCCTCTCATAGGATTCGCTTCAAACTTGTCCATACATTTACCTTGAGTTTCCGCTATTTAAAACTTTATATAGTCAAAAGAATAATTTATAATTATGGCTACCTATGAAGATGATTTTATAGGAGTTATTAAAGATTATTTAACGGAGGGTGTTAAGAGAGAAAAATCAATTGGAAATTTTAACAGATTTTTAGAATTTGAAAATTTATTTACTTTCAAAGATAACTCTATGGATTGTGTGCTTTGTAGAGGTATTGATTTAGAAAAATGCCCTTCTTGTGAACAAGGCACAGTAATTTGTGAAACTTGTGAAGGCTCTGCCAGAATTATATGTGAAAGGTGTGATGGAAATGGAGAACTTCTTTGTTTGCAATGTAATCATGAATCTTGTTTAATATGCGGAGGAGATGGGCTTCTTTTTGATGAATATTATGGTTTAGAATTATTTTGTGATGCTTGCTTAGGAAGTGGTCTTCAGGAATGGTGTGGTAATTGTAATGGAGGATTCCTAACTTGTTGGTCTTGTGATGGTGAAGGAGATGTTTACTGTAGAGATTGTGATAACTATAGTGGAAGAAAATATTGTGATTCTTGCAATGGGAACTGGTTTAAATTGCAATGCAACCACCACATTAATTTAAAAAATAAAAATATAAATATTCATAAAATAGAAAGAGATTTTAATTCTTTTATAAAACATCCTTATTTAAAATTAACTCCTGATAAAAAAACATGGAAATTTTTACCTGTTAATAAAGAAAATTATTCCGAATTTATTAATGATTATTATAATTCAGGGCATTTTGGTTTTGCAGTTTTTCTTAAACCTGAATTTGATGAAATTAATAGCAGAAGTAGACAAAAAATCTCAATAAATTATAGGGTTGAACCCATAGCCCTAAACATCCCTCTAAAAAAAATTGATTATTTTTATAATAGGGCATTAGACTTAAATAAAGGCTATACTGCATATATGATAGACCCAAAAAACTATTTTACTACTACTTATTTTGAAAATCCAACTATGCAAGGGTATATAAGAGACAACATAGTCTATTCTGGTTTGGCAGTAAAGGGTTTTAAATTTGAAAAGGATTTTGATGAAAGAAATATAGAGACTAAAATTTCAAAAGATGGGTATGGGGTAATAATTGTTGAGGGAGGGAAATCAGATTTATTATGGGGTTTGAACAAGATGAATTTTGAATTATTTAAAGAACAATTTAAAAATCAAAGAACTTTCGTATTTATATATCATGAAGACCTAAGCGATTTAAGAGGAGGCTACATGAATTGGAAATCTCTTAGGCCTTGGGAAAATAAAAATTAATCTTTATATAGTAAAACTATTAATATTTAGATATGCAATTTTCAACTTATGATGAAATGATTGATTTTACAGAATCTATGCAGGGTTTTTTATCAAGGGATTGCATAATTAAATTAGAAGAAGTTTTGATAAAAATGTCTCCTAATAATTTTGATGCAGATATTTTCAAAAATTGGGCAGGAAAAAACTTTGTTAAACTTATGAAAGAGTATAACGATATTTTAATCTCTCAATTAGATGATAAACTTAGACCTTATATACAATCTCTTTATTTTCAACAAGTAGTAAATTTTTCAAATGTTCTAAATACTTCAAAAACAGCGGGTTTGCAATTCAAGAATCCATTTGATTGTATTGGTTGTGCTGGATTAGGGTCTTCTTTTTCTTGTGCAGTTTGTGAAAATTTTTCAGGGTTTAATACTTGCGATAATTGTGATGAGGGAGTAACAGAATGTGGAGATTGCGGCGGCGATTGGGAAGAGAATGAAGAATGCGATGATTGTGGTGGAGAGGGTCAACAAGATTGCTATTATTGTGGTGGTAATGCAAGACAAGATTGTGGTGATTGTGAGGGAGACGGAGAATTAAACTGTGGAGAATGTGATGGAAGCGGAGACTCAGTATGTGAAGAATGTGATGGAGACGGAGATTCAGAATGTGAAGAATGTGAAGGGCATGGTAAAAAATCGTGTGAAGAGTGTAGTGGGGCTGAAGAGGTAGATTGTGAAGGATGTGACGGAACAGGAGTTGTTGAAGATGACGAAGGAGAAGAAGAGAATTGTTCTGAATGTGAAGGAAACGGGGTTGTTGACTGTGATAATTGTGAGGGTGGTTATTCAGAAGAGTGTTCCACTTGCGAGGCGACTGGAATAATCAACTGCGAGGGCGATTGTGATGGCGATGGAATTGTTGAGTGTTCCAATTGTGATGGAGGCGGTTATGAAGAGTGTTATAGTTGTGATGGCGAGGGAGATTTAGAATGTGATGATTGTAATGGAAATGGGCTGGAAGAATGTGATAATTGCTATGGTAATGGAATGTTAGATTGTAGTGAATGTGATGAAGGCTATGAAAGTTGCTATGAGTGTAATGGCACAGGAGGAATCAGGTGTGAATCTTGTGCAGGAGTTGGAAAAGGAATCTGTGGTTCACAACACCCTATTAAAGTTAAACCAGATAAAAAATTCATTGAAAATACTTCTGAATCAAAGTTAAATTATTTAGAAATAGATGCTAAAAATCCTCTATTAATTGCAATGCCTACTTCTTTCAATGGTGACAATTACAAACTTACATTTTTCCCCACAAACGATTCTTATTGGAGGCTATATCTTATTTATAATGGTTGGGTTATCACACTCTTAACTCTTTACACAACTCCCCAAAAAATCATTAAAAAACAACCTTTAATTAGCATGAGTCATCCACATTTAACGGTTTATAAATCTACTGCGGCTTCTTTATCAAATCTTCTTAGAAATAGTTATCATGGAAATTGGATTTATTACATTTATTTGAAATCTACGCATCAATTCATGAATTGGAAAAAGATGCCTTGGGAGATGAAATCATGAACAAAGAAAAATTTATTGAAATGATTGAACCTTTTACCACTCCAGAAATGCAAACTATTATGGGCGAGGGTTTAGAGATTATATATCCTCCTAATAGAGGGATAAAAATAAAAAATAAATTATTATTTGTAAATAATAGGCATTTAGTATATTCTACAGATGAAGAACATTATTATTTTAAATTTAAAAAATGGCATGATATGAGTTCAGGGTCAATTCCATTTAATCCTAACATGAGGTGGGGAGGTGGAGAACCAAAGCAAGTGGAAATGCTCAATTTGAGACCTTTTCCAATAGATAGATTGAACGGTGGAGTAGGATGGTTGGGTGATTATTATCAAATAATTCCCGAAAATTATTTATTAGAATATTTTGGAATAGGTCATAGATTCATGAATTGGAAAACTAATCCTTGGGAGGTAAAGTCATGAAAAAAGCCGATTTAAATCCTCCAAAGGTTTCTGAAATGATTAGAGATTTTTTTATAAAAAATAATCTTGAACTTTCTACTACAAGGGCAGAAAACTATAGTAAAAATTTAAAATGGTTGCTGGATAGAAAAATTCCAAAATACCTCGTTACTAATAATAGAAGATATGGAGAGGTTATATCATTTGACAAACCTCCTGAATTTTTAATTCTTTATTCGCCTGAAAGTGGAGGGTATTTTCAATATATTACACCTGAAAGAAGACATTATGCTTCTTTGGAAACACTTATTCAATTTTCTAAAAGTCCATTTATAACACCTTATGATGAAGTAACAATTGATTCTGATACAGGAAAATATATTTATGGATGGAGTTTAGAAGAAAATTATGATTTAACGGAACTTATATTAGGTAGAAAAACGCCATTTTTAAATTGGACTTCTTTTGAACCTTGGAATGAAAAATAACCTTTATATAGGTTGTCAACACACGATTGACTATGGAAATCACGATTGAAGAATCAGTTTTGCTTGAATATATTGAAAAAACAAGCAACAGAGGAGAGATTTCACATAAGGGAATTCATTGGCTATTGAAAGATATTTACAGAATGGGTTGTCTTTGGAATCAAAATCACAAGGTTATTTTTACAAATGAAGACCAAGATTCACAGATTGATGAAGAGTATCAAAAAGAATTATTGAAGAAGGCTCAATAACTTTATATAGGTATGAGAAGAAGGTAATATTATGTCGCAAACACTTGAGCAAGTATTGGTAGAGGCACTAAAGCCACACAAGCCGAAGATGATGACTTGGAATCCATCAGATATTGAATTCCTTTTCATGGGTTTTGGAAACATCAGCATTTACTGGAAAGATGATGACCCTGTATTGGATGAACCAATCACAGGAACCTTCACAGAGAATGCAAAGGCAGTAGTATCTGCTTTGAATAATTTAGAACTCAATCTTGGAAATTGGAATTACAAAGATATTTATTGGATGATTGATAGCAATTCAGGAGAGCCGAGAGCAGACCTTATTTCTGCGATTGAATCGTGTGGATTCAACTGTTATGATTTCTTTGATGCCGATACGGGACAACCTCCAGAGGCAATCAAGACTTTCTCTGCAGAACCTTCATTGGTCTGATAAAGATTTTTTACAAGGCGTTTCTTGATTCCAATTCAAGAAAGGTTTCTTGATTCATTCTTTCGCCTCCCAAGGACTCTCAAGTTCCCAATTCATAAAAGGTTTAGAGGGATGTTGCAAAGGAATCTTAAAAACTGCCCACCCTGCTCCATAAAACCAATCCTTTTCTTGGCTATATAATGTCCAAACAGTCCCCCTCATTTCTTGAGACCCGTAAGTGTCTATGATTTTAAACTTTATGCCGTTTCCCATTCCTATAAGCAAAATGTCATTTATGGGATATTCTAATAGAGTTCCATTATCATACCTCTCCTGTAACATATTTGCAAATCCAGCCCCAAATCTACCTCCTGCTGGCGCATAAGGAATTCCTTCCAAATGTTCATTATAGGGATTCTTACTTGTCAAAGGGTTAAGATAAGACCTAATAAAATCACCCGAACCGTCCTCTGGAAAAACATCCCATGCTTGGTCTTCATCCTGTAATAATTGTAAAGTTTCCTTTATTTCAGTTCCTTTTGTTACTTTATCATTTAAAAGTAGTTCTTTAGCCAAATCAACTACTAAAGGATTAAACCAAACTTCTAAATCTCCAATATCAAAAGAAATTTGTGTCATTTCTTTAAAAAATTTTTTTGTATCTACAGAAAGATATCCGTTATTTTTAAATGTATCTAATAAAATTTTCTGTTCTTTTTTTGATGAACTTACTATTGTTGATAAATAATCTAAAGAAGTTTCATAATTGCAAGTGAATTCATACCTCATCCTTTCTCCCTCCAAGGACTCTCTATTTCCCAATTCATGAACGGAACTTGCTGAGAAGGATTTAAAACTTCACCTAACATCATAGTAGAGCCTCCATAATCTGCACTAATTCCCATCCAATCCATAAATCTGGCTTTAGTTGAAGATTTTATAAAACTTACATAAACTGTAGGAACCTGAGTAATAAATCTTTGTCCACCTTCTTGAATGGTCTCTTTTTGTTGCCATCTAATATCTACTTTCCATCCAGCATATCCCTTTATTAAATCTGTATTATAAATTCTTTCATATTCAATATTCCTCCTATACCAATTATTTTTAAAATAATTTATTAGCCAATTTCTTCCTGCCTGTAGATTAATTAATTCAACATAAGGATTATAGGCGAAGGCATATCTTTTAAGTTTAAATTGGTCTAAAAATTGGCTTAATTCTCCTTTTTTATAGAGATAATAATTAGTCCCATGTCTTGCTTGATTTCTTTTATAAAATTCTTCATATTCTTTTAATTGCTTTCTGGTTAGGTTTTTAAATTTATAATTTTTTAAAATAACATCAGACGGGTTCATTGTAGCCTTATATCCATAACCCGCAGTTGAAACATAAATTGGCTTTCCAGTAAAAATAATCTGTAACTGATTGTTTTTGTCATTATTCCAATAATTCCTATATTCTTTAGTTGAAACCTCAATTTGGAAAATTTTAAAAAGATATTTTAAGAAAGAAATATCAGCGAATTGAGGATTTTGTTTGAAAAATTCCTCATATTCATCTGGCAAGTCATCAAACATAATTATAACTTAAAGATACGACTATATAAAAGATTAGTTAAGAGGGTGGTCTATATTCTTATCTCCAAGACACCACCTTAAAGTTTTAATAACGCCTTCAAGTGCTTTCATATTTCTTGCACATTTGATAGCCTGTTTTCTATCATCTGAAGATTGACATTCATAAAGTTTCATTTCCCAATAATTTCTTACGGATTCTGCCCTGTCAAGCATCGTCTCAATTTCATCCCAAGTTCTCTCGTAAGAGAAATGCTCAGAATCCTGATGGTCGCTCAACATAATTGCAAGGCAAATTTACACCTATTTAAAGGTATCTTTTAAGTAGGTTAGTAAAGCAATATTATTTATGGAAATTTTTTACGACAGCCATGAAGATTTCAATGTAGATAATTGGAAACAAACACCACTTGCCGAAGGAGATATTCTAATTAGCGATAAAGAGTATCCTGTTTTGATTGAAAGAAAGACATGGGATGATGCTTATACTTCGTGGGTTAGTAAAAGGTTGGAAGACCAAGTATCCAGAATTTTAGAGAAAACAGATAATGGCATACTTTTGATTGAAGGTAAGTTGAATCAATCTTGGGTTTGGAGAAATAAAAAAAATTATTCAAGAATTGCGGGCTTAAAGAAGTTTTTAAACAGGATGTCTGTAGAAGCGTTGCCTGTTGTGTTTACAGAATCCAAGGAGGATACTATAAAATATGTGGAGAATCTCTCCAACAGAATCGTAAATGGTGAATTTAGAGTTTTGGTTAGGAAAACCACCGTAGTTAAATCATCCAGAAATAAATACCATAACATGATGAGTTTAATTCCCGGAATCACGATTGACAGGTCTAAAAAGTTATATGACCACTTTGATTCATTAGAAGATTTCTTTTTGAATACTGAAAGGGCTAAAGAAATTGATGAAAAGAAAAGATGGCATACTCAAGTAAATAAAGTAGTAGAGTTCATAAAAAAACCTTGGGGAAAAACGCCTGAAAGAGAAGTAATTGTTGATAAAAAGAATTAAGTAGTCGTTTTAAAGATTACCTTTCATGGTTCAGGTTGATGAATATTATTGGTCTGCAATCAATCCCTATACTTACATCTATGATTGGATTATTCCTTTTCTTTCAGAAGCATTAGGTGAAGATATATCGGAAAATTTCTTTAAATCAAGTCCTCTTTGGAAGGAAGCCATAGACCAATTTAAGAAAAAATGGCCTCCTACTCTTATTGGAAATTTCGGAAGGATTCAAGGTCTTGAGAATAATCCTTATGATGGTAAGGTATTGTTTAATCCTTATTTTTCTTCGGGAAAAGACATTTTTCAAAAAAAGGCTACTTCTAAAGATTCCTTAAATTTACAAGAGGTTATAGATTTAATAGATACTGAAAATGAATCCAGATTACTTTGGAATCAAAATCATCCAAGGTCTGATTTTGTTAATCATCCCTTTTTGGTTAGAGGAAAAACTCATAGTAATGGATGGAAGAATTTAACTATTAATTTTCCGTTAATTATAAGTAAACAACCTATAGATTTTGTTGAAGATGACGAGGATTGGGCTGAAATGCTTGCTCAAGAATCCCTTGGTTTTGAAATTTTTCTTCCTTTTTATAAAAATAAATTAACTAATATTACTGTAAGATATAATCTTCTTGTTGGTAGTCCAGAACACTCCGCTAATCAAAATAATTATAAAAATATAATATCTTTAAAATTACCTTCTAAAAAAATCCCATTCATGAATTGGAATCCAAGCCCTTTTAAAGAGAAATCTTAAGTAGTCGTTTTGGAAATTAAAAATTATGAGTTCTTTACCCTCTTTTATGAATTGGGGTTTTAAACCTTCTATTATTACAAATATTTTAACAGAAGGGGGCTATGGGTGGGGGGGTATTGAAAAGGATTCAATGATTACGCTTAATTTTCAATTCATAGATTATTTCGGTTCAGGACTTAATTTAAAAATAAATGATAATTATGATAGTCCTCAAGGGATATGGTATCAAATAGTTGTTTATTTAACACTTACTGGTGAGAAACCTACTTACTTGAGGGATGATGATTTTATGTTGGTTTTAGATTTTATTTTCATTTCTCAGGTTATGATAGAAAATTGGGTTGCAAATAATTTATATTTAAATAGGATAAATAGGAAAGACATTGATTATTTATATAATATGCATAGGATTAATAGTTATAACGAAATCCATTCTACTAAATCTAAATTATTAAAAAGATTAGTTTTTGATAACATGGATAAGGTATTAATAAAGTCCAGAGGAGATTTGCCTACCAGAGACTGAACCTTTATATAGGTCAAATAAATTATTCTAATTATGGTAGTCCATTTAGAAGTATCAGGAAAGATTGCGAAAGATTTAGTAAAAGCCATTGAAAATATCAATGAAGAATGCGTTTGGAGTTTTGACTCTGAAGGGCTTCATATTATGATGTCGGATGTTTACAAGTATAAAATGTTGGATATTAACATTGCAAGTGCAGACATGGTTTCATATTCTTGTGATAATCCTGTTGAGTTAGGAATTGTTATTGACAGAATTAAGGATGTAACGAAGACTTTAAAGACAAAGGATTTGCTTATGATTAATTATCAAGAAGGCAAGGGATACATTACTTTGAAGTCTAATGGATTATCAAGGAGTGTTAAACTAATTGATATTAATATGGTTGGAAAGATTCCCTCTCTAATGGAAGCGG
>Ga0208162_1000325_pt1 | contig 28034 bp, 24 predicted proteins | sample CB_VirMetaG_4_FD_184539 | JGI IMG/M metagenome (GOLD analysis project Ga0208162, IMG submission 184539) | Freshwater to marine saline gradient viral communities from Chesapeake Bay - CB_1508_1M Viral MetaG (SPAdes) (version 4) | ecosystem: Environmental > Aquatic > Marine > Coastal | place: USA... | reverse complement strand
TATCTCGCTGCATTGACGGCGCAAATTGCTGAGATGCCGGATCAGCCAGCACCAGCACCAGCACCAGCACCAGCACCACCACCGCCACCACCGCCACCACCGCCACCACCGCCACCACCGCCACCACCGCCACCAGCGCCAGCCAAGCGCAGTGGGCTGACTGTGTTCAGCAAGGCGCAAGCCATGATCAATGAGGCAGTAGTCGGTGGCATCATCGAGAACCCGCACAACCAATTGCGTGAGGCACTGGCTTGTGTGCTTGCGTTTGGCAGGTGCTTCATGGCTGGCCCATCCGGCACTGGCAAAACCCATGCCGCTACGCAAATCGCCGCCATACTGGGTCGAGAGTTCCAGTTTGCACCATGCGATGGTGACGCAAGCAAGTTTGACTTGCTCGGCATGACCACTGCGACTGGTGCATGGGAGGACAAGCCTGTAGGCAAGGCATGGCGTGAGGGTCACGTTTGCTTGCTCGACGAATTGGACAAGGCTCCTGCCCATGCAACTTGCTCGCTCAATGCCATCGTCAACTTCGACAATCGGGTGGCGCTTGGCGACGCCATGGTTGATCGGCATGACGGCTTTGCGCTCATCGCCACTGGCAACTCATCCATGGAAGGCCCGACTGGTGCATACGCTACGGAGCGCCAGTCTGCTGACTTCGTGGCACGCTGGGAGCAACTCGGGGTGATGGTTCACTTCGACTACTGCCCCGAAGTGGAGCGCAACATGCTTGGCGACTGGGCCAGCGAGCATGACCTGCTTGCCAAGGCACGCGAGAATCTCAAGGCTGAGCAAATCGACCCACGGCGCACCATCCAATGCCGCACCATGGAAGGGTGGTCCATGTGGCGCAGCAATGGATTGAGCGTGGGCGAGACGGTCGGACGACTGTGCCGACTGTGGCAAGAGACTGAGGTACGCAAAGTGTGGCAGCACTTGCCTGCTGCTGAACTGAAGAAAGCAATCGGCATGCTCGGGTCGTGGTGATCCGAGCGCAAACGGAGGGTATGAAATGTACAAGCACACCAAACAATCGGGCCACTGCCAGTGGCATCGTCACTTCGACAGCGTCAACGATGCGGTCAACGCATTCACGGAGGGCATGAACGCAAACATGCACAAAGGACAAGACGCTCATGCCTCATCGGTTGAGCGTGCCAAGCAAGTGCATGCTGGCGACAAGTTCACTGATCGGTTTGCGTTCGGTCGCAGCGTTGAAAGCACCGCCGCATTCGACGCGCTGTTGACTGGCCGAGCCAATAAGGATGCGCAAAGAGCATTCGAGGAGGCGTACAATCAGCAGCGCAAACACCTCACCAACATTGACTGCGACGTGGTTGCATCAGCCAAGCCCGGCGAGCGGCGCAAACAGTTTGTGCGTGGCGGTGGGCAGGTGCATGTTGGCCGGTACTTGGCTGGCATGGACGATCACTTTGCGCGGCGTCGTCGTACGTCATTCCGTCCCACGTTCAAACTGGGTGTGAGCCTGAGCGTGTCAGCCATGGTGGATGCCATTGAATTGTCCCGCACCATGGGCAAGGCGCTGGCCGTGGCCGAGCATGTCGAGTCGTGTGGCTTTGCGGTCGAGATCGAAGCATCATTCCAGTCGAAGGATGCACCTGTGCTGAACAAGCGCAAGAAGATCAAACACTCGCAGACCATCACGATCAAGCATGCAGGCAAGCCACTCGACCGGCAGGCCATGCTCTCGGCTGGCAATCCTGCTTTGTTCCGAGTCATCATGTTTGCGCTTTGGGAGGACACTCGCGGCACTGAGTGCATCGACGCATCCACTGCACTGGGCAGGCCCGATGCCATCGAGGCGCACCACCCCGACCGCTACGACATCATCATGCCTACCGAGTGTGGCGTGTGGAAGGCGGATGGGCTGACCAAGATGCTTACAGAGAAAGCGGTATGAGGAGCGCAACATGGTTGAGCAAAGATTGATTCTCAGTGACGGGTTGCTAGTGGATGTGTACCGCAACCTGCACAAGCACTGTTGGTCAGTGCGTGCAGCGTGCGGCTCGCACCGAGGGCGTGTGATTGGACACGCAAACTCCGTACTGCTGCGGCACTGCACCTTTCACGTCAGCGATAGCGGCAGGCTGCGTGCTATACGAGAGGGGCGCAAGAATGTACATGCTCATGTGCGTGGCAGGATTTTGCGCTACGACTTGGAGCATATGGATCGCTTCGACTTTGCCCGCGATTCAGTGGGTGCTTCGTACAACATACACATGCCTCACTTCATGACTGACGAATGCGAGCCAGTCGTGAAGGCAGCGCATGTACTTGCTGATGAGTCTGGTCGGCTGCTGTTCAAGCCCACCGACCAATGTCTATTAGACATTGAAAAGAAACATAAACAAATCCGTAAACTTTTTACTTGACAAGTTAGTTAGGCTTGTTATAATTGAACACGAATCGCCATTAGGAGGGCGAAAATTATGAGCGAGATTCGCAACATTACTGTGTCCACTGTTCAGGACGTAACCTTCTCATCCAACATGATCTCGGATGCTGACATCCGTGCTGAGTTCGAGCGCCGCTTCGGCGCACCGACACCTCAACTTGGCAGCGAGGGCAAGCAGATCATCGCTGATCTTGTGCATGCCCTGCACCTCATGAAGGATCAGGCATCCATGCTGCAATCCGACATCGAGAGTGCGCAGTGCAAGATCTGCGATAACGACGGGTACAAAGACAGTGTCCACGAAACTGTCCGCAACCTGCCCGATACCCCAGTCAACGAAGTGCAGGACCGCGTCGAGGAAATCCTCAACGATCTCGACTACATCGAGACGGACGTTGACTTGGATGACCAGCATGCACAAGACCTGTACGACAAGGCGAAGGAGGCTGAGCGTGACATCGAGCGGCTCAAGCACCTGCTCGGGCTGAACGAAGACGAGGGCCACGACCCAAGCGATGATCGTGAACCTGCCCTTGAGAACATGACCGAACTTGCATAAGGAGCAAACACCATGCAACAATCAACATCAGAACTATTCGCAAACATGCCGGACGATGATCACACCGGCTCATGGAAGGACGTATGCGGAGCGCTCATGCTCACGGGGCTTATGCCCCCACCGTCTAAGGATACGGAGTACGAACACCACGACCTGCTCGCTGCGCTGTTCAAATCATCCGGGGATGACCGCGTCACCACGCTGTTCCTGTGCCTCATGAAGGCGCTCGCTGACAAGCATGACGTCCAATCACACATGGCGCAAACCATGGCCGACATCCTCACCCACATCCATGCTGGCGATGCCGTACCAGACAGTTGCGCCAGCGACTTCAAGCGATTCAGTGCAGAGCAGAGCGACCTAGTCGAACTGCTCAGCACCGCGATCAGTGCATGTGCTGATGGACGTAAGCGTGACATGCGAGACGCCATCTCCGAACGCCACTCGAAGTGCAGCGCAAACAGAAAGCGTTGGGGCGAGCGTCATGTCAACGAAGGAGATTCTCAATGAGTTGCAAACTACTCACAAAGCGAGAGGCTGATCTCGACACGGAGTTGATGGCATGAACATCGCAACACTTATCACATCGTTGGCCGCAAACTTTGCGGTCGTGGAACCACCATACGAGCATGCCTTGGAGCGTGCCATCCATATGGTTGAGACGAGCGGACGTACTGGCCCCATCATTGGTGATGGTGGGGCTAGTCGTGGCCCGCTGCAAGTCAGTCGTGCTGCGTGGAAGGACGCAAACATGCCCGGCAAGTACGAAGACGTAGACGATTTGCACTACAGCCTGCGTGTCTTTCGTAGGTACATGGATAGGTATGCAACCGAGCGCAGGCTTGGACGCAAACCTACCCTCGAAGACAAAGCCCGCATCTGGAATGGTGGCCCGAACGGGTACAAGAAACAAGCCACCGAAGTTTACTGGCGCAAAGTATTGGAGGCGCTGAAATGAGTGATACGAAACCAGTGAAAGGTGTGCTGCTCAAGACTGATGGCACACGCGAAGACGTGACGGTGTCCGGATGGAAGGACATCGTCGGGCATCTTGGGTGCGACTACATGACGGTCGTGCCTACGCCAAGCCAAGGCGTGTCGGCGTACGTCGATGACGAAGGGCTGCTCAAAGAGGGCACGCCCGTCAACATATGGAGTATGTGGTTCGCCGGGTGGGCAGGCTACAACGCTCCGCTCGTGGGCAACATCCTGCTCACTGGCCCCACCGATGACGAAGGCGCAGACACTGACCTGCCCGCTGACATCATCGACCAGATCCCACCCACCTTGCGCCCCGATGCGCGTCTCGAATTTATCTTCTCTCAAGAAAAGGATGAGCCAAATGGCTAAGCAACCTAAAAAACGTGGTCGCCCTATGGGTGGTGGCCTTCAAATTTCCGATCGCATGTCCGAAGTCGCAAGGCTGAGAGACGAAGGCAAGAGCGCAAAGTACATCGCCAAGTCTACTGGTGCGAGCCTGCCGTTGATCAACCAAAGAATCATCCCGTCGCTGAATGTGATGCAGCAAGCGATAAGGATTCTTGTCTTGCACAATCAGGCTGACTTCAACGATGCGCAAATCGCTGCCATCATGGATGTCGATGAGTCGTTTGTGTGTCTGGTACTCAACACCTACCAAGACAACATTGACAAATGGATTGCGTGATCTACGCAAGATTCTCCCCCCGCCCGGACGACAAGTCCGACTCCATCCAGACGCAACTGGATGAGTGCCGCTCGTTTGCTAAGGCGAACGGGTGGCAGGTGGTGGGGGAGTTTCATGACGAGCGCATGTCAGGTGCTGATCCAGATCGGCCCGGCCTCTGGGATGCAATGGATGCCACCCCTAAAGGTGGCGTCCTGCTCGTCTGGAAGATGGACAGACTTGCGCGCAACTTGTATCTGGCTGAGGCACTGCACCGCAAGGCGCGTGCTTCAGGCTTCAACATCCAAGCGTGCCGTGAAGGGATCGTGGATGACACGCCCGAAGGTACGCTCATCCGTCAGGTGCTGGCCGCTGCTGCTGAGTACGAACGCAGGCTTGTGCAGGTACGCACCAGCGTAGCCATGCGCAAGTACCAGCGTGACGGCAGACGCATGTCACGCCATGCTCCGTATGGCTTTGAGATTGATGGCGCAAACCTCATCGAGAATCCGCATGAGCAACGTGCCATCGACAAGTTCGTGGCATGGCGCGAGGCTGGCTACGGCTGGCGCAACATTGCCAACTTGGCTGAGCAGCATGGGCTGCCCCGCCGAGGCAAAGAGCATCAGCCATCTACGATTCGCAAGATCGTTCTGCGAGAGCAGCAACGAAGGCAGGACAGTCAGCAACCCTGACGCAAACAATCCACTCCCCGTTGTCCTCACGCATCACGACGACGGGGAGTGTGCCTGCCTTCGCATCCGACACCGACTGATCCATGAACCGGCAGGCTGCAATAGATTTGCGCCGCTTGACTTCAAGCCATAGCGGCTCGCACCCAGCCACGTCCGGATCAACTGCACCATCAGACTGGCGCGCACGTCGCGCTTCTGCGAACCCCCACTCTTTCATAATGGCAACGACTTCTCGCTCTCCACGTTTGCCTTTGTCCCGTTGCGCTTTGCTCATGGTGCGACGATCTCACGAAAGTTTTCGCACGGGATATGCACGACAGGCTCAACGTCTGCGCTATCCCGAGTCTGGGTGGTGCGCCCACCAAACACAATCCGTGAATCACCAGTCTCATGCAGGCTGGTCCAGAACAATCGTTCGTTTGCGCGGACCAAGAAGATGCTGCCCTGATTGGTTGCGGCATACAAAGACTTGGCTGCCTGCACTTTGCTCACGGACACCATCACATCTGGGTATGTGCCCCACTCAAACTGCCTGCACTTGACCTCCGCAAACCCTTTGATCAAGTCATTGCTGGTCAGCGCATAGTCAAGCCGGTATGAGATGGGGAGTTTGTGGAAGTCCAACCCCCACACACTGCACGCCTGACGCATGGCTGCTGATTCGTTTGCGCGATCACCATGGCTTTCGTAGTACGGTCTGCTCACAGGTCTTCCTCGTCTTCGTCTTCTTCGGGCTTGTCGTGTTCGTACCAGATCTCGTTTGCTACGCACTGAAGAACACCAACGGTTTCGTACAGTGTCATGTCAAACTCCAAAGCGTACGTCACAGCCAACGCTTTGATTTGCTCATGCAGTTTTTCACTTGGGCCTTTCACTTCTTATCTCTCCATTCCGTAGCCTGATCGGCAACGCAGTTGATGATACTTGCAGTTGCGCCATCGGCTACCCAGTCACAGGCGTCCGAGCCACGCAACGGTTCGATGATCCGCACACTCCTGCAAGTACGCTTGCAGGTTGCAGCAATTTTGTTTGCACCCTCACGGCCCGGCTTGTCTTTGTCGGCAACGATCACGATGTTTGCGCCCCAGCCAAGCAGTTGGCTCAGCGCTACGCCGCCCGTGTTGCACGATGGCCTGCCCACTGCGGTAAGGCCAAGGCTCAGCAGTGCAGCGGTATCGGTCGGGCCTTCAGTCACGAACACCCTGCCCTTCGGGTCGAACGAAGGGGAGAAGAACAAGCCGTTGCGCGATGTCTTGACGCTTGACTTGCTGCCGTTCGGGTAGCGCAGGCGTATGCCAACGACCCTGCCCTTGCTGTCTCGCATCGGGAATGTGTACGCATTCTTCTTTGCGCTCCATCCTGCTTCGAGCATTGCTAGTCCTTCGCGCTTGCACTTGGTCTGATCTACTAGGTGTTCCCATTGATACTCCTGCATTTCCCGGTGGCAGTCTTGCGCACGCATCGTCCACCACTCATCGGGTTCATATTCTTCTGGTTGTACCGGCAGTGGTGGGATGGGCGACACCTCCCCAAACATATCACCCAGCCGATGAAGCCAGCCAGCATCGCCAACACACTTCTCACTCGGAGTCCTCGGGCAGATCGCCGCTGTCCCGTCCGCACTTACCAGACACCAGTCCGGCTTCCCGCAAATCGGACACCTGTTGCTCCGACTCACACGCACCCAATCCGTAGTCACGATCCAGTTCCTCCGTGTTCATGCCAAGGTTTGACATCCACTCACGCACATCCTTGGCATCGACGCGGCGGTGGTTGCTGCCGGGGATGCAGAATCCCTTGAGCAAACCGTTGTTGATCTGTCGGATGACTGTTGCTTGCGACATCCCAATGTATTGCGCGACCTCACCAGTCGTCATAAATCGGGGTCGAGTCTGCTTTCTAATTGCACCCATACATTCTTTCCATCAATGCGGCGGCGCACGGCTCCGTGCAAACGCCTGTATTTGTATTGAACATCCTGAACAATAATCCTTGTGACGAACCTGCTCAGGCTACCTTTACTGGAGTCAAACCTCTTGTCTATCGCTGGCTTGGCTATCAGATATGTCTCGCTCACCACTTCGTCCACGCTCCACGTCCGGAAGTACCCCTTCTGTTTGTAGATCTTCGCCAGATAAAACAGGAGCGGCAGGTTCTCGTCCAGCAAATGTGCTGGGGTCGGGCCATCCTGCTCGGGCGATGTCGTCAATGTGAGCCTTTGCTTGCTGTGCTGTTTGCGCTTCTAGTCCATACTTGTCAAGTATTGCCTGCTGCTTCAGGCTGGGAAACCCACGTTTCCTTCGCATCATTATATCAGCAATGATGCGGTTCGCCTGCTTGCGCGTCAAGCCTGTGGCATCCACCCCGTTGTACGCCAGCAAGTTGAACTGCTTTTGCGTTGCCATCTCTCGCGGATCAGTGGGGTGGGTGGGCGTCATGTCAAAGCGCGAGAACGGATCGACATCCCTCGACGAATACGAAGCCTTGAGTTTGAGTGAGGCACGCTTGCTTGCCTCCGCGAGTCGTGCCTCCTCACTCTCTTTGCGCATCTCTTCTTCAGCCTCAGCCTGACGCACGGCTTCAAGTGGGTCAACCTCATCACCAGACGTAGCGATGATTTCCTTTGCGCGCTCCATGATTGGACCGGGGTCTTGCCCGCTCAGTACATCCACTGCACCAACGAGTTTATGCTTGCCACAATTACCCTTGAAGTCAATGATGATGCAGTGAGGCTTGTCACTCGATGCGATAATCGCCTTGCGCTCCTCCGCTGTCGTCGTCTGCGAAAGGTCCACGTTCGGCCTCGTCGCCCGGCCCACGCACTGGACGTACTTCGCCCTCACTTTGGTTGCGGTCATCATCACGACTGCGTGACATCCCGGCGCGTCGAAGCCCTCGGTAAGCACTCCAACATTCGTCACAAATTGAACCGACCCATCCGCAAACCCCGCAAGAATTGTCTGTCGGGAAGTTGATTCGGTCGAACCACTCACACATGCTGCTGCTCCTTCTTTGTGCCTGTTGATGATTTGCGCTACCAGTTCCGCCTGCCGGACACTGGCGCAGAAGATGATGGCCTGCTTGTCTCCTAAGATTTCAAGGGTCGGGTGAACCATGCCGTGCAGGTTCTTTTCCTCCTCCAGTACAGCGTGCAAATCCTTGCCGCAAAGATCTCCCATCCGAGTACGGATGGTTGAGTAGTCAAGCGAACCAACAGTGACGTATCGCTGGCGGATCGGCACAAGCCACCCGTCATTGACAGCGTCGTTGATCTCGTATCTGAATGGGCAGTCCTCAAACACTGCACGCAAACCGATCTCATCCCCACGATCAGGTGTCGCGGTCACGCCGAGAAGGCGCAGGCTGGGGTTCGCATCTTGCATGTACTTGATGAACCTGCGGTACGAAGACGCAACCGCATGGTGCGCCTCGTCAATGATGACGATGTCGTAGTCGCTGGGGTTGATGCGCTCCATGCGCAACACTCCCATCCAGCCTGCGTTGAGAGTTTGAATGCTGGACACGACAACAGGTGGAGAGTTGTCGAAGTCTGCATAGTTCTCAGCCTTCTCGATCTCAGGCACGATGCCTGTGTACCCCTCAATTTTCAGGGCAGCCTGACGAATGAGTTCTTCTCGGTGCGCAACAACAATCGTTCGCTTGCCCTTGATCAGAGCGCGCTTGATAATGTCGCTGATCACCACTGTCTTACCTGTACCAGTTGCTGCAACCAGCAACACAGACTTGTGACGCGCAAACGAATCTCTCGCTGAATCCACGGCTGTCTGTTGGTACGGACGTAAGTTCATTTCAAATCTTTCGGGGCCATCTTCCAGACACTTTCGGACACGAAGCCCGTGCCTTTGCACGCTTCACACCCACGCCCGCCACAGTACGGACAGGCACGGTCGAGGCGCGCAAGTTTGGCGACTTGTTCCATTTGCTGCCACGCCTGCTTCATGGATGCACGGTCGTAGTGTGGGTTGTCCTGCATGGACACACCCAAGAACTTCTGGATCTCAGTCAGTTTGCTCAGGAACATACTGATGTCCCGGTTCAATTCTTTTGCGAGTTCGGTATCCATGCTTTGCATTGTACCAAAGACTTGCCATCTTGGCAAGCCGAGGATCGCAAAGAAACTTGGAAGTTTTTTCTTGACACCGATACATGGTTTTTGGTACAACCCCTTTCAACCCCGGTTTGAACTGGGCACAATTAGTAGTACAAGTAGTACAGGAGTAGGTGATGCCGCTAACTAACATAGACGAACAGATGTACCGTGAGTTGCCGCTGATCAATCAATCAGCAATCAAGCACGGACTCAAATCAATGGCGCACATGAAGGCGTACATTGATGGCAAGATCAAGTTCTCATCCGATGCACTCAGCCTTGGGTCACTGGTTCATGCAGTGGTACTGGAAGAAGATATCCTCCATGATCTGTATGCGGTCATGCCAAAGATTGACCGCCGAACCAAGGCGGGAAAAGAGCAATACGCTGAGTTCCTCAGAATCAACGATGACAAAACTGTTTGCACCCAAGAAGACTGGGACACTGCCATGGCTATGCGCCAAGCGGTGTGGTCACACCCTGCATCCAAGTCCCTGCTCAAGCGCAAAGGCAAGACGGAGCAAAGCCTGACATGGCGACACCCACTCGGCATCGACTGCAAGGGCCGCATTGATTTGCTGCTTGAAGGCAAGGGTAGGCAGAAGCCAATGATCGTGGATCTCAAGACCACGCAAGACGCAAGCCCTGCTGGCTTCGCACGATCGGTAGCCAAGTACGGATACCACATGCAGGCTGCGTTCTACAAGGATGGCATGGTGCATGGGGCTGACCGCAACTGCGGGTTCGCCATCATCGCCGTGGAAAAAGTCGAGCCGTATGCGGTGGGCGTATACATCCTCGATGATGAAGCACTTAGCCAAGGTAGAAAAGATTACGAGAAAGTCTTGACTTCTTGGAAAGACGCTGTACAATCAGACACTTACCCGTCGTACTCTGATGCGCCGGAAACTCTTTCTCTTCCTGAATGGGCAGTAACGCCCGAACCTCTAACCGTCTAAGGAATTCCTTACATGAACATCAATGACGCTTTCCCCGGTAAGTACTTCAAGGCTGCTGACGTAGCCGAGCCAAAGACCCTGACCATTACAGGTGTTGGCATGGAGCAACTGCAAGATGGCACGCAAAAGCCTGCCGTCTACTTCCAAGAATCTCAACAAGCGTTCGTCCTCAACAAGACCAACGCAAACTTCATGTCCCAAGCATTCGGCCCGCAAACCGAAGCGTGGACAGGCAAGCAAGTAGTCCTGTACAAAGATCAGGCTGCATTCCAAGGGCGCATGGTTGATTGCGTCCGTGTCAAGGCGGCGGGTGGATCTGCTGCTCCCGCTCCTGCTGTTGCTCCGGCAGCGCAGGGGAATGACGATCTCCCTTTCTGACCCCCCTCCAATGGCTCACTGCCGCTGCTCCTTGCGGCAGTGGGTCTTTGCCTTCGGGCGACAACACATGGCACAACGAGAACTTAGCGACGATGTACTAGGACATGTCACCTTGGCCCCCAAGTGTGAGTTATGTCACTGCGAAGAACTGGTACATATCGGTTCGTTCTGGTACACTCCCAAAGACAAGCCGAAGACTTACGCAAAGTACATGAAGTGTCCTGATTGTGGGTACTCAGCCAAGTACAGCGATGAGCCTGACAGCCCGCGTTTTTTCGCGTAACACCCTCCGTCCCCCCAGCCGTTCCGTTTCAATTCCCTTGGCTGGGGGGATTTTTTATTTGCTGGCTGCTTGCTGCGCACGGCGCAACACTTCAAGCCTGCGTCGAACCTCAGTCATCTTGCTCAGCGGAGCGTCGGGTGTTTGCACTACGCTCCGCGCAAACTGACGATCCAAGTAGTTGGCATCAATTTGCACAGGAATGTGCTTGCCGGAGATGAGCGCGGGGATGTGCTTCTTGCTGACGTTGGCCTGCTTCAGGATTGCCGCCACCTCTTTCGGCTTGACGCCGAGCGCAACCAGAGCATTGATCTGCCTCTGGAACCCGTCCATGTTTTGCTGACGGTTGCGGTTGACCATGGCGTAGGTTGACGCAAGTTCACCTTCACTCACCGTGCCGCGACGACCGGCAACCTTGCGCAGGTGTCCAGTCAGTGACGACTCGTTGCGCGCAAACGTCGCAGCCCTGAACGAGAACGCCTGACGTGGGTCAATCGTCTCGATCTTCAGGCCGGTGGTTTGCTGGAACAAATGGTACGGCAGGCTGTAAGTCTTTCCGTAGTCATTGGTGTATCCCATCACCGCCCGGTATGGAGTGCGGATGAACTGGTCAACCAGCCCCGGTTCGATTGCGCCGAGGATGTACTTGCCACCCTCAAGCACACGCTGGGTCAGAGGTGCAGCGTCCAGATATACCTGCGATCCGCTGCGCTTCTTGTTGCGCGCCACGTCCAAGATGCGACCGAACAGAATTTCTTCACCAAAGAATGGATCAAGGATCTCATCCACCGCTGAGATCAAAGACTTCTTCAGCCCGATGTCATCGGCGCGGAACAAAGCCATGAGTGGCTTGGTGAAGTACGAGTGTGGATCTACATACCCAAGGTCAATGAACCGAACCTTGCCACCCTCACCCGGCAACAAAACCATCGGGCTATTCTCGTTCCAAGGCGCAGCCAGTTGCCGCACTGCTTCTTGCTCTTCGTCATCGAAGCCAAGGATTGCAGCCGCAACTTCTTGCAAGACGTACGCACCCATGATCGCAGACAGTTGCCCAACCGCACGCTGCATACCAATCTTGCGGATCTCTGGATTGTCACTGCGCAACTCTTTGTGCGTGAGCAAGATGCGGTTCACCGCAGTGCGGCCCACTTCCCACGGGAACGAAGTGAACGTACCCATGAACGGAACTTGGCGCAAACTCTTGATGAACTTAGGAACATTGTCGTAGTTCGGGTAGGTGTTCTGAATGATCTTGGCTACGTCTTGCTTGAGTGTGTCAGGCTCAGGCTGACCACTCTTTGCGTACGCATCGGAGTACCGCTTGAGTTCAGTCTCGTAAGCGAAGATCTTCCAGATGTCATCTTCAGCCATGTACGCTTTGTTCATGAACTCAATTGTGCCTTGCGCTGCCTTAGCAGCCTTGGACGCAGCAGCGCGAGCGCCACCACGTTCAGCCCAGCGGTTGGCCCACTCTTCTACGCTCAGCCCACCTGCTTCTTGCACCGCATCAAACACTTCGCGGAACGAGCCAGACTGCACGACGCCCAAACGGACGTACTCTTCGTACTTCTTTTGCGCGTCTTCTGGTCGCGCACCAAACAATCCAGTGACACCAATCAAGTCTTTCAACTTGACCGCGCCGTTAGGAATGTGACCATTGGCTACAGCAAACCCAAGGTTGCCCACCAAGTTACGCAGGTGAGTGAGTGGAGAACCAATGGTCTTGCTCCACTTCACACCTGAGTTGAACTTCATGTAGTTGCGCAACCACCACTGGTCAATGTGCGTGTTGGCTGCTGCCTCTTCAAACGCTTGCTTCAGTTCAGGCGTGGTACGCAAACCATTCAATGGCGCAAACGCCATGCTTGACTTGGTAGCAAACTCAGCGACATGGGTCGGGTCTACGGTGTCAGACTGAAGATCAGAGAACAACCCCGAGGCCAAACCAAACTCACGAACCGTAGTCAGGAACTTGTGGTTCGCAGCGAGCGTGGCAATCTTGCCGATCGACTTGGTGTAGTTGATGAAGGGATCATCGTACTCACCCCACAAAGCCATCAGCCAATCGGGAATATCTTTGCGCCCCATCAAGATGCTTAGATCTTTGCCGCCGATCTTGGTGGTCGAAGCAAGGATAGCCATGGGTGACTCAGCAGCCTTGCCGCTATACAGCAACTCACCAATCATTTGCTCGATCTGATCTTCGCTGGCTTTAGGGAACTGCTCGCGCAACTTAGCCTTGGCATTGTTGCGTACTTCCTCTGGCACTTTGCTTGCCCAGTTTGGATCATCGAATACGCGGTACGAACGGTGAAGGTAGGTGTCACCGTTCTTGTCAATGCGTGTAGCCAACTTTCCTTCGACCACACCCTCATCAATCAAGCGCTTGCTCATCTTCTTGATGTGCGCACGCATAGACTGACCAGCCTTCACCAGTTCAGGGAAAGACTCCAGCGCGGAGAAGTCATTGGTGGTCAAAGCCTCGTTGACCACCGCAAGTTTGGGACGCTGCTCCGCAGGGATTGCATTGATTGCCTTCTTCAGTTCAGCATTGTTGTATCGCGCGCGTTCCAGATCTGCACGGATCTCTGCGTCCTTGCGCAACTTCATGTCGAAGATTTCTTCAGGCAGGTTGCCCTCTTTGTGGAAGTGGGACTTGATAAACCTACCTGCAAAGTCACGGGTAGACCTGACCGAATCCATGCTCAACGAGTATTCAAAGTCAAGGTCAACCTCGCCAGCCTTACTCATCTCTGCCAACGTCGCTCTGATTTGCGCTGTCGGGAACGGCTTCAACCGTTGGGCAGCACCCAAGAGTTCCATCTCTCTGTCAAAGTCAGTTACTGTTGCGCCTAACGCAAGCATCTTGTCGATCCTTTGCTTGGCTATTGGACGTGCTAACTTGCCTATCTCTCTCCGAGTTGCAGCAAAGAATGGGTGGATGGCAGTGTCTTTGTATCCCGCTCTTGTTTTCGCTTCCATGCCCACAATAATCGCTGGCAATTTTTTGTGCGGATTCGCAAACGCACGACCGTTAGCCTGTGCCACAGCGACTATGTCATTGACATGCTCTTTGAAGTTGAAGTTCTCTGAAAGGATTACCCCATCTGTAGGAAGCCTTCGTTCAGTAGCAACAAGTTCGGCTTCTATCTCTGTCAAATCGGGATCTACTAGCAGCGGAACTAATTTGACATAGCCACCTGCCTCCGCAAAAACGCCATTTCTATCAAACTCAAGACCATCAATTGAACCAAGCACAGCATATGTAACGCCGTGTTTCTTGGAAAGACGCTCAGCAATTCGGACAAACATAGGAATGTAGTTCATCCGGCCTTTGGGGCCAGTGAAACTTGCGAATGTTTCAGGCGCTTCTTTCTGCTGACTCATAACCGTTTGCGTCCACGCCGGAACAATTCTGCCGAAGATAGCAAGGCCAAGGCGTTTGTATTCTGGGTAACCAGTTTGCTCTGCAATCTTCTCCCAGTTCACATCGGAGTAGCCGGTTCGCATGCCTCCACTAATCTTGAACGAGATAGACCGACCAATAAGTACAGTCAGGGTAAAGTCTGGCGGCTGATCGTAACCGGCCTTTTGGGGAAGACCTTTGTGTTCTAGTACGAGTGTCCCATCACCCGGATTGAACTTGATAGTCTCGAACATATCGAAGACACGCGCTGCTGATTCAGGTGTGAGTGAGTATTCAAACTCATCTTCAAAACCAAGTTCATCTTCACCAAGTTCCTGCCGTTGCGCCTCGAACTCTGCGTCCCTTTGCTTCTGCACTTCGAGTGCGTTCAGGAAATTGTCAACATCGGAACGCGACATCTTGCGTCCCAAAGTGTTGAGATGCTCGAAGACTGGTGAGATCTGTGGAGACAACGTCTGGGATTCTGGCGCGAAGACCTGCATCTCCAGCGTTTCCCTTGGGCCAATCTGTACCGTCTGGTCTTCAAATTTTCCTCGGAACTCACCGTCAGGGTCGGCGTATACTTTTCCTTCAGGCGTATTTGCAACCACCACAATTGATCCCGCTATGGTTCCATCCATACCTACCCCAATACTGGACACAACCGCGTGCGGCTCGCCGGTCTGGTAGGCCATATGCTTCGCAGCCCTAGCCATAAACTTTTTGTAGGCCAGACGTTGCTGGTTTCCATACTCAGCGTCAATCGAAAGACTCAACGCTTGGAGCGGTTGCCCAGCATTTTCACCGCGCGCAATTCGATCCTCAACCATCCGAGCCATCAGTTTGGGAACGGTGAAAGACATTCGTTTTTCATACGGATCGTCGTGATCCCAGCCCATCAATGATGCGTCTGCATCGACAAAGAAGGCAAGGTCGTGAACTTGTAGGTTGGGTACTGGTTCACTTGCCGACATGGTGGTCATAATCTCATGACCCTTTTCCGTCTTATAGGTATAAGCCTCAGTCTGATAGTCTGCTGAATAGACTGCTTCAGCCTCAACACTAACGATAGAAGTTGGCAACTGACCGAGCGAATACTCAAAGTCCTCTGCAATGAAGTCAACAGTTGAGTTTGGATCAGCCAGAGACTCCATCAACTCAACGGCTGCACCCGCAACATTGAACCCACTGCCGTGACCGATGGCAATTGCTTCCGTATTGACGTTGCGCCCCCGGAGGTTTTCAACGTCTTGCCGGATTGCAACACCTTCTGCTCTTGACCTTGGGGTAGAAGGTCTTGCGCTGTTGCCTGATCGGCCAGCAAGTCGATCCGCAATTCTACTTAGGCCACGGGGCGTGTTGCTTCTGTTGACCTTTTCAGTTGCAATCAAGTCAAGATACTGAAGCAAGTTGGAATCGCTATACAGCAAGTCCATCAACAAGAATGGACCAGTATCAATGTCAGCCTTGCGGTTCATTAGCAAGCGACGAGCAAGGTCGAGGGAATCCTGAATGTTGCCTTCGTACCCAATACGGAACCCCTTGCTTGCGTTCCACATAGCAACGTGTCCGGGCGTGATTGGCTGGTAACTTCTGTCCGCAGCCACCGCCAAGAACTCAGACCCCGCGAGCGTGAAGTGCAAGTCGGCACGCCGGATTGACTTGTTGCTGCCCATGCCGCGCAAACGGTCACGCACTTCCATCGTGGTGAACTCGCCACCACGGCTAACGACCACTTCTTGTAGTGGCCTAATTTCGTCACGACGGACTGCGTCAAACTTGCCCAGTTCTCCCACCTCAGTCAGGTCAGCCAGAGTAAGTTCATCAGCGTTTGCAGAGACATACATCAATCGCTCGTACTGACCGACCGACATGCCGCGCCCGATGTTGAACGGGAACGGATTGTCTACAGCATCTTGTGTTGCGTTGAGCAAACTCTTATTGATTCGATGATGGTTGTATGCAGCGAGGCCAAGCGCAATCGCCTTGGCATCAACCTCGGTACGGGCAGCGGCAGCAATAAACATCATGACCAAGTCTGGGTTTGCGTCCATCGCTTCAGGATCGAGAGTCTTGAGAATGCGCTCAAGAGAATCCATCTGCTTAGCCACCGGGTCAATCTTGCGGTAGCCGCCATCCATCTGAGCCATGACGCTGAAGGTTCGATTGAGTTCCCGAGCGCTGCGGTCTGCAATACGGGTAGGTCCAGACACATACTGCTTGGCGAATCTCGCCTTGGCAAACATAGTTGCCAACCCCTGCGCAACACCGCCCTTGAAATCGTTTACAACAATTGCTTCCAGTTGTTCCTCATCTCCTCGGATGACCGCTTGCTCGATATGTTCTGGGACTCGCCCGCCCGGTCCTTCGAGTGATGCCTCATCTGCGTTTCGCAAAAAGATATGTAGGTTATCAGTTCCACTGAATCCAATGACCTTATCTCCTTCGCGGTTAGTGGCCCACCGTCCAAAAGCAATTTCGTACGCTCGTTCTGCTGTTCGTTTTCCAACGCCAATCCTTTGTTCACTGCCGTCACCGCCCATCATTTCGATGGCAGCGCGGCGCATTTTCAAGTTCTGTTTTGCTTTGCCGGTCATCTTCATGTCCGCAAAGTTGACTGATACAGACTGACTGGTAGCCCGGTCGCCAGCAGTTTGCAAAGCGTGCAAGGCAATCATCTCAAACGGGAAGCGTCCATCGAACGCCGAGTCTGGGACTGTGCTTACTGCGTTGTAGCGGATGACGTTTACGTTCAGGGTATCATTGCCCTGCTCGAAGGTCGCGGCGTACCCGTAGTTTGTTCCGGGCAACATGAAGAACTCAGCGTCTTGCGGGATGTCGCGCGTGTTGACCTTACCACGCAAACCGTCGATCACACCTTCGCGTGCATCTGCACCAGTGATCCAGTTACCACTGATCATGCCACGGTGGGCCTCGATATTGTTGCGCCCAAACGCACTGAGCATTCGGTTCTCGATGCCGACTGGGTTTGTTGGGGACGCAAGAGAGAACTCAAACTCTTCAGGGTCCATCTCGCGGCGTGGGTCGTAATCACCAAAGCGCTCGAACCCGTTGTAGAACTCTTCCTCTTCAGGGGTCAGGTCAGGATCTTCAGCAGCCTGACGTTCGATTGCATCGCTGCCCTCAGACAAACCGGCTACGCGCTGGGTGAGTTCGTCCGCCATCTTGGACAACTCAGTTTGCTGCTTCTCATCAGTGACCTGAGACTCCAGCATCTGCACCATTTCAAGTGCGCTCAACAAGTCGGCATCGTCAGCCGTCTCATCGTTCATGGTTTCCCTGACCGTCAACATCAGACCGCTGACTCTGCGCTCCGTTTCAGTTTGCGGCTTGGCTTGCTTTGCTGGGTCAGGTACATCAACAGATACCCCTGCACCCTGCACTGGCAAAGTCTTGTTGGAGTCTTGGGAAATCCTACGACGCGCTTCAGCGCCACGCAAAATGTTGCGCCGCCTACCGCCAGCCTTCTTGGCTTCTGGTGTTTGCTCGGCAGGTCGCACATCTGCTGCCCGTGCTGCTGATGCGCTGACGGTCAGTTCAACGAACTGCTCGATAGTAGGGGTAACTGGTTCTGGTTCTGCGGCAGGGGTAAACGGATCAGTTTTCTCTGACTCAATGCGATCAACAATTGCTTCGACAACCTCTTCAATCTCGCCTTCTTCTTCTTCAACGAAGGGTGATGATTCGGCAGCAAGGCGCGCACTGGTTTCTCGCGGAGGCTCAAGAAGTTTGGACTCCGTCACCGTGGTTATTTCTGGGTCTGCCGCAAACGCAGTTACTGGCCCGCCGTCTGTCCGCAGGGCTGGAGTAGCCCGGACTGAATCGGCAAGTTGCAGCATGACTTGGTATTTACCAGCAGATTCAACGCCAACACTGGACGTAAGACCCGTAATCAGACTACGGACGCGATCCATCATGGTTGGGCTTTTGCCCGCAAGACGCCTCAAGAACTGTCCGGTTTGTATCGCACTGGAACTGGAGGCGATCTCTTCAACTGCGTAGGCAAGAACTTCAGGCAACTTGTCTGGGTTGTTGGCTAGGTACGCAGCGGCCTCACCATCAGTCACAACTGGGCTGGTCATAACCTGACCACCAGTTTCCCTGCTAGTACGTTCAGCGGCAACAGCAGATTCAAGTGCGGCTGCACGTCTCGCTGCGTTCTTTAGGATGTTCTGGTTTACAGCAACGATCGAATCACGCAACTCTCGCAGGCGTGACTCTTCGCCTTCGTGTTGCAGAGTGTGAACCAGTTCGTGCGATAGAACAGTTTCGATGTAAGTACGCAGAACATTGTCACTGTTTTGCGTAGCAGTACTTGTGACGTTGATTGCAATTGCGCCCGTTCTGGCATCACGCACCCCTTGGAAATTAGGGTTGTTTCCATCGACGAAAATGACTGTGATACCCAGCGCTCTAGCAGCCTGAACAAGTTGGTCAGCCTCTGGGGGCAGACGGCTGTCCCCTTGCTCAGGCCAGATTACTTCACCAAGTCTGCTAAATCGATCTAGGACTTCCTTGAGCCTTGACTTCTCTGGGATGCTGTCCATTGACGTGGCTTTGCCGTAATCATCTTGAACCTGTTGACGCTCAGATTTAGATAAGACCGGAAGTGCCCTGTCAAATTCCAATAACGCTTCTTCACCAAGCCTGCTAAGCCTTCCTGCTCTGCGCAACACGCGCCGCTGACGGTCATTGAGTTTGCCCATCGCACCAAAGAATCTGTCTACAAACTCTTCAGCACCAAGAACTGCGCCGGGCGAGTCAGCATCCCCAGCCGTTCTCCCGGCACGCGCAGCAACAACACGATCCCGCAAGCCATCATCAATGTCACCACTAAGGATTTGCGCCCTGTCTGCGTCAGCAAGTTCTTGTGCCTCAGCATCCGAGTAACCTTGGTTTCGGTACTGGTTGTACAAATCCCTAGACATATCATCAGCAGTGCGCAGGGCTTGTGGCGCAGATACAGTGTCACTTTCCAGTTGTTCGGCAGTGCGAGCCTCTGCTTCTCCACGGCTTGCGTCGGATGCTTCATACAGCCTGAGCGAGTTGGCTTTAGTTCGCCCAATAGTGCGAGACACACTTTCTTTTGCGGACTGGCTAAGTGCTGCGCGGTCAGCGTCAGTCAATCCCTCACTAAATTCACCAAGTCCAGCCTCTACCCAATCAGAATGCTTGTCGCCTTTGGGTTGCTTGTACGGTTTCTTGCTCGGATCTCTATTGTTTTCAACAGGGTTTGGTTCGCCAGCAAGCGCAAACGCCATCCCCGGGAAAGTTTCAGCGAGTTCTACTTTGCGATAGTCGTTTCCGTCTGCATCTACATATCTTTCCTGATCTGGGTCGCCAAAGATATCTAGACCCAACTTGCCAAACATGCTGCGGAACGCTTTGCTTTGGCGGTTGTGTCTGCGCAGGCGGTTACCCCGCTCAAGATCGTGCGTTTCTGTTTCGTAGAATTGTTGAGACAAGTCCTCACGGAACTTCTGGCGCACAGTCTCAAGGTTGTAGTCAAAGATAGTGATCTGGTTGCCGCGCTCATCGAGCATGGGGCGACCATCTGCGTATGTAGCCTTCTGCCCAACCTTTAGTTGGTTGTCTGTATCAGCGTTGATGTCTGTTTGGCCCGCTCGGTACGCAACTTCAAAGGCATTGACTCTTGACCGCAAACTCTTCGGGCCAAGCAGGCCACCGGCTGCGCCACCAAGCACAGCGCCAGCAAAGAAATCCATCCATTTTGATTTGAGGTAGCCTGAAACGCTATCGCCAAACACATCTTCTGCCGGTCGGATCTTCAACTCTTGCAAGATGGCGTTGATGCCATCGAACATGATGCCTTCAACAACTTCTTGAGATCCTTCTTGGATCGCACCACCAGCGGCGTAGCCTGCCGTGCGCAAAAAGTGGTTGCGCGCAGCGGTTGCCATAGCCTTGCGACCAACAGGAGACTTCATCAAGATGTTTGATGTCCCGTTGACCATGGAGGTGCTGACAGCAACCAGCAAACCAACCGCTAGACCATCAATCATTGCGTTCGTAGTTGCCTGACTGTCGCTCAAACCCATGCGCTTGTAGTGTGCAAACTGTTGCGCCTGACTTTGCATGGCTCCCAGCACACTGCCGGAAGCAATGAAACGGCTGTTGGCAAAGATTTTGGAGAACGCGCTGCCAGCACGCAAAATTCCAAGACCGCCACCAGCAACTACCTGCGCGGCAAACTGCGGCAACGCCTCGCCAATGACGCCGAAACTTTCGTAACCCGCCAAGTCGGTGACGGCAGCATGTTTGCGGAAGCCAATGTCATCTAAGAATCCGTCAACCGTACCGCCATAGTTCTTGGCAATATGGTTTTCAAGAATAGTGCCGTCAATCTTGTTAGGGCTGACGCCGATGGTTTCATTGAACCAAGCGTCCATCTCCATCGTCTTGTACATCAGGGTTTCGTACAACTGGGCCGGATACTCTGTGGCAAGTTTTGCAGTGCCTGCTGCAATACCACCAATAAATTGCTCGCCAACAAGAACCTTGGCTTTTTCGAGCAAGCCCATGTCGCTTGAAATGATTGCTCGCTCGTACGCAAGTTGCGCAGCGTGGCGGGCGTGCGAATTGTTTTCGCGGTTTGCCTCTACAAATCGCATTACCTCAGAAATAGGCATGTCAGAGTCAAAGGCAAACAGAGCAGCGCCACCGTCTGTACCAGCAGCGCGATTTGCTTTTACAAGACTGTCCGCTTGGGCGCGGGTAAGACTGCCACCCATCAATCCAAGGCGCTCAGGAAGCATGTCTCTTCGCACATTGATGACACCAGTTTCTTTGCCATCGTCGTCAGTAACAGACAGTGCTGCGTACTGCGCAATGTTGGGCGCGTACTTTTTCGCAAAGTCTTTAGCGGTGTACGCCTCTCCTGACCTTTTGTATCTGCCGCCCGCCTTCTGTGCCTCTGACCAGCCAAGTGCAGCCTCTGTCGCAAAGATGCCACTAAAAGAGTTTTGCGCCTCTATTGCTTTTTGGTCTTCAAAACTCAAAGGCTTAGGAGTCTGCATGGCAGCAGAACCCTGCGCCAAGACATCGACCGTCTTGGTGGTAGAGTCAATAATGTCTTGCTCTTGCGGCTGAAATGCGCGAGACGCTGCTGAAAGATCAGGGTCTTGGATGTTGCTCATAATCTATTTCAGCCCGGATTCTCGGGCTTCTTTTTCCCTTTGGCGCTGTTTCATTGGCGATTCGCGTCCAGCAAGTTTCAAGACTTGACTCACCTGCTTTTCGCCTGTAATTGGGTTGGTAGATCCGTACGCCTCAAGATCCGCATCAGCCTGCTGCTGCTGCTGGAATTGGAACTCTGCTTTCTTGTACAAAGATTGACGGCGCAAAGTATCTACGATGGTTGACACCGCTCTTTGCTGCTGATCGGGTGTTGGAACTCCCCGTACAAAGTCTGTTTCTTCTCGCAAGACCTTGGCAAACAAAGCGCCAAGCGGCCCTTTGAACTCTGGCCCAGCATTTGAAAGTTTGTAGCCCAACTCTGTGGTCAAGCGACTTTGAATCGCGGGAATGTCATCAACTCTTCCAGACAGCACAACATCTTCGAGTTGACCACGAAGTTCAAGAATCTTTTCATTACCCTTTTCAAGTCCCAAGGCAGAGTTTCCACGAAGCGGGAACGCATACCCAACTGCTTGAACCGATGGATCTTGTACGTTGTAGAACCTCTTTTGTTCAGGAGATCCAGAAAGAGATCCGGCTCGGCTTGCAGTTGCACGGGGGGGAGGAGCGTCCGTAATCGCGTTCCTAATGTCTCTCCGTTGCTGGCCCAGCGCTGACAACTCCAATTTGAGTTGGTGATCCATCGCAATGATTCTATCGAATTCGCCCTGCGCAAACCTTTGTCCTGCCTCAAACCCACCCAGTTTGCCAGCCGCAGTAATTGCAAGATCTGGAATCGTGTTGAGTTGATCCTGCAAGATTGCTCTTTGATTTTCAATATCAATTGTTCGATCTTCGATTGCACGGATTTGGTCACGGTGTTCTTGCATTGCAAACTCTTGACGCAGTGTTGTTGTCCGCCACTGGTCAAAAGTCATCATTTGCGCGTTGGGGTTGAACTCGTTTTCCGCAGCAAACTGAGTTGAGTAATTTGCATATCCAGCGTTCATGTTCTGCAACGTTTGGCTGTCCGCGTCACGATCTGCTTTCAATCGTTGCGCTGCACGATCATTGGCTTGCTCTCTGTGTCGAGCGCGCATCACAAGCATTTCATCGCGCTGCTTATCGATGCGTGCTTGAGCGGAAGCCTGCTCCTCAAGACGTTCGACTTCGGCCTGTGCAGCAAGAAGATCGCGCCGGTAGCCAGAGGTCATGCCGTATGTGTCGCCAATCTCACGGCTTAGTTCGTCTAGTGCAGCCTGACGCTCATCCGGTCGCAGGTTGGGGTCACGCATGATGTCGATCTGTCGTGATTGGAAATCACTAAACATCTCAGCAAAACGTGGATCAGACTGACCCAGTTTGCGCAGTTCGGTGAGTTGGGTTCTGGTGAAGTCTTGAGTATCAAATGATCCAGCCTTGGGCTGCTCGGGCAATCCGAACTTATCAGAGATTGGATCGAATGCTACGTCAGTCAGTCCACCAGTTTCGGTGTCATACTTTTTGAACGTACCTTCTGGGGTGCGGACAATGGTGTTGTCTGCCAAGCCACTGGTGTCAATCTTTCCTTGCGCATCGTATGTAGCATCGACGACCTGAGTCTTGCTTGGTGCGTCAGCAGTTCGAGCGGCACGGTCTTGTGCTGCTTGGCGGATCTCAGCAGCCTGACTGATTGCCTCTTGCATTGTGACTGGTCTTGCTCGACCCTTGCGACCCCTAGCCTTCTGGCGCTTGGCTCGCACCATGGCAGCAAGTTGGCGGGCCTCGCCCTGTTTGGCTTCCTGCGCCTTCTTAGTTTCTGCCAACCGTTGCGCTCTTGCTTGCGGAGTGTTGCGTTGCCGCTTGGCTTCTCGCGCAGCAACTTCCGCATCGGCCTCAGCGTCAAGGCGCGCCTTTTCAGAGGCACGGAAAGCAGCATCTTTTTCTGCTTGCTTCGCTGCGGCAAAGGCAGCCTGCGTGCGCTTACGGTTTTCTTCCAAGGCTTTGCGCCCTGCGTCAGTTTTCTTAGCCATTACGATCTCTTGGATGTGCTTGCAATATCAGAAGCAGGTTGAATGACTTGACCGCCAGACTTGACCAGATCACTGTATGACACCAAGTTGCCTTCTGCACCGAGGTTCAGCAGGCCACCGTACAGTTTGATGTTGCCCATCGTCAAGAACTCAGCAGAGGTACTGGATTTGACCTTGCTGAAGTCAACAGTTCCACTGAACTGCGCGATGGTTGTGCCAGAGCCGGAAAGGTTTGCGTCACTTTCGTGTCGGTACAGTCCGCCAAGCACAGTGATTGCGCCCTGCGGCACAGAAGCAGCAGCGGATTGAATCACCCCACTACCCTTAGTGATGAATGTTCCAGAACCTGACAGCAAAAGCGTGGACTTTGCTGACTTGGTGGCGGCAGATAGTTCGATGATGCCACTGTCTTGGACAATGTGACCTGTTTCGACAGCAGTGTTTGGGATAATGACCCGGCATGCAGGGCTGACGTTGTTCATATTGATGTCAGCACCATCAAGCCCAATGGTGGCGGTGGCGTCTAGCGTGATCTGCCCACCTACTTCTGCACCCGTCAAGTCAATCTCGTCAAGTTCACCAGTAATCTTGGTGGTGGACAGGTTGCGGGTGATGATGACGATAGGGAAGTCGCCGGAGAAGTTGTAGTAAGTACCCGATCCGCCCAAGTTCAGGGTGTTTTCGCCAGTTCCATCGGTGTCAATCCGCAACGCAGCGCTGGCAGTGCCAATGTTTCCAGAGAATCCAGAAGTCACGGACAACTGTCCGAGTTGGATGGCAGACTGATCCATTCCGTACAGCACATCGAACGACCCAGCAGAGAACACAACCAAGTCGTCGTCCACCGGCACGGTGCTTCCACTCCAGTTTGCGGCAGTGTTCCAGTCGTTTGGTCCAGCGCTGGCTGTAGTAGTAGTCAAGGTTGACGTAGAAGTGCCGCTGTCCGTTTTGCTGGGGTAGAACGGTCGTCCCGCAAGATCTGCGGTCATAGTCACCGTGTCGGTGGCGACTGTGAACGTGACTTGCTGGAACAAAGACTGGCTGCTTGCTGCACAGTTAGACTGGATCAGGGCCGCCGCATGGTCATCTTGGTTGTTCTGCGTCAGGGTAGTTACGACGCTTTGCGTCGTGCCGTCTTCTGCCGTCAATGTCACCGTGATAGTGTCGCCGCTTGTTGAGGCGGTCACTTGCAAAGTTGATACTTGGGCAACAGCAGTTGCGCCCCCGTTCCATCGTCTGTTTGCCATTACTGAAGATACACCGAGATGCGGCCTGATGGATCAGCACTACCATCGCCTGTTGTTGTTGCAAATCTCAGCGAATGTACGCCAGAGATGTCGATTCCGAATACACCCTGCGTGCTGTTGCTCAGGGTGTTGGTTGAGTTCACGAAGTTTTCGCCGTCCGCAGAGAACTGCAAAGTGGCTACTGCACTGCCCAGCCCATACGACTGGTCAGGGTCAGGGAACAAGACAACGCCAGCCTTGGTGTACGAAGTCACCGACTGGGTCTGAGAGACACCGGCAGCGTCAGCCAGATTGATGCGCAAACTAGACTTGAGTCCCATTCTTGTTTATCCTGTCTTGTTTTTCTTGGCGTCCAAACAAACTGTCTCTCTCTATCTATCTTCGGAATTAGCCTACCCGATAGACTGGATGTACCACTGAATGACCCTTGTATAGAACGCAAAGTATTGCGGGCCATCTGGGAAGTAGATGTGGTAAGGCGGGGTGGTGGGGGTGTAGCCGGACAGCGGGATGACGCTGTAGATGCTGGTTGGGCATGCTGGCGCAAGCGCAGAGCCTTGCACAGTCCCCTCCAGAGCCTTGCAGGGGTCTACCTTTATCTGCCGCCTAGTTCGCGCGTCAATTACAACCAATGACTGGGGTGGGCTGCCAGACGCACTTGGCGGATAGTCGGGGGGTATAAAGCCGCCGCCATACGCATCGGCTTCTTCTGGCACAAATGCCGGTGGGCCGTATCGCTCGCACTCGTTGTTGTTGCCCTCCATGAAGTTGCGGAAGGAATCCGTATGCACCATGCCGCGAACACGCTCGCCAGCAACAAACACAAGCCTGAAGGAGTTTCTAGGTATTACCTGCCACGTCGATTCGTCTGGGTCGTAATTGCCGCTAGGCAGGGGGACAACAAGACTGTCGATGTCAAGTGCATAGTCAATGAACGTAATCCCTAAATCTGTTGGGACTGGCACGCTGATGGTGTAGTTGAGCGACGCTTCTGGGTAGGGCAAATTACTAATTGATTCCAGAATGCCGCCAAACCCTTCACCTTGTTGCGGCCTGCGGTATCTCGCTAAGGCAAACTCTTTGGTCGGCTGGCCGTTCTTAGCCATGACGTTGGGTGGCAAAGCGTTAGCAATACTGGCTCTGCCTGCCCACTGGGGGAACAACGGAACCGTCGAGTGCATGTGCGCAATGAAGGACGGGACCATATGGAAGGTGATTTGATACAAGTCCCCGTCTGGATCGTACTGATTTAGAACGAGGCTTTCAGTGGCTCTGGGCTGCGCTGTGGGGCCACTGTTCCCCGTCACCCTATGGTCAGGGATAACCAAGAACTCATTGTCTGGAGGGACGTACGGGACTTCCCGTGTACGCATGGCGACAGGCTCTACTCGATCCAATCCCAGTTGCTCTCGAATTTCTGACAATGTGCCGGGGCCAATAGCCGGACCCAGTTCCCAGTATTGACCGCCGGACACCCACTCATACTGATCTAGCCAATCGTTGTCCGATAGCAGCGCAAGAACTTCTGGTGCAAGAAACGTAATAAATTCGTCTACACGCGGAGCAAAGCACCGATTGAATCCTTCGACGCAAACACGCGGCTTGCAGTAGTACCAGATACCTACCTGCGGGGGAGGGGGCGGGTACTTCTTATTACAGCAACAAGATGCGGCAATTATGCTACTCAACGATGCAGGCTACCGTTAGATCTGGCTTGAAGTAAGTTAGTCCAAAGATCTTGGACCCTTGGTATTCCCATGCTTCGTCCGCAACTTTGGGCCTCCAGTCGCCAACATAGAAGTAGACCATTGCACCGCTAGTCAGCACCGCTGCCCTGCCAATGTCTGCGTCTTCGGTTTCCCCGAACACGACCCCGTGATGGGTAAAGCCGGGCGGGGGAGCGCCGTCGCTGTTCAATATGTTTGGCACGGTAAACGTGTCCGGCGCAGCAGCCAGCCAATCGGGCAGCGTGCCTTCGTACCTATCAAGCGCAAAGTCTCCCGTAAACGCAAACGTACCCGTTGTGTTGTTGCCACCAGTTAGCAGTGCTGGGACCGCAACAACACCAGTGGTGGTCGAGGTCACAGTGCTAGACAGGCCGATGCGGTCATCAAGCCTATTCAACGTTGAGTACTGCGCTTCCATTTGCGCCTGCAACTGGGCTATATCACGCTTTAGGTCACGCATGTACTTGCGAAACTCAGGCGACAACGGGTTGGGCATTTGCATCAGATTGTCCAGTTTGAGCGTAGGTATTGGTCAGTAACGATCAAGTCACGCACACTATACGGCTGGCCTTCTGGTCCGGGGAGAAGTTCCGTAAACCTGTGAACTGGGAACTTGGACTCGTCATAGACCAACGAGATGGTGTAGTCGAAGACGAGTTGTTCACCCGGAACGTTTCCGCTTGGGTCAATCGCAGCGAACGAAGAAGCGTTGCTAGAGATGCCCTCGAACAGCAAAGTACCGGGGGCGCAAGTCAAGCCAGCAACTTCTTGCTGGGTATCGTTGGTGGTCCGCAAAGCGTTTTTGTAGAAGTCAACAGGGTTGCGACCGTAATCAACCTTGCGAAGCCTGATACGCACCGCAGACCGTTCGTGCGTGTCGGTGCGCAGCAAGTCAATCTGGTCAGCGGGAATGTTTGTAATGTCAGTTGTCGAGGTGTATTCCCCAGTCGGGGTGGGGTCGCCCCCGCCTGCTGGCGACGTAAACAAAGGGACTTTTGCCGTACCTAGCAGCACACCCATAGGCAGGCCACGCTGGTACTTTGGCTCATCCGTGCCATCGTCAGGGGACGCAAACACCGTGACCGGCAAGGTTATTGCCTCAAAGTCTGCGACTGTTCTGGGGCTACCAATTTGCTGGCGACCACCATAGTCGATGGTGAGTTGCACCAAGTTGCGCGCAATCTGACGAGCGTTGATGCGGGACAGCGGCAAGGCTGTGTGGCCCGGCGAATAGTATCGTTGTGGGTTTTGCGTAAAGTACTCGTTGGTTGCCCAACGCAAAAGTGCAGGGCCATCATCAGAACCGTCCCTGCTTTTCGCCTTGTCAAGGACAACCATGGCCTCAACGCGCATGCTGTCGCTGTTGCCATCAGACGAGTATTGAGCCTGCGTGCCAGAGTAAATGTCGTTGCGGAACACTGTCACCGGCGCAACT
>Ga0208162_1000324_pt1 | contig 28068 bp, 34 predicted proteins | sample CB_VirMetaG_4_FD_184539 | JGI IMG/M metagenome (GOLD analysis project Ga0208162, IMG submission 184539) | Freshwater to marine saline gradient viral communities from Chesapeake Bay - CB_1508_1M Viral MetaG (SPAdes) (version 4) | ecosystem: Environmental > Aquatic > Marine > Coastal | place: USA... | reverse complement strand
AGGTGTTGCTCAACGTACCAAACGTATCAATGGTATTGATGGTCGTATGATTAAAGTTGACGAGGACTACAAGGCACTTAACAGACTGTTGCAAAGCTGTGGTGCTATTGTAATGAAAGTTGCTGTGCGTAACTGTTGTAACAAACTCGATGAGCTTGGTGTATTCTACAAGCTTGTTGCTCAGGTACACGATGAGTTCCAGATCGAGACTAAACCAGAAGATGCTGACGTTGTTGGTCAGGTTGCACGACAAGCAATCATTGATGCAGGTGTTGAGTTAAAGATGCGTTGTCCAATGGATGCAGAGTATCGTGTTGGGTCTAACTGGAGTGCTACTCACTAATTATCTTACTATAGGGAGGGCTGTGTACTATTTATTTACTATAAAGACTTTACAGGAGGTGAAATACATGCTATAATATTACTATAAAGTTAAATAATTAATTAACTTTCAATGGATTACGTTTAATGTAATCTAAAGAATGCAACATAATCTTAATAGTTAAATACAAAGGTAAACTAATATGAACGATAAACCAGTTGTAGTATCATGTGAAATTCATTGGCCTTTCTTGAGCAAGCCTAATGAGATGTCAGGCAAGTATCAGGTGGATGTAGGTAAGCTATCCTCTAAGGCAGTAGAAGTGCTGTCGAGCATGGGCATTGAAGTTCACAACAAAGGTGATGATAGGGGTAACTATGTTACTGTTAAGTCAAAGCATCCAATCGTACCTGCGTTCTCTAACACAGACTCGGTAGACTCTGCTTTGATTGGTAATGGTAGTAAAGCTAACGCGGCTCTCAAGCCATATCATTGGGACTTTAAAGGCAAGAAAGGTACATCAGCTAGTCTGTCCAAGCTACTGATTACTGAGGTTGCTGTTTATGATAAGGATGGAGATGGCGGGGCTATCGACATGGATGATGTAATCTAATGTTACTCATTGATGCCGACATTCTAAGTTACAGAATAGGCTTTGCCTGTAAAGAAGAGACTGTTGAGACTGCTATTTCTCAATTAGATAACTTGGTGTTGGACATACTGGTAAGGGGCTGTGATGATGCAGTCCCCTACCAACTCTACTTAACTGGCAAAGGTAACTACCGAAACAAACTTGCCACAATCAAACCTTACAAAGGAAACAGAACATCAGAGAAGCCAGAACACTTTTACCTGTTGCGTGATTACATGGTAGACAAGTGGGATGCTATTGTTGTCGAGGGACAGGAGGCTGACGATGCCATTGCTATCGAAGCCACTGCTCAAGGCAAAGACACTGTGATCTGTAGTATTGATAAAGACTTCCTTCAAGTACCATGTAGACATTACAACTTCAATAGAGACGAATGGACTACAGTAAATGAATGGGATGGGCTTTACTTCCTATACAAACAAATGCTAACTGGAGACAGAGTAGATAACATTCAGGGTTGTGTAGGTATTGGCGAGGTTAAAGCAGACCGAGCATTGCAATGGTGTGAGACAGAAGAAGACCTGTACCAAGCCGTTATAACTTGTTATAAGGGTGATACTGAGAGCTTGTATGAGAACGCTAGACTACTCTACTTGCGTAGGTATGAAGAAGAATGGTGGGTCGATCCTGTGTCACGAAAGGATAACCATAACGGTGTCAATCCTATAGGTGGAACACCACCATCTGCACCGATCAGTGCTGACATAGACTCTGAAGAGAAGCTTCAGGTAAGGGTAGGTAATGGCTAAGAAACCTAGAGTACCTAGAACCAGAGCAGGAGGTAAGTGGACAGAAGCAAGGTATTGGGGATTCATACGTTCAGCGTTAAGAGAGGCGAACAGAAGATTCCCACCAAGATATGCCGCCAAAGCTAAAGCTAAGAAAGCAGTGGTTGGTCAACGTCATCGCTTCGAGTTTCAATGTGCCTGTTGCGAACAATGGTTCAAGGATAAGGAAGTACAAGTAGATCACATCGTACCCGCAGGTACACTGCGTAAGTACGAAGACCTACCTAAATTCGTAGAGAATATGTTCTGTGAAGTCGATGGATTACAGGTGCTATGTAAACCCTGCCATCAGAAGAAGACTAACGCAGAGCGTGAGGAGCGTAAAGCAAATGACAACTAGACATTTAGTAATACCAGATACTCAATGTAAACCAGATCAGTCTTTTGACCATCTTGAGTGGGCAGGTAAGTATGCCGCCGCCAAGAAGCCAGAGGTTATTGTTCATCTGGGAGACCATTGGGATATGCCATCGTTGTCGATGTATGATGTAGGTAAGAAGTCCTTCGAGGGCAGACGATACACCAATGACATCGAGGCAGGACACAGAGGTATGGAAGCCTTCCTTAAACCCATCAGGGCAGAGCAACAAAGGCTACGTCAGAACCGCAAGAAAGTATGGAATCCTAGATTGGTATTCCTGATAGGTAATCATGAACAGCGCATCGAACGTGCTATTGAGAACGATGCCAAGCTAGACGGCTTGATAGGTTATGAAGACTTTAAGCTTGATGAATATGGTTGGGAAGTGTATGACTTCTTAGAACCTGCCATCATTGACGATGTAGCATATTGCCACTACTTTACTAGTGGTGTCATGGGTAGACCAGTAAGTAGCGCACGATCCATGCTAACCAAGAAGCATCAGAGTTGCATCATGGGTCACGTTCAAGACAGAGAATGTGCATACTCTAAGAAAGCAGACGGCACTAGAATCACTGGATTGTTTGCAGGTATCTACTATGCTCATGATGAGGACTATCTAAACCATCAGACTAACGGCAGTTGGAGTGGAATATGGATGCTCCATGAAGTCAACAAGGGACAGTTTGACGAGATGCCTGTATCAATGTCCTACTTGGAGAAGAAGTATGGCACTAACATTTAAAGACTTATGCGAACGTCTTGCCCACCTAGACGAGATAACATTGCTAGAAGTACTAGACATAGCTAGTGAGGATATCGTTGAAAAGTTTAAGGACAAGATTGAAGACCGCTATGAAGAACTTGAGGAGGAACTAGAATGAGTATTAATGATGCCAGTCCTGAAGAATGGGATAGAGTTGCGGGTAAGATGCACTCTGCCGCCATGTTAAGCTACAAGAATATGGCTGAGAAAGAAGCCAAGCTAATGGAAGCAATGGTAGAAGAACCACCGCATTACAACTCAGGTGACGTTGAATGTATTGATGCTATCAGGGCATCCATGAATCAGACAGCTTATCATGGGTATCTAAAAGGTAATGTTCTAAAGTATCTTTGGAGATATACATACAAGAAGAAACCTTTAGAAGACCTACGCAAAGCTAAGTGGTACTTGGAGAAACTAATAGAAGAACAGGAATAAATATGAAAGTGATTGATGGTAAATTCAACAAGACACCCGAAAGCACGACCCTAGAAAAGATTACCAAAGTAGTCGATAGTATGGACATAGATGAAGAAGATGTTGATACAGAGTTTGCTTTGATAGTTTATAACAGGGAGGGATTCACGACAATAGGAACTAGTCTAAGCATAGCAGAGTCTATCTTCCTACTTGAATCAGCTAAGATTGGATTGTTGGCAGGTGAACCAGATGTCTCAACTACATTACAATAGGAGGTACTATGTCAGGCAAAGGCAGTAGTCCTAGACCAATTCCAAACCCAGAAACATTTGACAACAACTGGGATGCAATATTCGGAAAGAAAAAGGACAGTAAATCAAAAGACAAAGACACTAAAAAGGTAAAGAAATAATGGATAATTATCAAAGTTATATACACAAAAGTAGGTATGCTAGATATCTACCTGATGAGAAAAGGAGGGAGACTTGGGAAGAAACAGTTGATCGCTACTTATCTTTCTTTAAGAAAAGATGTAAGCTAGATGACAAGACTCAGGAGGAGCTACGACAGGCGATTCTAAACCATGAAGTGATGCCGTCAATGAGAGCATTGATGACAGCAGGTGAAGCTTTAGAGCGTGACAATGTAGCAGGGTTCAACTGTAGTTACCTACCTATCGACCACCCTAAAGCGTTTGATGAGATGATGTACATTCTAATGTGCGGTACAGGTGTCGGATTCAGCGTTGAGAGACAATACATAACTAAATTACCAGAAGTATCGGAGGACTTCCATGCCACAGAAAGCATCATCCACGTTGCCGACTCTAAGATTGGATGGGCTAAAGCCTACCGTGAACTTATCACAATGCTCTATAGTGGTCAAGTTCCTGAGTGGGACTTATCTAGAGTTCGTCCTGAAGGCACACCCCTTAAAACCTTCGGTGGTAGAGCAAGTGGCAAAGAACCTTTGGAAGACCTCTTCAAGTTCACTGTTGAAGTCTTTCGGTCTGCCGCAGGTAGAAAGCTGTCTTCCATCGAATGTCACGATCTCTGCTGTAAGATTGCACAAATCGTTGTCGTTGGAGGAGTCAGAAGATCGGCTCTTATCAGTCTCAGTAACCTCACCGATGATCGCATTAGAAGAGCCAAGTCAGGGCAATGGTGGGTAGATAACCCTCAACGTGGTCTTGCAAACAACAGTGCATGTTACACAGAGAAGCCTGACTTTGAAGCGTTCCTAAATGAATGGTCTAGTCTCTACGAAAGTAGAAGTGGAGAGCGTGGTTTCTTCAGCCGAGTAGCTAGTCAGAAACAAGCGGCTAAGAATGGCAGACGAGACCCTGACCAAGACTTTGGAACAAACCCTTGTAGTGAAATCATACTACGACCTAACCAGTTCTGTAACCTGTCAGAAGTTATTGTTAGAGCAGATGACACACCTGAGACATTGAAGCGTAAAGTACGTCACGCAACAATACTAGGTACGATGCAAGCAACACTAACTGACTTCAGATATCTAAGAAAGAAATGGCAACAGAACACAGAAGAAGAAGCCTTGCTTGGTGTATCCATGACAGGCATTCAAGATTGTAAACTAACCAATGGAGCAAAAGATGGACTACCTGAATTACTTGAAGAACTTAAAGCAGAAGCTGTACTCGTTAATAAAAAGTGGGCTAAACGTCTTGGGATTAACCAATCCACAGCAATCACTTGTGTCAAGCCTAGCGGTACTGTTAGTCAGCTTGTTAACAGTGCTAGTGGTATACACGGTCGTTTCGCCGAGTACTACATCAGGCGTGTTAGGGCTTCTGTTAGCGATCCTCTTTGTGGTGTACTTGAGAAAGCGGGGATAGCATCAGAGCCAGACAAAGTATCACCCTCTACATTGGTGTTCAGCTTCCCTCAGAAAGCACCTAAAGGGGCTGTGATGTCATCGTCTCAAACAGGAATGGAACAGTTGGAGTTATGGGATGTTTATCAAAAACACTGGTGTGAACACAAGCCGTCTGTCACGGTATATTACCGCGATAGTGAGTTCCTTGATATTGGCAGTTGGCTATACAATAATTTCGATACTTGTAGTGGCGTTTCTTTCCTACCATTCAGCGAGCATTCTTATGAGCAAGCTCCTTACGAGGAGATTACCAAAGAGAAGTATCAAGAGTTGGCTAAGGCAATGCCTAAGCACATTGAATGGGACATCACAGAAGACAGTGATAAAACAGAGGGAGCGCAAACCCTAGCATGTACTGGAGGAGCATGTGAGATTTAACTAGATAAAACAAAGCCCCTATGCCAAACGGTGTAGGGGCTTTTTAGTATCCTTACTTCTTGATAGTCTGCGCTATCTTTTCTCCACTTCGACCTACGACATAACCGCCTAGACCTAGTTGTAGAAGCATCCATGCCTCATCCCTGAGAGGGGTTGCTAGAAGACCTAGCGAATCTCCAACAGCAAGCACCAAGAAAGTTAACATTGTTATTGGTCTCCAAGAAGATGCCAACAAGTTACCTGAACTAGCCTCACTGTTTACTATATTAGCACGAGCAGTTAACGCTTGTGTCTCGTAATCAAACACCTGTTGCATTGCCGCCGCCTGTACCTCTAACATCTTACTCTTAGCGTTCAAGCGCTCCTCATCTGACGTATGTAACTCGTCAACTAAGTTAGCCGCAGGTTTGAATATGTTTGCAATTAAATCTGTTACGCCTATCATTATTCCTCCAAGAGAGCAGGTATTATTGGGAAAGCACCGCCAACATCTTTTACGACTTCCATGACTACATCTTCAGGTGCAATGTTTCCTGACATTATTCCACTAATACCACCCATTAAATCATTAAACTTACCTGCCGCCGCGCCTAGCAATACAGTAGTTGGATCAACTCCCCAGTTACTAGCACGTAGCGGATCAACCGCAAACGACAAACCACCAATGTAAGTGATTGCGTTTAGAGCATGACCCATAGCATCTCTATCTTCCCACTTCTCAATGTCACCTGTCTTTGCAAACTCTCGCAGAGCAGATGCCATAATCTGTGTAGCTACCATCATACCAATATAAGGTGCAATCACCGCCGCTTGCTTTAGCTTATCCTCTGTTGTGCCATTAGCCACCATTGCGTTATACCAACCTTTCATTACTACGTTGTTAAACACAACAGCAAAAGACTTCAACTGAGCAATCAACTTAAATCTTTCATCAGACATCCAAGCAGGTTTCTGTATCATTCGTGGTCTCATTACAGTGTCTTCAATGATGTTAAGAATACCCATCTTAAAGTCTTCTCTGTAATACTTATCTTTCTTACCACCACGAAGATGCCAGTTATAGGCTTCAGAGATGTTAAGACCAGCTTCAGCAAACTTGTCTCCAAGTCTTAGCTGTTCATCTACGTTAGCCTCCTTAACTGCTTTCTCGTAAGCAACCAAGTCAGACCTAAAGCCCTGCTCTGCAAGGATAGCGGCAGTCATTCTCAAAGACTCAGTAAACTGTGGAGTTAGTGTCAGGTTATAGAAGAAGTTTTCTATGTTAGTAATACGACCACCGATCTCATTGTCACCTATTCGAGATGCTGTAGTATTCTTTAACTCATATAGAGTAATACCTAAGTCTTCTAAGATACCCTCGTCAACTAGCTTTGTTGCATCTGTAAAGTCTAGCCCACGACCATGCCTAAACTGCTGTTTAATAATCCTAGAAACTAACTTACCTGTTGTGGTTATAGCCTTGCCTGTCTTCCCTGTTCTAGAGGCTACAACGAACACCTCAGCCAAAGAAGGAAGAATAGATAGGGGTAGTAAGGTTACAGATAAACCTGCTCTAACAGCATTCTGAGCCGTTCTAAGGGCATCGCCTTGAGTAACGTCTAAGTTTCTAATAGGAATACGCTGAGACAGGTTCATCATGTTAGCAAAGTCTGCCATCAATCCATTAATATCAAAAGCTACGCCACGCTCTCTAGCATCTTGAACAACTTCTAATACTTCTCTATAGAACTTCTCGTTGTTGACTCCAAACTGTTTAACATGCGCTAGTCTTTCTGATATCATTTCATAGTATGAATACATAGCCTCTTGAACGCTAGACTTTTCATTAGTCCAGTTGTTCCAAAAGTCTTGAGGCAACATAGACAACATACGATGAGTTTCAACAGCGTTCTGGGTATTAACCTTAGCGCCTTTACCTGACTTCTTGCCTAGTCTTTTGTCTAGTTTCTTCGCCGCTTTCTTTTCAGCTTCTTCCCTAGTGATGCCTTCTTCTTTCACTAGCTCTTCGGTTTCTTCTATAAACCTTCTTAAAGCCTTAGTATCAGCATCTATGCCAAAGTGTTCATACCCTTGATTCTGAATACGTTGAATATAGTTATCAACCTGTATCTCTGATAAAGGTACTCCTCTTTCCTCAGCTATCTTTAACGCTTCCCTAGTAAACTCTCTTCTGTTTTCTTTAATCTTTTTATAATCTAAACGACCATGCAAAGGAAAGTATGTACCGCCCTCATACAGTGTCTCGTCTAGCCCATACTTTTTAATATCATTCTTAATTGTTAAGTCTAGGAAAGTGGCAAGCTCGTTAGAGGCTTTCTTCTGCTCCTTAGTAAACTTAGAGTAAACCTCGTTCTTAGCATCTTTCTGCTCTTTAGTATCTTGAGGCATAACACGATGGTCATGTACAGCCTGAGCCTCTTCAACACCCAAAGTCATGAACGTACCAATACCTTTGCTGTACATTGACTTAAAGTTCATAGCTTCTGCGTGAACTGGAGTGATGCCTAGTCTTCTGCCCAAGTCACCTCTTGTAGATTGGAACTTAGCCGCTAACTTTCTAGACTTCTCTGTCTGTAGCTTACCTACGATCTTACTAGGTACATCACCCAACACAGGGGCTAAATACTTAGAATACAAGTGACCTAATCGAGTCTCTGTTACAGGTATCTTTTCTTGGTTCTTTACCCAAGCGCCTGTATCTTCATTAAACTCAATAATACCCTCGTCAACCTGCTTTGCAAAAGACAAGTCCTGATTCTTCTGAGCCTTTGACATTACACTACTGCCAACACCGAAAGGAAGACCTAAGATACCACCTATTAAGCCCTCAATAGCAGACTCTTTAAGAGCCTCTTCAATGTCTAGTTCGTTCCAGTAAGATGTAGCATTACTTGCCGCTAAAGTTGTAGAAAAGTCCTGAGTTGCTTCTGTAGCACCTGACACCAACCCTGCTGTAACTAGTGTCCTACCTAGAGACGGTGCTTGAGCAACCTGTTCTCTAATAGCAGTACTAAAAGCACTGGCGTTACCTGAGTTGATTGCCTTTTGAACTTCAGGCGTTATGTTCTTGATAGCAGGAGACATAGCCTTAACAAACTTAGCCGCCGCTAGGGGTTCTAACGCACCTAATGCAAGACCAGTGCCAATGTCAGCCATTGATGCGTTGTAGGCTTCGTCCATGTCCTCAGCTTTCAAACCAATGTCACCGATGTTCATCAATCCAGATGTAACACCACCTGCAACTAAAGCACCTGCCGAACCTTTAGCACCAATAGCCGCCGCAGGGACTGCCGCCAACAATGAAGGCAAGGCAACACCAACTGTACCCGCACCTCTAGCTACTTGATCTATCAAGCCTCTAAACGAAAACTCACCATCCTCATACAAAGGATGAGCTGTGACCATCTCAACTTCACGTAAGTTTTCTTCTTTACCTTCCACCATTGCACGACCAAACGCACTGTCAGCAAACCCAAAGGCTTCTGCTAGTGATTGACCGCCACGATATAATAGAGCCTGTCCTAAATCGACACCTGCTCCTACTTGATCTGCTATTCCATCAGGCTTGCGGGATATATTCTCATCAAACTGTGCATCAGACATATCCCATAGTGTATCAAACGCTGTTGATCCTATGGATTCTGACATATTATTTACCTTGTTGTTTCAGTATTCTTTGAAGAGCTTTATCTGAAGCTTTTACCACTTTGCCCATTTCTATTTCATCGCCCATCCATCCCTGAGCAATGTCAACAAACTCTGACAAGTATTCTCTACGAACACTAGGCGATAGACTGTCTAGGTTTCTACCCATTATAGGATGATTGTATAGGTAGTTAGCAACGGTGTTAACATTGTCACCTTCTGCCCCATAGACACGCAACTCTGATTCTAAAGCACCTACGGATTGAGGATTAGTTAGTCTTCCTTTGCTTTGTGCGCTTAATAGCTGAATAGCCAACTGAGCATCTGCTCGTTTCTTAGCCGCTTCTGTAAGGTCTTGCTTTTGCCTAGACTTTAAGCCTGTCTGTAGCGCAACACCCAAGTTTTCAAAAGTACCACGACCACTACCTGCATTAGCCAACATAGCCGCACCCATAGCCATCAAGTCTACTTTGCTGTTTAACCTGTCAAAGAAGTTATCTTTTGTGCCAGAGTCTCCACCAGTAGTCCCGATCTCTTGGTTTAACTCTTTTTCTTCCTCACGAATCTCTTCTAACCCAGACTTTGTTTCTGTCTGAGTTGGTACTCCTAGGTCTTCTAAAATTGCATCAGCACTTGCAACTTCATCTGCTCTACGTTGCTCTACTAAACCACCTTTAGACTCTACAGCACTGTTAAGTATGCTCTGACGTTCATTTATTACGTTTAAATCACTTTGAGCATCACGAGATGTAATCCTACCCTCCTGTAGGTCTTTAATTACTTTATCCTTACGTGCATTCAAATTTGACTGAACCTGCTCAGCATCCTCTGCCAACCCAAGCTGTTTAGTTTCATACTGATCCAGAGGACTACCTACAACGAAAGGACTTCCATAACTGTTTTTAAACAGAGAGCTAAAGAAGTTACCGAGAGCGTTACCTGTCTGTGATAGTCTCTGTCTAGCATCCATCATTACCTCTTGTTGTTGGTCGCTAGGAAGCTGTTCATAAAACGGCTGATTGTATATACCACCGCTAGGCTGAGGATTAAGAATAGTTTGAAGCTGATTATAAGCTTGTTGCGTTTCTTCTCTAGTTGTCATTGCATTACTCCAGTATTCAGTAGCTGAGGTCGCTGTTGTGCCATTGCCTTAGCCTGTCTTTCTATATATGATTGCAGAAGATCAGCCTCACGGTTACGTCTAGGAAGTAGCTCTTCATTTGTCCACTCGTTAGGATCACGTAGCATTTGAATGCCTTTCGTCATATCCCCTTTCATTATTTCATTCATGGTGTTAAACTTCAAAGCACCATCGCCATAGTTATGTACTAGAGAAACACCAACAGCTAACTGTTCAGGTGACAGGTCAATACCTTTAAAGTAGTCTTTAACCTTGTTAGTACTTTTATCAATGTGAGCATTAGTTATGTCCATTGCTACGTTAGAAGGCAAGCTAAAATGACCAAGCTCTCTTTCAACAGCTAACGCATCTTCGCCTTGCTTGCCTACATAAGGTAGTAAAGACTCTTGTATGTTTGAAGGCAGTCCTAGCTTCATAAAGCTTTTCAAGTCCATTTGACCTATGTCGATACCACCGCCAAAGGTTAAGCCAGACTTGCCGATAGCTTTCCCATCTTTCTTTGGAATGTAAGTACGAGCTTTATCACCTTCCATTGGAAAGCCTTCTTCTCGTATTACAAACTTACGAACAATATCATTAGTCATTACTTACTCACCTGTTTTTGGCTTTATCATATTTGCTAAGAAGTTACCACCTACAGAACCCCCGCCAAGACCTGCTCCTACAGGCATACCCGCTAACGTCAAGCCTACACCGAGTAACGTACTGAACGGATCAGAGTTAGGCTGTGTTTGTGTAGCTGTGGTAGAAGACTCACCTGTTTGATACTGCTCTCTACCTAGAGGACTTGCAGATAGGAAGTCATAGAACTGTGCAAGGTTAGCCATCTCAGCCATACGCGGAGCATCATACTGTTGTATCATATCCATCAACTCTGCCTGATCTCTTGCCGTTCTGTCCTGACCTATAGCGGACATAATACCACCACCGCGTTCAAGCTGAGAAGTAAAGGCAGGAAGCTGACCTAACGCTCCTAAAGCAGTTTGATATCCTAATGCTTTGTCACGAAGTCCGAGACCTATATCTGCTTGTGCTAATTGTCGTTCTTGTAGATTTAACTTTTGCTGTGCTAATGCCGCATCTGCTATTGACTTCTGCGTAGCTCTGTTAATTTCACCGCCTAGTAAACCCAAACCTTCACCAGTTTCACTACCACCATACTGACCTGCCGCAGTACCTTTCTGGAACAACGGAACAGAACCTCGTTGGAAGGCAACATTAGATTCATCTAAGATACTTGCTAATTGATCTTGAAATGCTGTATTAGTAGACAAGTCAGTAGTACTAGAGGTGTCATAAGACATAGGCGTACCTGCCGCACCTAGTAAGTTGCCAAGACCTGCCTGACCCATGCTAAGTAAGTTAGTTATACCACCGCCTTCACCATATAGATCAAGTAAAGCCTGTTCACCTTGAGCAACTAGAGGGTCTTCTTCCGCTAGTCTAGTACCTTGATAGATACCTTCAGTGCCTTGATTGTATAGATTGTACGCATCTATCAAGCCACCAACAGACATATTACGTAGCTCTTCCCCTAACTGTACTTGTTGACTTGAAGTAGTTTGCTCTTCAGTTGTAGTTTGACCGCCACCCTTACTCATTTAAAACTCCTTTACCATGTATATTATATCGGAAGAATAATCTGGAATAAGTTTAGTCCAACCTTTTCTTCCAAATATTTCAACACCATCTAGTCCTTTCTCTTTAGCCCAGTCTTCAACAGTTTCTAAATAAAGACTGACCCACTCTCTAATATCTTTACCACCACATAGATGTATCAATAACCTTTCCTTAACAGGATATGAAACATGCTTAGTTACAATAGCCCCTAGTATTTCTTCTTCTCTATAGACTAACCACAACTGGCTGTGTCCTTTCTGTATGCTTTCTAACACTGTCTTTAAAGTAACTTCAGGGGCTTTGTCAATTACTTTAAGAAGATAGTCAATGATTACGTTCAGGTTCTTTTCTATTTCTGCAACGTCTTTTACTAAGCTTACTTTATACATTTATCGCTTTACCTTCGATGTCTACGTCTAGGATGTTAAATGTAACTGTTGAAGTTCCGCTATCCATAGCCATCTTTATCTTTACTACATCGCCTTGCTCTGCTGTTCCTTTAGCAGTAAAGGAGATAGGAAGATAATGAGAACCATTAAAGTTTAATGTATGCTCTGTACCTTCCTGTAACACATCATTTATATATACACCAATCGTAGTGTCTGTTTGACCTCCTGATTGATGACTCATGTTTGCACTGAAGTTTAAACGATATCTACTTGCAGATAAGAACGTAAATGTACCTGCATCTTTGTCAGCCTCTAAGCCTTCTTCATCTGCTCTAATAGTGTCATAAGCTGTGACAGTAGCGGGCGTAGTTGTAAGAGCCATCGTAGCCCCTGCTGTAGATAAAAACATACCTGAGTCATGTACTTCACTAATCCCACCTAAGAATCTAGAGATACGCTGTAATTCACTTTGTAAATATACAGGAATACCTTCAACATCTTGCGGAGGAGGCAGTGGAACATATTCAAGCCTCATTGTCTTCCCTCATAGCTGTACTCAATAGAGTATCCAGTCAATGCCCAGATATTGTCAGTCTTTGACTCCATTTTAATTCCAATGTATCTGCCACTTTCTCTAAAGGTAGCTTTATAGTCTTCACCTATTACAAACTCTTGAGGCTGTGACCATGTAATACCGCCGCCTTGATATTCTTCAGTACCTACGTAGATGTTAACTGTACCTTCACCTTCAAAGTGTGGGTATATAGCGTTAATATACTTATAGCCTTTGTCATCTTCAAAGTCTAAGCCAATACGCTCAACAAAAGGTTTGTATGTTTCTCCGTTGATGCTAAGACCTGTATCGCCTAAAAAGAAACCAGAATCGTTATTAGCATCGCCATGTTTAACATATAATAAATCATTACGAGAGGGGTTATAAGACTCTTCTCCCCAGAATGAACCATCTTCATCCCAAGTACCTGAGTCACTGTCCCAACCTTCAGGCTCACCAGTAGTTCTTTCAACATGACCAAGACCAATAAAAGCTATTCTATCTACATCACGCTGTGACCACGTGTCTGACTCGTAGTTGTAAATAATTATTTTATCTGACTCACCTGTTTCACTATCAACAGAGGGGTAGTTAATTAATACTTCTCTATTTTTAGAATCGTGAGTACATTTAACTTTGTCTGTATGCTCTGGATTAATTTGAGAATAAAAAGCCTTACGCATTTTGTTAGTAATAACAGACTTCTTAGTTGTTCCGTCATGGATGTAAACATCATCAACACCCACAACAAAATGCTTACCTGAAAACTCTGTAACGCAATCCTTAGCCAAGATACCTGAGCCGTCTGTAAATACTTTTCTAAATGAGAATACAAGATTACCACCAATAAACTGCATAGCCCATACAGCATCATTCTTGTAAATAAAGAACGTATCGTTAAGCGCCTTACCCTCTATAATTCTACCTTGTGTATCTGGTAAAATGTTATAACCTGCCTGTACCGCAGGGTCTCCAGTGTCCCATGAAGCAGGTACGCCGCCTAGAGGAGCAGTATCACTCCATTTAATCATTGTGGGATAGGCGTTGCTAGTATTTCCATCATAAATATCTAAAGCAACTAAATAGTTCTTAAAAGGACGTACAACACCACAAACTTCATCAGAATCCCAACCCGTTAAAGGCTCAAACTTGTTTGAAGATGTATTATAAAACTGAGGGACATCATCACCATTGTTAAATATTAAAACACCATTAAATAGTGTCGATGTCCAACCGTCATCATAATCTCCAGTATAGTCTCCAGAGGTTCTTGTAACTTTAGTGTGGGAGTTATCAGACCCAATACGATAGATATCAGTTTCAGTAGCATAGAACCAATAGTTAGAGCTAAAGTCTGTCCAAGGAACTGCAATCATCGGATGACCTGCTATGGGGTTTCCTTCCGAGTCATCATCAGCTTCATAAACTTCAGAATATCCTAAAGCTACGTTAGTTCTAGACTGTCTGAATGTTACGTTAGAACCATCACTCCATATCTCATTAGGCATAGCATAAGGAGACAGATCAAGATTAATGCCACGAGGTCTTTTTATTTCTATCTTCTTATAAGCCATATTTAGCTATCTCTTTTCCAACGGTAAACAACAACGTAGGGAGGCATATTATCGTGCGCTTGGCCACCACCTGCATTACTAACGCTACCAGTTATAGTGTGGGTGTGATTGCTTACATTAGCGGCAGTACCTGATACGCTGTGGGTGTGACCAGTGTGGGTTGTAACATTGTTACCTATAGTAGAAGTAAAAGCAGCGTGTCCGTCACCATGATAGTCGTCGTCTATTGATGTTGTTCCACCAGTAACTGTTTTTTGACCCCCGAGAATAGCATCGTTAGTTTTAAATCTTAGGTTAGTACCATGAGTATGCGAACCACCATTAGCGGCTGTCCCCGATACGCTGTGACTGTGACCCCCTGAACCCAAAGTTGCAAAGGTATCATCGTGGTCGTGCGATGGCATTTGATCTTCTGTAAGTGTTACAGTTTTAGAACCACCACTGTCAGAAGTACTATCGAAATCATCATCATTAGGGTCTAAACCTACTAGCATCTTACCCTGACCAAAAGAACTCCAAGTAGTCCCTGGGAATAAGTCGTTGGGGTTATCGCTTTCTGTTGACTCATAAATACAACCTACAGGATATATAACGTCATATAAGTCGGTAATTCCTGTAAGAGCATTAAGGTTAGCAGTAGTAGCAGTACAGCCATCTAGCTTGTTTAACTCATCCGCAGTTGCAGTGACAGCGCCTGAATCAGTATCTTCAGATATACCACTAAACTGATCTTTTATAGCCTTTTTAATATTACGAATGTGGTCATCGCCCTGATTCTTATTATCAGTACCTGTAGGGTTAGCGGTGTTTAGCTGATGTAGTCTTGCCGTGCCGTCATCGTTTACAGTTTCAAGTCCCATGTTAGCCTCTTAGTTATTTTCTATACCTAGCTGTTTTCTTAGCTATCTTTCGTGGTTGTTTGCTGTGTTGCTTACCCTTCTTAGTGTCTGCTCTTTTCTTTCGAGAGGTAGCGGCGTATTCTTTCTTGGACAATGCATCTCTAGCTTTCTTGGGAAGGTAACGCTCACCTGTAGCTTTCTTTCCCTGAGTACTAGGCTTACCTGACTTAGTACCCCACTTCTGCTTAGTCCACTTCTTTAAACTCTTTTGTTGTTTCTTTAGAGGCATTACCGATATCCTCCACCTTTAGCTTTATATTCTTTAGCAAGCATCTGTGCTTTACGTGCTGACCATTGCCCTGCCTTACCACCTTTACTACCTGCTTTAATCTTGTTAAACAGATTCTTACGCATAGTTGGCTTGGTGTAGTTACCTGCTGAGTTTACTGTAGACTTCTTCTTCTTCTTAGCAGGTTTTCTTTTAGTAGGCACGTTTTCTTCCTTTTCTTTTAACAGTTACTTTCTTTTTCTTAGTCTTCTTTGGTTTGCTGTATCTATACATACCGACCTCCTACCACTTAACCTTATCTGCCCAATAAGCCGCACTCATCTTACCCTTAGCAATGTTCTTAGCATGACGAGCTTTAAAAGACTTACGCTTTGCTTTCATCTTAGCTGATTCACCTGCTTTAGGTTTACCTGCTGTCTTAGCACCTTTCTGTCCAAAACGAATTGTCTTAACTTTATCGCCTTCTTTAGCCACAACAATATGTGACTTCTTAGGATGATTCGGAGTACGCTTAGGTTTGTTGTAGCCAGATACACCTGCTCTAGCTAGTCTTGAATCTTTCTTCTTAGGCATGTTAACTCCTACTTCAATGGATTAGACAGGTATTCCATACCCTGCCATAAATCTTCTACTTCTTTTGTTAATGTTTTAAACTTGGCATCTGTATCGCCAATGTCCTTAATAATAATCTCAGCCTTAGCCACAGTGCCTTTGATAGACTCTATATCTTTAGATAGCTCAGAAACGTCTCCTTTCAATTCTAAGAGGTTCTTTTGCTGTACCACTAGGGTATCTAGGCTAGTCTTTAAAGTGGCTAATTTACCCTTTAATTGGCTCACATCGTTGTCTTCGAGTCTTTGCTCTATAAGCTGTACCTTTTCTACAACTGGTTTAACAGCAGATGCTTTCTTTTCAACGATAGCTAAACGAGAATATAAACTACTTGCAGTCCACACTGCTGAGGCTATTGTGGTTGCTAATGATAATACAACCGCTATATAAATACCTTTTAACTTAACACCACCAATAGTCAACTCAGTTTCTGATAGCTTCATAGTTCGTTACATCCCTCATTGTACATAAAACAGTTATAGCCTTGACCTACAGGACTAGTTTGAAAGAACTCTGACTCGCTACCTAAAGCTAAGATATCAGCTTCTGTTACGTACAAATCAAGTCCCATGTTATCATTACCGTTTAAGAACACAGCAGTTAGGTTACGTGTAGTGTTGTAACCCATAGATACCCACTGTGCGTTAGCATCGTAAAAGATAGTAGTTTGCTCTGCCGTAGTATTAGCATTCTCAATACCTTGCTCTAAAAACGCTACCGCTTCTTCTGAACCTGCTACAGCTAAGTAAGCACTAGCGTTGTTAGCATGGGTCTCAATGTCATCTACAGATTGATTATAGTTATCTACGCTTTCTTGAGATACTTCTAATATTTCTTGGTTTGAAGATACAAACTGCTGTACTTCATCTTCTTGTTGAGGGGTCGAAGCTTCCTCTATCTTTTCATTAACCTGCAACACTGTACTCATGTCAACTACGGCTTCGGTAAAACGACCTATCGCCTCATCCATCAAGTCTAGTTCATCCATAGCTTTGTTTTCTAAAACAGCTTTAATATCACCGTAGGGCTTATAGTTATTTACAAAGTTATCTAAAGCTTGATTATACGCTTCGACTTGCGCTTCGCTAATATGAGCAGAAGTAGAAAGACTACCTGTCGATAAAGCATCTCCTTGATGTGCATACTCTGTAGCCGCCCCTACTAGTTTAATACCTGTAGTAATCTGATTAACAATATCAGAAGAGGTATTTAGTAACTCATCTTTTTCACTTGCTTGTAGTGCGGAACTTAGCAATAATAGAGACAGTAGTGTCTTCTTCAGTTGCATCCTCTTCTCCTATGTTTAATATAGTATTGTACCAATCTTTTGTATCTTTGTTGTAGTCAGGAATGTAAATCTCAGGCTGTCTCTTCATAGCCAATACTGCACGTTTACCTACAACTAACTTACCGTTTAAAAGCAAAGGGCAAGGAGTACCTGAAACAAACATTGAACGCCATACTTCTACTGACTCACACATTCTAGCAACTGCCGCTACTTTCATTCCTAAATCTGATAACAACTTAGAATCTCTACGTCTATCACAGTTAGGATCAACTTTATAGCTACCACTGCTAAACCCTACACCTACTGTCTGTAGCGAACCCCCTGTACCTTTAAGGCAAGTGTCCATACCGCTACTCATATAGCTAGGACTAATTGCAGAGCCTACTGGTATCTCACTACTGCTTCCTACTCCGTTGTAGGTGTTACTTACTGAATCATCTTGTGTAGTGTTATTGCTATTCGTAGTCGAGTTAGCACCGTGGTACGTATTCAAACTACCTTCTTGCGCGTTGTCCGCTAATGTTACCCAAGACAACATCATTAGTAAACAAAATACTTGTCTCACTTCTTGTGTACAATCTTCTGTACTGTCTTTGATTCATAAATACGAATACCTAACCAGATAATCGTAAATAAACTGGCAATGGGAGGCAACCAAGCCGCCAACGACATTATACCAGTTGATGCCGCCATTACGTCTACAGCTTGTTTTGTTTCTTCCGTTACCATAATATTATTCCTTGTTACGATGGATTTCTTTGTGCGTCAGTTGGTGGTACGTTGTAAATTACTCTAGGTAGATAAGTAGTGTCATCAATAGCATAACCTCTTTCTACCTGTAAAATATTATCGTTACCTACAAAACTATCAGCCAACGCTACAGCCTCTGTGTGCGCTTCTTCTCTTGTGTCATATGTGCTGTGTATAATTCTTTCTTCAGAACCGTCACTGTTTTTTTGTAAGTAACCTACTTTCATTTTAGTTCCTTATTTTTACCGTTTTACCTTGTATAGTATCTACTGCAATATTATCAGCCGTAGCACTAATTTCTCTAGCTTTAATACTTACACCAACAGAACTAGTAAAATATCCTAAAAATTGTGTAAAATCTCTACGTATTTCAAAAGCACTATCTGTTGTACCATCAATTTTATAGTGGACACCGTCAATAGAAGTACCTTGCGATTCCCAATCAAAGGGGTGTAGATATACAGTATCTCCAACGACAGGTGAATTTGTATACGTACCTGTTGTTACGATTGTTCTATCTGTAGAAACATCATAACGATAGTTATATATCAAACCCATAGATACTCCACCACTAGAATTATTTTTAGATAAGCCACAGTATTGCGAAAAATGTTTAACAAAGTTACCTGTTACTTGCCATTCTTTCATGTAGCTTGTTGGGGTTGAAGTACTTTGTACGGTTCCTAAATTTACTACAGCTTCAGAAGAAGGACTAGGGGCTGATACGCTAACAGTTAGTTGACCATCATTAGTATTGCTTACATTATAATATACTAAATCTAATGAAAAGTCTATATGTTTAGAACCAATACCAGAAGGTGTGTCAAAAGCATTTCCTGAAATTGCAGTTGGAGTATCATTTAAAACCTGAGTAGAACCCATAGCGTGTGAAAGAATATTATAAAAAGGATACTCAGTAACAGCGTTAATTGTACCATCTACAGTGACATTACCCTTCAGATTAATAGTGTCTTCTTTCCCTGCAACACTAACACCAGAACCTAAGTTGATTGTATTCTGTGAATCTGTAGACTGCGTACCGATGTTAACAGTTGTGAGTCCTGCAAAAAACCCTGCAAACCCTGTGCCTATGTTTACAGTTTTAGTAGAAGCTGTATTGTCGTGATTACCAGTAGCAATATTAGTAGTGACTGTACCTGATGTACTTATGTCTACATTAGGTGCTGTGATAGTATCTGTGGTAGTTAAAGCTCCTGTAACATTTAGGTCGCCACCTAATACATCTAAATCAAAACCACTAGATACACTAAGGTGTTCACCCACACTAACAGCATTTTCACCTACAATTAATTTAATATTATTGTCATAATATAAACTAACACCACCATTAGGAGAAGCAGTAATCATGTTTTCGTTAGTGTCTGAAGCTACAGCAAATATGTTTCCGTTAGTTTTTAGTATAAGACCTAACTCCCCTGCATCTTCAATCACAGAGGGTTCACCATTATTGTGGTAAATTAAGAGGTCACTATCTGTACCAAACTTAGCTTTTACTCCATCGTTAAATAATACATCGCCAGTAAACGTGTCTCCTGTTGTGTCTGCTTTACCTGCTACAGTAGTGTTTAAACCTGCTATATCTACACCGTCTACAGTACCGCTTACTGCAATATTACCTACAACGTCTAAAGCTTCATTTGGGTCGTCAGTACCTATACCTACGTTTATGCCAAAGTAACCAGTACCAGATAGGTAAAGGTCTTTGAACCTTCTTGCACTAGAGCCTAAGTCAAATAAATCATCACTATCTGAATTAAAAGGTCTAAATGCTTCTGAACCACCAGCATTAGTCATAGCAAGTCTAGTAGTTGTACCGCCAGTATTTGAACCTTCAAATATTAAAGCATTTCCATTATTAGGAACATCTATAACTAAATTATTAGTTTCACCACCAATAGACCCTACAGTTGTACCGTCTCTGTCAAAATTAAGAATACTGCCATCGCTACCAAGTCGATTAAAGTTTCCAGAGTTACCACCGTAAGCCGCAAATATTTGACCTGTAGCTAATAAATTAATACCGCTGTTTTCAGCTCCTGAGTTATTGCTTACGTTGTTGTCAGTAGTACCCACCAATACGTTGCCTGATGAGTCGATACGCATACGTTCACTAGTACCATCACCAAACGCAAGGGCTTCTCCGTAGAAAGTGTTTATACTCCATAAAGGATTTGCAAGACTTAAATCAGAACACACTATTTGCAGACCACCACCACCGCCTGATGTTGTTCTAAATAATGCTTGGTTAGTTCCTGAGCTTCCACCTGCTACGTGAAGGTTGGTTACAGGACTAGTAGTACCTATACCCACTCTATCGTTAGTAGCATCAACATGAAGAGTATTTGTGTCTACAGTTAACCCTGCCGCAGTAACATCACCAGTAAATGTAGCACCCGACAAGTCTGCTTTGCCTGCTACAGTAGTGTTTAGACTTGCTATATCTACTCCGTCTACTGTGCCTGTAATTGAAATATCACCAAAAACATTTACATTTTGATTAGCAAGCAGAGTACCTACACTAAGACCACCACCAGTTACATTAACTCCACCAGTAAACTGAGCCCCTGTTAAGTTAGCCTTTCCTGAAATATCTTGATGAGAAGTTAGGTATCGACCATCGAGGTCTGTAGTAACTGTATTGCTGTTACCTTTAGTAAGTGTCAAGATACCATCGGCAGTGTCAAACGATGCTGATGTAATTTCTAAGTTTTGAGCCGCGTTTTGAGCCGCGTTTTGAGCCGCAGTTGCAGATGCCGCGGCTTCGCTTGCTTTGGTTGTAGCTATACCTGCTTGAGTTGTGGCTATGCCTGCTTGAGTTGTGGCTTCTATTGCTTTAGTGCTTGATGTTTGCGCCGCACTTTGTGCTATAAGCTTTGCAGACTCTGCCGCATCCGCAGAAGCCTCCGCACTGTTTTGATGCGTATCAGAAGAATCAGCGTAATCTTTGTAGAATCCTGTCATTGTTTATCCTTGTGGAAGTACACCAATGGTTGATCCTGAGAACTCAGCTTTCATCGCCATGTTTTCAAGCTCTGCCGCCGCCCCTCTAAACTTAGACTCAAACAGTTGAGCCTCTTCTGTATTCTTTGTATATAGTGCTAGTTCAGCTAATGCACCATAAAGTAAAAGGTCTGTTCCTTGTTCAACAAACCAGTTAGTATCTGTATCGTTAACTAAGTTATCAGCAACGATGTAGTAATATAGTTTTATACTAGATATCTCACCATTTAAGGGAGCTATTAAGAATCTGTTCTGCTGTCTTGCAAAGTACTTTGGGAAGCCTTCTGCTGTTTGCATACCAACTACGTATGGAAGTGTTTTGCGTTCTAGTTCGTAAGTTCTACCACCAGAGTCAAACGACACTGCTTTTGCTTCTAAGTAGTCTTCAGGAAGAGCTACAGCACCTTCAGAGTTTACAGCTAGATTATTGTTGTATCCTTCAAGAACAGGGATACGCAAGACACGATTAGCTCGGTCTTGGGCTAAGTTAATAAATGAATTATATGTTGAATCTGAAATGTCTTTACGGTTTGCCCAGTCTTTAACTAAAGCTCTGAGTTCACCTAGATTATTAACTGCCATTATATTCGCCCATGATCGGTTCTAAGTTTTAAGTAATCAGCACTTCGTAGTCGTGCCATCATCTTTGCTTTTAAATCAGGATCGTTGAATAACTGTTGCATAGTGCAGTTCCACTCGTGACACCATGCGTTAATTAAATTGAGAGGAATAGAAGCTACCTTACGTCCAAAGGTATCCTTATCTGTTCTTCTATTTAAATTGTTGTTTGCTTCTATTTTGTTTCGTTCAAGAATCGAACTAAAGTCTTGAGTAGTACCAAATGTAATTGTATCATCATTGTTTTTAATGATATGTGTTTTAACGTCAGACATAGATACCTCAGAAAAGAAACTAGGCTACCCCGAAAGATAGCCTAGTGTGTTACTTATTATGCACCTGCTACGTCACGGATAACACCAGAAGCCGCTTCGTTTTTAGAACACAAAGTGTATTCTACAAGCATTTGCTTCTCATCGGCATCACCTGTTTTAGCTAGATCAATGGTTTGGAAATCACGATAGTAATCTACAGACCACATGTCAGGCTGAAGAACAAGTACAGAATCAGTTAGCATGTGACGGTTTGGAACAACAGTTAACTCGCCGTAGTCAGATACGTAGATGTCAACTGCGTTTACAATAGTCTTAGGATCAACTGATTTGTATTGGTTAGCAGTACCAGTAAAGTCAGTTAGTTCTGCTTTACGAGCCGCACCACACATAATAACTGAAGGATTACCACCTTGCTCCCAAATGTCTTCAACAACTTCTGTTAGAAGGTCTTCAGTAAAGTCACGATCAGTACCTGCTGTGTAAACGTCAGTACCATCACCTGTTGGAGCCGCACCAGAACCCGCACCAACTAAACAGTTAGTACCAAGCCAAGAGTAAACAGAACCAAGCTCACGTGGGTTGTTAGTGCCGTTACCTACGTCTTGTGCTTTATCAACACCTACTAGGCTGAACTCCATATCACGTTTTAGTTCCATACCTGCTTTAGCAAGCTGATAGGCCATTTCTGAAGCGCGACCTGCCGCATCTGCGGCTTCGTTAGAACCAGAAACGCTAACAGTTTTACTAGCAATCTGAGTGTAGTTACCAACGCGAGTAGTTGCAGAAGCCGCCGCCGCAGGAGCATCAGCACCTTCAACTTGAGCATTGTTAGCCGCAGTTGCTAAAGAGTCAACTTGCCACTCGTAGTAAGTACCGTTAGTAGAACCTTTACCTACGTTAGAGATAAAAGGAGTGTCTGTTGGAGAAATGTTGTAAATGATGTCCGCAAGGTCTTCTCTAATACCTGTTGCATCATAAGTCTTATAAACTGCCATAATTAAATTTCCTTATTAAATAAAGTTAAGAGGTTAAAGACAGAATGGCGTTTGCCGCATCTGTCACTTTGCCAGAGCTTTTTAGCTTTTGTCGTTGTTCCTTAACGGCGCGAGCTTTGCGTGTTTGTGCTGTAGGAGGCGAACTAGCTTTAACTTTCTTTTTAACAATAGGCTGTCGCTTCTTCTTGACAGTTGCCTTCTTGCTAACAAGTTCGTCATATAGTCTTGCCTTGTTTATTACAGATACATCACGCGCTGTCATAAGATTAGCTAAAGTGTCATCATCATACCCTTGACCTCTAGCATATTCTACAACAGACTTTTGGAACTCAGGCGAAACCCACTCAGGTAGTATTTCTGATAGCTTCGCTTGTTCCTGCTCCATCAACTTAGCTCGTTGTTCCTGTTGTTGCTTGTCAGCTTGCGCTTTAGCTTGTTGAAAACCTGCAATGCTCTGACGGAGATTATCTTCAATCTCTTGAACACGTAGTTGCTGTTTTACAAATGCAACAGGATCATTCTCTTTGTCGATAGTGCCTAACAGTTCTTTAGCCTTATTAACCTCCGCTAGTTGATTCGTAGCGGCTAGTTCCATAAGTTGCAGATACTGCTGTCTCTCAGCATTAAGAGTAGACTGCAAACTTTCAAGTTCTTTAGACTCCTCTTGTAGCTTCTGGACACGCTTAGTGTAATTCTTTTCAAGTTGATATCCTTTCTTTAACTCTTCGAGATTGACTTCATACTCCTCACCATCCACCTTAACAGTGTGCAGTGTATCTTCTGTAGTCGTCTCTGGAGTTTCAGACTCTTCTTCAACTTCATCAGAATCCCCCACTTCAACGTCACCTTCGTCTTCTTCCGTTTCGACTTCGGTTTCTTCCTCTACTTCATCTTCGACTTCTGTGTCTTCGTCTTCAGTAGCGACCTCTTGAGTTTCCTCTTCGAGGGTTTCTTGCTCTAGCTCCTCTTCCTTCACTTGCTCCTCTTCGGAGGGATTAAGAAGTTTAGCTACGGCTTCATTCATTGTAAGAGTTTCATTGACATCCACTTGGGGTAGTCTCCTATGTAGTTCTATATATGTATATTATACCATACTTTTAAGCAAATGTAAAGCTTTATTTTACTTTTTGTTGGTATTCGTAGTTTGACACGTAACCTTCAATAACATCTTCAACCATACCTACTGCTTTTTGTAAATGCCAAAGATCATCACGTTCGTCAATTTCTTGTGACTTAGCCCACGTTACAGCTATGCTGTTTTGGATATCAGAGAAGACCTCTTCTAAGAGACCTCCCCTAAGTAACTGTCGGGCTACGTCTGCTTTTCTTTCTGCATCCATTACTCACCACTCATTCTTAGTTTACTGTCACCAATACCTACTGGTCGTTTCTGTTGAGCTTCAAGTCCAAGTTCTGCCGCTTCTTTCTTCTTCATCCATTCAAACTTCTCACGCTCAAACTTTAGAGTCTCTAGTTTCAACTGGAACTCAGACTGTTTCATCTGAGCTTCTGCTTGTTGCGCTTGAGCCTGTACTTGTTTTAACTGAGCATCAGCCATGTCTTTCTGTGACTCACCCTGAGCCGCAATCATGTCTGGGCTTGGTTGTGGTTCGGGCGGTTCAATCTGACGAGGATCGCCAATAAATCTAGATGGGTTACGGTAGCCTGCATTTTTAATAAACTCACTAGCTAAAGCATGAATATGCTCTGGTTTAATTAGATAACCACCTTGAGTTTCACCTACGCCTCTAAGCATGGTTGCAATGTTGTTTAAGTGCATTAATTGCTGGTCTTTGTTTTGATTACCTAAACCAACAGTCACTGCCATGTCAAATCTATCTTTCCAATCGTAAGGGGCAACAGGTACGTATTGTCCTCTAAGCTTAACAATATCTACTTCACTGTTGTTTGTACGGATTAAACGATAGAGCTGTAAGAATAGTTCTTTAACGCCTGTCTCTGCAAAGATACGAGCAATAAGCTGAATCTTTTCCTGAGCCGCAGTCATCACCTGATTAACTGCTGTAGCGGCTGTATTAGATGTTAATGCTGAAGGGTCTAAGCCTTGAGTCATTCTAGAAACACCCACACGATCTTCTCTTTCTTTGTCTAGCTCGTTTAAGAAGGGGAAGGTAGCCTGACCTAGCTGTGGCACTGGAAGCTGTCTAACAGCGCCCTGTACCTTCTCACGCACGATACCGCCAATGCGGTTGTCGATAAGGTCTTGCAGATTTACTTGATTCTCTACTGCCGCATATCTACCTGCATTAGATAGTGCTAGGTTATCAAGAGTGTGTCTCCACATCTTACTTCTAATTTCTTGGATATCTTTTACAAGGTCAGCAATACTAACACCAGTAAACTTGTGAGGCATCATGATTGGAGATAAGTTGATAATAGGCAAGTGACCTACTTCTTCTTTGTCAAGTACAACATTACCTACCATGTGTACTTCCATGAGCTTCATCTTTTCTTCGTCTTCGTCAAATACTCTAACCCATGCTTTAATGTATTCAACAACTGTATCGTTTGAAAAGTCAATAGGTTCTTCTACATCATCGAATCTAGAGTTCTCAACTTCTGAGTTCATCAAGACTGATCGGTGTCCCTCTCGGACATCTTCTCGATTATAACCTGCATCAACAAGTGACCCAATGCTAACTTCTTGTACTCTTGCGACAAAGGTTGCGTCTTTAAGACTTTTACTTCTCGCCTTAATCCTAAACTCAGAGGATGGGATGTTGTCAACGACTGGCTTACCGCGATAATCGTCACGGCGTACAGTAACATCATAGAGGTTCGGGTCTTCTTCATTAACTTCCTTTTTAACAATCTCTAGTTTCTCATCTTCTTCAAGAGCTTGGACTTCAATCTCTTCAATACCTGTAAAGTTCTCAATGTCACAGTATTCATCTTGTTGCCAACTTACTTCTACCAAACCGTTCTTCATTAGAAGAGCATCTTTGAACCATGTATACAATACGTTAAAACCATCACACCGCTTGTCAAACACATAGTTCAAATAGTCTGTAGCCTGTTGAGCCGCGTTTTCATCTTCAGCTCCTGTTGGCTCAAACTCAACAAATGTATCCCCTGAAGCAAATACTTTCATCAGAGAAGGCATAATACCCTCTACTGTTTTCAAAGTATCTCTAGTAACTACAGAAGAAAAGCCATCTTCCTCATCGCCAAAAGGCTTTCCATAGTAGTAGTCTAAAGCCTCGGACTGTTGTTCAGCTAGATCACTATTAGCCCAAGAGTCAGCCGTGTTCAGTTCTATGCCGACTAACTGTGCTAGTGCTTCATCTGTTATACTTGTTTCCATTTATACATTACTCCAGTTTTTAATTGGGAGAGACCGATCACCGTAATCAGTCCAGTTCTGTGACTTACCTGCTATTGCAAACTGAGCGCACATTACAGCATATCTCGTTGCACACAGAATATCATCTTTTATTGGTACTATCTTTCCATCCTTCCTGTGGTATGCTCTAAACTCTTTGAACCACTCTTCTAAGTGTGAGAATACCTTAAACCTTCCTGTCTCCATTCTTTGAAGCATTTCCATAATAGAAGGTTCAATAAAGTTGTTACCTTTTCCTGTCTCGCCAACAGCCTTTGGATTACGCGCCCAATCATGCAACATGTTGACACCTTGATCTCGATACTGTGAAGCAAGGCTCACTCCGCTTCCCTTATCGCTCTGTAAGCCATCTTTAGGCCATGCTACTGGTATCCATTGGGGTCGTTGTTTAATCGCCGCAGAATGGATTATAGCGGTTTCCTGACGGCTTGAGTAGATGTCATAGACATAATACGTATCGCTTTCTTCGTCTATAGCTATCCAAGCAACTGCTGTAGGGTGGTCATAACCAAAGTCAAGACCTGCAATTCTTTTCCAATGGTCTGGTATTTCAAAAGAATCAACCATGATGTTGTCTTCTGCTACAGGGAACACAAGACCAGAACCAAATACAGGGATACCTTGACTTCTTAGCTGTCTCTCATGTGGAGGATACTGAGCCAGTAGCTGTTCTTTGGTATCTTCGTCTAGGTGAGGAGCATCGTCCCACGTAGCCTGTATTAATCTTTGACCTTCTTTAATGTCATTCATGAATTGGTTTACAACAGGAGTCATACCGTCCTCTGGAGTAAACGTCATCATTACGTATCCGTTTGTTGCTACGGTACGTGTAATACACTGGGTGTAGATATTAGAAGGTGGTTGCTCATCGAGCCAAATCCAATCTACTGGTCTGCCATAGAACTTCTCTTCACCCATCTCGTAGGACTTAAAGCCAATACGAGACCAACCATCAGGGTTGCCATTCTTATCGTGGTGCTGAACCATGACACTATCATACGTGTTACCTGTTGCACCTCTACGTCTAGTCTTCTCTCCAATCATAGCCAACGGAACCATGCCTGTACCCCACATGTCTTCACTTTCAGCTAGACCAAACAATTCTGTCTGTAGAATATCTCTTGTCGTATCGTTAGATACACCTGCCGCCCAACAGTAGATAGGCTTATCAAATCTATTACCTTTCCACCAATCAGGGTATAAACCTGTCAAGTGACACGCTGTAATGTATGCACCACTTGTAGACTTACCAATCTGGTTAGCACACATTGCCAACACCTGATGAGCATCTTTGGTGGAATTAGCTAGACTCTGTTGCCACGGATACAAATCAAAGTGATCTTTCTTGTTGAACTTTATTCTTTCTTTCTGTTCCTTCAACAATTCAAGAAGACGTTTCTTTTGCTCCTTTGGAATCTTTGCAAGTTGTTCTGGCGTTAAATCCACTGCTATTCTACTTCCGCATCAATGACAGGGTTTTTGTTTAATATTGCTAACAGCTCTGTTTGA
>Ga0208162_1000323_pt1 | contig 28074 bp, 44 predicted proteins | sample CB_VirMetaG_4_FD_184539 | JGI IMG/M metagenome (GOLD analysis project Ga0208162, IMG submission 184539) | Freshwater to marine saline gradient viral communities from Chesapeake Bay - CB_1508_1M Viral MetaG (SPAdes) (version 4) | ecosystem: Environmental > Aquatic > Marine > Coastal | place: USA... | reverse complement strand
ACCAGATCACCAGATCACCCAATCAACCCATCACCCCATCACCTACCCATAACCCAGTCTGATACGACACTCAAAATTGATACAAAATGATTCCAATTAGTTGTTGTAATTAAATACAACGAGACTATACTGACCACAAGTTGTTAAGGATGACAGCTACCAGCTAGGGGTCAGGGTGACCCGCCACGGTTGAAGCGCACAGATGCCTCTCACCAGTGATAGCAGCGACAGCGGGTAGCGAGTGTAACGGCACACTATAACGGTCGGACTGTGGCGGGAGTCCTTGGTAGGGGCGACACTCTCTTGTGAGTAGATCAATACGGAATCAGTCTAGCAAACTGGTGAGAGGGCTGGCAGAGCATCAGCCAGTGACCGATACAAATCGGACAGTTGCATCAACTGAGCGCGTTCTACTGAGCGCGTTCTACTGAATCAACTGGGAGGATAGCACATGATATACAGCGTTTTATTATCGAATGGGAGTCTGGTTAAACATAACGGATTGGCTCCTGAAATCGGGTCTAATGTTACGGCTATTCTGAAAGATCAGAATGGCTCATTTGAGACTGTAAAGGCCGAAGTTTTGGCTATTTGGGAGGATAAAAAATGAGAGACTTAAGAGTAGTTTTTGACGATGGCGGGCATTGGTTTTCTGGACTTATTGTAGCCGAACATCTAAACGATGACACCCGAACGCTAGTGAGAGTCGATGACGAATTCGCTGACCCTGACGGGTGCGCGGAGTTTTGGGTAAATAACGGGTATCTATACCCAGAAAACGAACTAGAAGCGGAGGACTTTTAACGATGGCTAAATTTGACGCATACCAAGAAGTAACCGACAAGATATTACAACTGATGGAAGAGCACGGCACCGATTGGGTGAAACCGTGGAAGAGTGACGGCATCGCAGGAATGCCATATAGCATAGGTACAGGCAAGGCATACCGTGGAATTAATACGGTCATGCTTTGGTCTAGCGGGTTCGCAGACCCACGATTCGGAACCTTCAAGGCATGGCAAGCGAAAGGCCATAAGGTCAAGAAGGGGTCAAAGGGAACCAAGATAGTATTCTTTCAGATCAACGAATACGAGGATAAAAAGACAGGCGACAAAAAGCGCATACCAATGCTACGAATGAGCACGGTCTTCAACGCTGCGCAAGTAGAGGATGTCGAACCACTACCTACCGCCGAACCATTGCCAGAGATCGAGCGCATAGCTAAGGCCGAAGAGTTTATCAAGAATACCGGAGCGCGATTCGAAGAGGTAGAGGGATTCGATTCTGCCTACTTCGCGCCGAGTGCAGATCTAATCAGAATGCCAGCCGCTGCGCAGTTCGATGACATCGAAGAGTTTTACAGCACGGCAATGCACGAATTGACCCACTGGACTGGTCACGCATCGCGCCTCGATAGACTCAAGCGCTGCGGGTTTGGTTCGAGCGAGTACGCAAAGGAGGAGCTAGTCGCAGAGATGGGCGCAGCGTTCCTATGCGCTGATCTAGGCATCAGCAACACGCCAAGGCCAGACCATGCCAAGTATCTAAACAACTGGATGCGTGGCCTCAAGAATGACAAGAAATTGATCGTGCAAGCAGCGAGCCATGCAGCCAAGGCAGCGCAGTACCTACACGATTTACAGAAAGCAGAGAGCGAGGCTGTCTCTGAGGCAGCGTAACTTAAACGCCCCCGCAAGGGGGCATCACTGGAGGTAAGCACTATGTTTTATGTATCACCGCTAGAGTATCGTTTTGAATTATCACAAAAAGTAAAACGCCTTTCCGATTTCAAAGGTATTGATGGCAAGCAATATATCGTGAGGGAAAAGGTCAACATCGAAAGATTCGATTCCTTCCCTATCTATAAGTGCCGAGGTGGAAAGCTATGGAAAACTAATGGGCAGATTCTCTGCGGCCTGTTCAATCTCTAATCACAACGCCCCCGAAAGGGGGCATACCAAGGAGAGCATCATGAAAATTATAGAAACAATTCAGATAGGTGACAATGGTGACGGCACTTACAAGGTGTGGAGCAAGAGCCATGATGAAGTTGTCGAATGTGATTCTTACAATGAGGCGTTATTTATATTCCGCGATTTCTTTACTGGTATTATGGATGAATACAACGATGCTGTAGTTGAAGGCGAGGCGCATCGTTCTGGATGGTATGACTAGAACTAAAATAAACAGGGGCATCACTGGAGTGAGTATGAATCGATTAGAGATTATATCTGCAATGCAAGGCCATGACCGTATGCGTGGCAGATGGGAAAGACAAGCAAGACGCGATGGCAAAGGATCGAAAGCGCACGACAGATACACTCACCACTTAATCAAATGGTTGGAACTCAACAAAAAACTGGAGGCATCAGCATGAAATTTACAGCAAGAGATATTGACGCAGAGCTAGAGGCTTTGGTCACGGAAGAAAGCATCCAACAATACCAACAGTCAGACGACAAGATGGCGTTGTGTCGTCTACTGCTAGTGACCAATGGGTTGGGAGTAATACTAGCTGATTGCTTGGAAGAATTATTTTACACAACAGTAAGACAGATGAGGAATTGAAACAATGCGATACACAAAACTCAAAGAAGAAAATAATGCGCTCAAGATTTTACTTGTACTAATGGCTCTGATAATCTCACTGACCCTTGGTCTACTGCTAGGCGAGGGAGAGTTCGAGGTAGAGCAGCGCGAGCTAAAGCTATATGCCGAGATGGTTTGTCTTGGACGCGAAACCAGTATGGAATTCGGATGGCCTAACTTTAAGCACCTCGAAGTAACTTGCAACTAACGGGAGGATGACATGGAGAAGAAGGACTGGAAGCAGTACAAAGTAGAACCAAAGAAAGGTGTGAGACCTTACCCTAACTTTGCAGTGGGTAGCGTGAGGTCAATGTGTGTGGAGTGTTGGGAAATTTTCTCAAGCGAGATACCGTTTGATATGCACCGCAAAGGCACTGGACTGGATAGGTTCTGTGTCACGCCAGAGGCAGCGGGTCTAGTGAGGAGAGCTAACGGAGACTGGGTGCGCAAGCAAGCTGCACCCAAGATAGAAAGGTAGCCCCCCGAAGGGGGCTGATTACATACTACGAGGGAGGAGGATGAGCAGTAATCGAGCACATCATACTGTGTATTCCCGTGCAAATCAATGGCAGATATAGACCTACTTATAGCATCATTAGATGGCGTCAAGCAAACCTCATCCAAGCAAGGGCATCGCCGATACATGGCGCTCTGCCCTAGCCATTCCGACAAGGGGGCATCCCTATCAATCCGCGAGACAGGTGACCGAGTGTTGATACATTGTTTCGCTGGCTGTTCAGCAGCGGGTATCTTAGAGTCATTGGGTCTGGACTTTGGGGTGATTCAACCAGTCACCGAGAACTACAAGCCTCTGTTTCGCAAGACCAGAGACGAGGAGTATGCCATCGCAGAGTCAATGCTTGAACTGTTACCGCACACACTGGCGAACGGGGTGAGACTCAGCGAGAAGGACAAGCGAGACATCATCAACGCCAAGATATTAATCGCGAGGAGGAACAAACTGTGGGAGGATGGATAAAGATTAACAGGTCAATGATTGACCACTGGATTTGGAAGGATGCGGACGCGCTGCGACTGTGGTTGGAGATGTTAATCCGCGCTAACTTCGAGGACAAGACCCGCCTATTTAATGGGCAGCTCATCCATTTAAAGAGAGGGCAACTTGTATTCGGACGCAAGGTGTATGCTGAAAGATTGGGCATGAATGAGAACACCATCAGAAAAGTACTCAAGCTACTCATAAGTGATGGCATGATACACCAGCAAACTACTAACAAATACTCAATCATTACAATAACTTACTACGATAAGTACCAAGATTCTACCAGCAACTCACCAGCAACTCACCAGCAACCTACCAGCAACGCACCACACCTTAAGAATTATAAGAATGAGAAGAAAGAGAAGAAGGTAGTAAAGCGTTTCGTTCCTCCAACAGCGGATGAAGTTACTGCCTATTGTAAATCCCGAGCGAATGGTATTGATGGCGAGCGGTTTGTGGATTGGTACGCTGCTCGCGGATGGAAGGTTGGACGCGACACGATGAAGGATTGGAAGGCAGCAATCAGAACATGGGAGAGAAGACACAAGCAAGAGAATCAATCGGATGATAACTGGGAGGTGAGCCGATGATAAATATACCTGACGGTCTGGACTATGAATCGTATGTGGACTTACTGGGTACGCTTGAGGCGCAAGATCTCAAGTCAAGCTCACACTGGCGAACCGATCTCTTAGAGTACAACAATACCGACAACCAGTTGTATGGTGAGGCAATGCCATTCCCTAAGTCTCACGAGTTGTTCCGTTATAGACCCAGCGAGATGACCTTGATTACTGGATACAATGGATCTAAGAAGAGTATGGTGCTAGGCCAGATCATGCTACACCTCGCGAAGACCAGTAAGATTTGCATCTGCTCGCTTGAGATGCAGCCAACTGTCACGCTGCACAGAATGTTAATGCAAGCAGCAGGAGCGCAGGAAGGCAGACCATCAGATGACTTCGTAAATCGCTTTATGGACTGGGCTGACGGACGCATATATATATTCGATGCGCTAGATACCCTGCCCCCAGAGAGAATCATTGGGTTTATACACTACGCAGCCAAGGAGCTGGGCTGTAATCATATTGTTCTGGACTCACTCAGCAAGGTTTCCTTGAAGTATGACGACTACAATCAGCAGAATGAGTTTATTAACAAGATGCAGTACATCGTCAAGCGTAACAACGCACACCTGCACATAGTCACCCACGTTAAGAAGCCTCCGAACGATGACGAATCTATTGCTCCCTCGCGATACAGTATTAGAGGAGCGGGTTCACTATCTGACATGGCAGACAACGTGATTATCATTCAACCAAACAGGAAGCGCGAGGCGCTCAAGGAGATAGCGAAGCTCAGAGAACTTGACGAAAAGCAGCAGGAATATCTAGGGAAAACTTACGACCACTCAATCATCATAGCCAAGCAGCGGCATGGTAGTTGGGAAGGAACATTAAACTTTTACTTTCACCCCAACAGTTTGCAGCTCACCGAGAGAGAAGGGAGGCCACATAAATTTTCTTTTGATACAAGTGTTGACAACGACAATTAACCCGAAGTAGTATTACATTACATCTTGAGGAGGATGAGTAATGAACATACGCAACTGGCTCGCTCGCGAGCACACCTACCTGAACTACCTGCGCGAAGACTATATTGATTGGAGCGCAGTCCCGCAGTACGAAATCAATAGTCTTATCTATTGGGTGCATCATTCAGATGTACAGCGTGAGCGTATGCGCTCACTAAATTTATCCCCGATTGAATATGTTAAATACCTTGGCGACATTGAGATTGATATTGCTCGCAAAGGTTTGCAGGAGTACGGCAAGCAGTATGCAATAGGGGCAATCGCAGATTCAAAACTACCGGAGGATAACCATGAAGCAATCTGAATCAATCAAGAACCTAGCTGAAGCTATGTCGCAAGCACAAGGGGCGATGGGCGCAGCCATCAAGGGTTCGTCTAACCCATTCTTTAAGAGTAAGTATGCTGACCTTGGCTCTGTCATTGAGGCAATCAAGCCACACTTCGCGGCTAATGGATTGAGCTATGTGCAGTTCCCAGTCAGCGCAAACAACGCAGTAGGTGTGACTACCAGACTCATGCACTCATCTGGCGAATGGCTAGAGCAGGAATACTTTATACCACTAGGTAAGATGGATGCCCAGTCAGTAGGCTCATGTCTGAGTTATGCAAGGCGCTATAGTTTACAGGCTATCGCTGGTATACCTGCCGAGGATGATGATGGCAATGCGGCAACCCAGTCAGCTCCTAAGTTTATTAATGCTGGACAGGCCAAGACCATTCACCAATTAATCGAGAGAACTAACAGCGACAAGGATGGATTCTGTAAAGCATTCAAGTGCCAGTCAGTAGAAGAGCTGGCAGCGCAGCAGTTCGCTCGTGCCAAGGAAATACTAGAAGGAAAACTAAAACCCAAGGAGGCTGTATGACAGACCCAGTAATCATAGACTTAAATCGCTATCTTGATTCAATGGATCGCGAGGAAGAGGAAGCGGAAGCAGCAGAGTTGCAGTTGTGGAATGAGAGGATTCAGACAGCACTGAACATCCTCAACTGTGGCAGAGACGATACAACCAAAGCACGAAGGATTGTTGCTTGGATAGAACAGGAGATTGAGGAGTGGCAGAATGAAAATCTGTAACCACGAACAGGGTAGCCCCGAGTGGTTCGAGGCTCGCCTTGGTATACCGAGTGCATCCATGTTCTCTAAGATTGTTACGACCAAAGGAGTCTGGTCTACGCAAGCTGATAGCTACATCAATCAGCTAGTGGCAGAGCGGCTAACCGGAGAGCGCGAAGAGATATATCAATCTCATCACATGATTCGCGGAACTGAGTTAGAACCAGAGGCTCGTGATATGTACTGCCTCTTGAAAGATGTTGAAGTTCAAGAGGTTGGATTCTGTCTGCACGACACACTGAAAGCAGGGTGTTCGCCAGACGGATTGATAGGTGAGGACGGGGGACTAGAGATCAAAGCCCCTGCCCCTGCCACGCACGTTGAATACCTAAGAGGAGGGGTACTTCCTTCGCGGTATAAACAGCAAGTGATGGGTTGTCTATGGATAACTCAGCGGGAGTGGTGGGACTTCGTGTCCTATCACCCCAACATGAAGCCCCTGATCGTGAGAGTTGAGCGCGATGAGGAATACATCGCAGCACTGGAGGAGTGTATTACCAAGGCTGTTAATTTAATTGAAGAAAATGTAAATCAGTTTTTTAACTAGGAGATTGTATGTCTGATTATGATGATACTAACCGTGGCGCATTGTTCAAGAACGAGCGCAAAGAAAAAGAAACTCATTCAGATTATAACGGGACACTGAATGTAAACGGAGAAGACTTCTACCTCAACGCATGGTTGAAGGAGTCTAAGGCTGGCAAGAAGTTCTTCAGCCTATCCGTGAAGCCAAAGGGGGAGACGCGACCTGCTTCTCCAGTTACAGAAATCTCAATGGAAGATGTGCCATTTTAATTTAACGGGGGCGCAAGCCCCCTACTTGGAGGATGATATGAAAAGACCAGTAAAGAATGTTCAACTTAGATTGGATCAGACAACATTTGAGTCGCTCAGAAGCTACAAAGATACGCATGGATTGTTAAATCTAAGCGAGGCAGTAGAGCAGTTGGTTGGCAAGCAATTCCCAACCGAAGAAACAAAACCAAAGACAGTATTAACTATCGAGCCAGATGTACCTGCGCCAGCAGATAAAGTGATTACTGTCAAAGCGACCGATCCATCATCTTTTGTTGGTAATGTTTTACAACTTCGCGATGATATTCCTATTCCAGAAATACAACCTGCAAAGCCAGTACCCTTTTCTTCTATCGTTGAGAACACTTTAAAGAGAATGAAGGTTGGTCATTCATTCCTTGTTACAGGTGAGAACCAACGATGTATTAGTCTGAGTGTTGGCAAGAAATTAAAGATGACTCTCGCGTCTAGGCAGACTCCCAACTTTAAGAAGGACAAGAGTATTCGCGTGTGGCGTGTAGCATAGGAGTGGATATGATTCACATAGGTTCAGCAATAAGAAAAGCACATCAGCAAAAGGGTGTGCTATTCAAGACCGTAGCAGCAGAGATTGATTGCACTCCTGCGAACTACGCTCATACACTTGAGCGAGCAAGCATTACTCTGCACAGGTACAAGCAGATTTGCGACTCACTTGAGATGACTATGGATGATGTCTATAAATTAGGAGAAGAGATATGACAATACCAACGCTCCACAACAAAGAGATTTCGGAGCGGTTGGAAAAGGATATTGAAAAATATCTGGGCGCAGGTGGGAAGATCAAGCAGCTTCCCCCCTGCACTTATTCCGACAAAGCAAAGAAAGAATCTATGAACATTATCGGTATGAAGTGGAGGCCGGATAAGGATGAGTGATATGCCGCAAGGAGAGTTCTGGGTAGTGAATAGCGATCACGCTTTGAAGATGTTCGTGGAGCACATGACTACCCTGTACCAAGAAAAGAAGTATCTAACGATCAAGTGGAAAGCGGGGAAGACCCGCACCACTGCGCAGAATAATGCGCTCCATGTTTACTGCCGACTGTTGGCAGAGAAACTAAACGAGTCCTCTTTGGATATGAAGAAGACTCTCAAGCATGATGCAGAGATTCCTTGGACAACTGATCTGGTCAAGGAGTACCTGTGGAAACCGATACAAGTTGCTGTTACTGGTGAGAAGTCTAGTTCAGATGTTACTGCCTACGACTATGACGAGATACACAAGCACCTTAGTCACTTGTTATCGGAGAAGTTTAACATCTACGTTCCCTTCCCCTGTCGCAAATGATTATCTTTGATGACTTCGCGAGAGCGTTAGAGGAGGCAGAGTGGTGCGCTCACGATGAGCGAGTGGTGTACTATGTATTCCCTTTCGGGGAGAAGTACATGGTACGCAAACGTCATGGGGGCGCACCTAAACCTAAGCGCAGACACGTTGAGGTTGGTTTCAAGAACAGAAAGAGTGGACGAAAACCCGAGGTTTAACTATGAGTAATGATATGATGGAAGTGATACACCAAGCCATTGACGAATTGCAGATCGGCTTGGATAAACTGGATGACAAGCAGGTCAAGGAAACCTACAATGCTTTAGTAGCCTTGCAAATAGAGCTGCATCGAAAGTACACCTCTCACTATACTAAGAGGCTAGGGTTGTATGGAAGCAAAGGATGAGTATGTATTACCAGTCGATGTTGAGATAGCATTACAAGCCTATCCCGTCACCAAGAAAGAGTTCAGTGTTGCGCTACTCAAAATGAGGTACGACAGCATGGACGACAAGACACAGCGAAGAGCGGAGAAAACATTACTATCCCTCAAGGATGGTAGGTTTTGGCGATAAAGCGAGCAGCACCCAGACGAGCCAAGAGAAAGTCTACACCCAAGACGAAGACCTCCGCACAGTTAAAGCAGGATTGCTACAAAGCTGTACAAAAATTAGCCAGACTTGCCGCATCGGACGACAATGGCTACTGCTCCTGCGTATCTTGTGGTGTGATCAAGCACTATAAGGATATGCAAGGCGGTCATTTCATACCCAAGGGCAACTCATCCTACTGGGCATTGGAGATTGAGAACGTACATCCCCAGTGTGCCGCCTGCAATATGTGGGGAATGAAGCACGGGTCTGCTGCTCAGTCGTACACGCTCTTTATGGAAGATATGTATGGCAGAGACTTCGTGCAAGAGATGATCGCCAAAAAAGCGACACCAGTTAAGAGATACAAGGCCGACTACGAAGAGATACTGTCAGAGTTTCTAAAGCTGATTGAGTATCACGAGAAGAGGATCGCATGAGTAAGGTCATAAACATTTATCCTGTGTCCGTAGATGAGTTGAACGTCTGGCTTGAAGATGCAATCTATAACTCAGAAGGCCATGATCGTAACGTCATCGGGACAATCGGAATCATGCTGGAAGACTTCAGTATGTTTATTCAAAGCAGCGATGAACTCAAGAAGCAGTTCATTGAGTACCTTGAGATAGCAGAGAAGCAAGGAGAGGAGATACATTGAAATCAACAGACTACCAAGTGGCAGGTGCTCACTACCAGAAGCTAAAGATTCAGCCTATTGAATACATCATGGCTAACGAGTTGGGTTTTTGCGAGGGAGCTATTGTAAAATACATCTCGCGATGGCGGGATAAGGGAGGAGTGGACGACCTTAGAAAGATAAAACAGTTCTGTGAATTCTTGATTGAAGAGGAGTTGAAAAGAAAGCCCCTCCCCACGATGGAGGAGAGGCGTTTACCGAGGGGTTAATCACCCCTCATTATATCTTCACGCCGTCGCTCCTCTCTCGCACCTAGCAAGAAGCTCTGGAACAAAGAACCAAGCACAGGGATGCGAGCTAAGATTTCGGAATCTTTTCCTTGCAGCTCACCCTTGGCTAGTTTGATAACATCATCAGCCAAGCCGTCAAACAAACTTACCGGAGGAAGAACAACCTCCCCAACAGCAGCGGTGATCTTGCCTTGCGCTAGTTTATTTTCAATCATCCACTGAGATGTTCCCATGATCTTAAATATATTTTTGATGTACTGGTCAGGGATGTCATCAATAGCAATCTCATCTCCGCGAGAGATAAAATCTTTTGTTTCCTGCACGGTAGCTCCAGCCAACGGCATGATCAACATATATCCGAGCAGCTTCTTGGTTGCTAGGTCAGTGTTCCCTTTCGCGAATTCATCTACTATCTCGCGTCGCATAACATCAAACTGTTTTAACGTGAACGACTTGAGCGCATAAAACACACGACCCTTATCTGCTTGCAAATAACGTAACGGCATCTCTGACAATGCAGTGGGTTGGTAGTTGGATACCTCTGCTGACGCCATAAGATATACGTTGTCAGTCAGATTCCCTGCTTTAATATCAGTGACAAGAGAATCAAACTCGTTGCCAAAAATCTTTCCGTACTTTTTGCGCAGCTTGTTAACTCCAGCCGTACTCTTAACCAGTCTTCTCGCGTTCAAGTATGCAGCATTGGCGAGTGTTTCTTTACCAATTCTATCTATGAACTTGAACCCCGACCAAGTAAAAGTGAAGTCTAAAAACTTTGCCATCTTGCCTACTGTTCCCATCTCGCTGGAAATCATCGACGTAAGGTTCAAGTCTTTTGCTTTGATATCTCTTTTGCCAAGCAACGCTCTGACAGTAGGAATCAATCCATTAGCAAACACAGACATACCTACGTCTGCAATCTGTGTGAGAGCAGACATTGGGTTCGCCAAGGTTGTTTGATAAATCAGATTCTTTGCGATGTTTGTTCCTGCGCTAGAAGATCTTTCACCCATACCAAAGCGAGCAGTTAACAACTCCGTTAGCTTGGGTACATCTTTTTCGCTGATAGATTTTGTTGCCAATTCTCGTGCTATTAATTTGTCAACAGAATCTTTAAGATCAATTTTTCGTACACCTTTTGTTACCGAAAGATCGCCAAGAAATTTGCGCTTCTCTACAAATGAAACAGTATCAAATATATAATCAATCAAAGCATTGTCTGCTGACTTGTACTGACCTATCAAGCTGTCATCTACTTCTGCCAGTTTGCGTCCAGCTCTACTGCTAGAATTAATGCTGAACGCTCCCTTCTGTCGAACGCGCATTATGTTTGTTACTACGTCTTCAAACTCTAGCAAAGGTAATTCATATATAGAATTTAATCCTGCTTTCTTTGCTCGCTTGCCAAGTTCAAGCTCAATAGGATCTCTGAATTCTTTTCCAATCTGTTGCAGGAATTGTTTGTAGTCTTTTGTTTTCCTTGGAAAATAGTTATCTATCTTTCCAAGAATAACTCCTGCATCAGTCTGGTACTTATACATTTCTTTTAGAAGATCGTATGTATCATCAATTATTTTTGAGCCGTCAGCACTAATCCTTGTAGCAAGACTTCTTGCCGCATCTGCTTCTCCGTTAATTAAATGCCGAGTCAGTTGAGTTGCAGTTTTTGCAGGTAACTGCCTAACGAATTTCAAAAACGGCTCTGCCATCTTGAGATATTTTGCTTCCGTAATATGCACAAGTCCGTCATGTCTTTTCAGTGCAGCGCCAACATTTGATGAGATGTTACTAACTTCCGTGCTCACAATGCCTGCGTAATCTCTAAAGCCTTGTCGAACAGCTCCGGTTTCAGTGTATGCAGTTCTTGCGCTTTGTTCATCAGCTAGTAATTTTTGTGCGCGACTTCTTGCGCCCGGAATTTTTATCTTCACATCTGATACGGCTTGGTATTCCGCGAGCGTATCTTTGTCCAGACCCAATCTGCTTTGTACAATCTTTATAAAATCATCAGCAGTAGCATTAGCGCCTTCTGGACTTAAAGCGTATTCATATATAGCAGCTTGAGCCTCGTACATAACCTCATCTGCTTCCATCTTCTTGGCAGGAGATGACCGTTTTGCTAATGCTTTCTGTACACCAGAGCCAAGCGCACTAAACGCTTTGGCAGTCACAGGGGTAGCAATCGCTCCCACACCAGTAGCAAAGGCAGCTTCTTTAACATCAACCTGTGCAGTAGAAGCAAGCTGATCGAGCACGTTGTATTCCAATCCAAACAAACCGCCAGCAGTTGCCAGTGTCTTATAACCTACCTTGCCAGCAGCGCCAATCGGAATCAAAGTAGTAGGACTAAACAAAGCTCCAGCTAATGTGCCAGCAAAACCAGCAAAGCCTCCGATCCCTTCTTGATCTGCAAGCTCTGGGTATTCTCTCTCAAGCCGACGCTGCTCTATTTTTTCAAGAACAGCAGCCTTAACTTCCTTTGGCGCATTCGCAAAGTTTTCACCAAATGCTTCTTCTGCTGGAATATAATCCAGCCCAGTTCCTGTTAGCTTGAGTTGCCCGAAGCCATTGTTTACTTGCATGGATCTGTAAAGCAAACCAACGTCAGACTTTGTTTTTTCAAAGCCGTATTGAAATCTTCGGATCGCGCTTACTTCATCTTCCGGCTCTGGTTGTGCCATCGGGATGTCAGAAAAAGCAATGCGCCGCCCTTCTTCGGACAGCGCATCAAAGTTTCTGCTTGCAATAGCTTGCATATCTGCTTGAGACAGTTGTGACAAATCAGCCATAAGAACCTCTATTGAAATTGTGGGCGCACAGGCTAGTTATATCGCTTCTTGTAAGAAGAAACAAACTCTAGCAAAGCATTGGATGCTTGTTGCACTGGCCTTCTTGCATCTGCTGCGAGTTGCCCAACCCCTGACCTGAGTTCTTTGAGCTTGCGTTCAGCGGCTTCGATAGTTTGTAAAGTATCTTCGCCTAGCTCTGCAGGGTTTGCTTGTCCTCGCACTAGTGCGCCTACCAACTCTGCCGCCTCATCAAGAGTGCGTTTAAATCCTGCGTTTATAACTTCGCCAGTCTTCTCGCGAGAAGATAATGTTTCTGCGATGGCTGTCATAGTAGTTACCATACCTGCGGTAATAGCTGGTATTTGCTGCAACCCTTTTGCCAGTTCTGGTAACACAGGAAAGTTTAGTTTTTGTGCTGCGTCCAAGTAATCATTAAACTTTACAGCGTCACGTTTTGTTTTAGCATCTGTAATACCTTCAACATTGACAGGAGTTACTGCATTGGACGCTTGAACTATCTCTTCATATGAAGCAGACAGTGGTTCTTGAGCAAGTGTTGGCACAGTCGTAGGTGCTGGAGGAGTCTGATTAACAATCTGATTGTAAGACATTTGATTTGCGCTAACTGCCGCAGGAGTCTCTACTCTACTAGCAGCTCCTCGTGAGCCTTGAACCCTTCTGTTAGGATTATAACTCTCAGGGGGAGCAATAGCTTGAGTAACAGAGCGCATCAGGTTAACCATGTTACGGTCTTGCCCAACTACACTACGCCCCGAGCGCCTTGCTGGGGTGTCAATAGTTTGTTGTTCTGTCTCTAGACTGCTGATAACTTCATCTATTGTTCTCGCTCTAGTGCCACCAGCTCCACCAGCCCTACCTCTGCGCATATTAGTTGTTGATGCAGCAACAGCACTAGGTGTTGGCGCAGGAGGTGTAGTAGGAGTCGGACTGACTGGCGCTTCTTCTCCGCTCATGCGCTGCTCAACATCAGCAACAAGCGCATCAATAGCTTGTTGGTCAAAACCAGAAACATCAAACCCTGCCTGAGTCTGCGATCCTGAAAGAGCGGTTGCGTTTACAGATGGCGGTGTCGCAGTTCCTAAGCCAAGACGCTGACCAATCAAATCATTTTGACGTTGCGTCATTCCCTGAATACTGCGAATACCACCTCGCGGCAGTGTGACCAATGCCCTTTGGATAGCCTCATCATACATTATTTTGTTGTCGTTTAATGCTTGAATGACAGCAGCTTCGCGGAACAAATCTTCTTCTGTAAACATTGGATCGCTTGGCATACCCAAACGCTCTTGAAAAAAACCTTCTGGCGGCTTCTTTAGTTTCTGCACTTCTTTCCATTGCGTAGCTACATCTCTGTTTTCTTCAAGGTACTGCCTTGCTAACTCTTCTTCTCTTTGGGTGAAAGGAGTCATGTTAGCTATTTTAGGATTGTTTGCTGTTAAAGATTTTGTGTACTCGATCTTTAACTCTGCCATTTGTGCAGGGTTAAGTGCGCCAGCCTTGTATGCTTCTATATCTGCAAGAGGCATACCAGCAGCTTCATACAGCTTTGCTTGATTTTCTCTGATTCGCGTTTGTTCTTCTTGGTCTTTTGCAGTGCGTTGTGCAGATTCAAGCTGTAATGTTTCAAGTGCCACACGGCGCTCTCGATCTTCATTGGCCTGCGTCTGCTCTGTTGCAGCCTGACGCAATGCTGCTGCACGGATAGGATCTATCTGCTGTATTGCTTGCGCTGCCTGCATTAAACCTTGAGGGGTAGATGTATCAATCTTGCCAATCTGCTCCTGTAACTTCTCACCAGTAGTTCTAGGATCAATTCCAAGCATAGGCTGTACTGCACGGCGTAGGTTTTCCTGACGCTGTACACCAAGCTGACCTGCTACCTGAGCCAGTGGCGCTGCTGCTCGTGTCAGACCAGTAAGACCTGACGCAAGCCTGTCACCCCTGAGCATACCTTCCTGTAGCATTTTCATTTGACGCTGTTCAGGAGTATCAATGATGTCCGCGAACAGGTTTTGAATGTTTATAGTCATTAGCTAGAGCCTCCACCTGTGTTAACCCAATTGAAAAAGTCATTCCATGTAGTTACATCACCGGAAGGACTAGCGTTTTGTGCTGCTGTGCGATTAGCTAAAGGAGTTAAGGCTGTCGCAGCGTCAGTAATAAACGATAAAGGATTGTTGCTTCCCGAGGAGTTTTTCTGTCCTGCCTGCTCTCCCTTCAGCAAATCAAACAAGCCTTGGAATTGCTGCTGGCGTATGGCATTTGCCAACGCTTCGTAGCCAAGCTGTGCCTCTAGTCCTGATTCTGCTAACTGCGCTCCTAGACCCAGACCAGTAGCCTGTAAAGCGGACTGTATACGCTGTGCCTCAAGTTGCGGCTGCAAGTTTGCAAGTAACTGATTCTGTCCTGCGTAAGCTGTAGGAATAGAAGACAATCCTAGATCGCCTAGCAGTCCTAGTCTTTGACGAGTTTCAGTTAACCCCGCTAAAGTTTGTTCAGAGCCTAACGCTTGTTCTAGTCTTGCTTGCTCTATTGCTCCAAGAGATGCAGCAGCTTTTGCTTCTTCGATTGCTTTTGCTTGAGCTAGTTGCTCTGGCGTTCCACCGTACATAGCTGTGTTTACACCAAGTCTACCTTGCCCTAATAGTCGCTCTTCAAGCTCTAGCTGCTTCCTTGCTTCTTCAGGCTGTTGCACTGCTCGCAAGCGGTTATATAATTCCTGCTCTCTACTAGCCCTTTGGGAAGGGTCTTGAGTAAGCATCCCGATAATATTCTCTTGCTCTTGTCGCCTTGCTTCTGGATCGCCAAGCATACCAAAAGCCTCAGAGCCAAACCCTAGCATTCTAGCTTGCAACGCTTGCTCTGTAGGACTGAGCATTGTAGCCATGCCACCTGCTCCCAAGGTTGCCCTTGAGCCAGTAGGTGTAGTAACAGTGAAGGGCTTAAACTCTACTTGACGACCTATCTCACCTAGCAAACCGCCTTCTGGTACTTGATAGTTCTGACCGTAGATTGCAGTAGTTGCGTCTTGACCCAGCTTGCTAATATCTTCAGCAATTCTACCCTGCGCTAACGCGCCACCAATACCTGATAGAAGATTACCAGTTTGACTTCCGGGTAAACCTTTTAAAAAGTTTCCAATTTCTTCCCACATTAGTAAGTACCTCCATCAATCGTGCCGACTGTGAAAGTACCGCTCACTGTCAGGTTATCTGTTGTTGCTGTGCCAGTAAAAGTAGGTGACGCTGAGTCAGACTTCGTTGCCACTGCCACTTGGATTGCGTCAAATTCAGCTCCGACCTCAGAGCCTTTAACAACCTTGGCAGGGTTGCCGCTAACCAAAGCGTCCTTGGCTGCGAAGTTAGTAAGTTTGGTATAGTTCGACATTAGACTATCCTTCCCATCAGAGCTTGAATGTTAATCTCTTGCAGGGCAATCGAGTTACCCTCAACAGTTGTTTCTACGCCTACGGCTACGACTGTACCCTGACCAGAGGCGTTGATCTTCTTGCGTTTAATCAAAGCTATAGACGATGAATACTCAGCGTCCGTGTTGAATTCTGATATGTTGTACTGCGCTACGTTAGACTGCGGTAGTACATAGGCTTGCTTTCTGTAGTTGCCAGAATAGTCATACGCCCAGTTTAATACCACTGTAGCCTCAGCGCCATCAAAGGTTGTTAGGTTGATCTTCTTCAGGAACTTCAGGTTTGACGTATTGCCAAAGCTCAAGGGGTGACTGAAGTAACTTAATAGATAACCCGTATTGTTATCGGTGTATCCTGTGTACTCACCAATGCCATCTGCTACACCAACGTACAATTTCTCAGTGGATGTTTCCGCGAAGCAGAGTGGATTGATATGCGACCAAGTAGTCGCCCTAAAGCTCCCATCCTGTAGAGGGAAGCGTGTGTCAAAAGCGTAAACAACACCCAATACTGGGAAGTTTAGTAACACAAACGCTTGTCTTGGCGAGTAGTGCATACTGATATTGCCTGTCTCTGCCGCGAAGAGAGACTTAATATCATTGTTGACGTTCTTTGAAATGTCGCCAATAGGAGCTGACTTCTCTTGAATTGTCCTTGACAAACTACGCACACCTGAGTCGTCTAGGAATATCAAGTCCTTACCAGTGGAGACTACCGCATCTCTACCCACACAACCTACGTTCGAGATTGTATCAGATAACGTCATACTCGCAGGGCTGCTTGCCCCCTCGTACACTATGATGGAGTTCCTGCCAAAGATAATCAGAAAGCCATTGTGTGCAGCCATAGCGGTAATAGTGTCGTATCCGTTAGGCCAGACCTGTGTAATATTAATCGAGCCTGTAGAGCCACCTGACCATCCAGAGCCGTTGAGTAGGTCTGACCAGTAGATAGTAGACTTGTCACCATCAAAGTCTGCCACCCATAATCGACCAAATGCAGCAATAGCTACATGACCTTCTGGCGGTGTGCCTGTCGCATGAGCATGATTAGACATTGCCTCTAATGCACCCGCATGATCCGAGTAAACCAAAGGCTCATATCCTCGTTGGAAGATGTACATATGATCGTTAAACGGTACGAATTTCCAGTTGTTAGCTGTGATGGTATATAAGGCAGGCGTTTCATCTACCATCGTGGTAGTGCCTGAGAATATCTTATTGTTACCTGCCGACAGGAAAGTAACATCACCATCTGCGGCAACGTACTCACCCATAGATTCTATGCCATCTGACGAACCAAGAAGATCGTTACCGTTTAGCAAGGTATAACCCTTCCTTGCGGCAATTCGTCCTTCCTTATCAATCACACAGTTATCCGCAACGGCAGAGAAACTTGCGTCCTGTGCCAACGGTGCATCTTGGGTGTTAATACCCGCAAATCCCGGAGCGGTAATAGTGATACTTTGAAGTTGTTGTGCCATCTATACCACCATAAAAGTAGTTTCATCAGGGTAACGGTTAGCGTCTATAGCTATCGCATCAGACAAAGCAGTGGACGCAATAGCAAACTGCTCTGCTGCTGACTGACCGCCTGTCTCACCACGCTCCCGTAGAGCCATTGCAAATGCCATCTGAACCACAGGGTTGTGTGGCACTTTGATCTTGGTTGCGTCAGCACTGATTAGTCCTTGTGGTTTGGACATATCAAACCGCAGGTTATATATACCGTCAGGCTGTGGATATACCTTGACCTTTAAATCGTCATTAGCATCCACACCAGTGATAGTATAAGTGGATGGTGAGCCATTGGTTACGTCTTGGTTGTAGTAGACGTTGTTAAAGAATGACTTTGTTTCGAGCCTCATCATCCTGTTGGCTGAATCGTTAATGACATCCTTGAGGACTGCTTCCTGACCAGAGCCAGTTAAAGAATACTCTGACGTACCAGAGACTGTATTGACTAGGATTGTGTCGCGAAGGGCAGACCAGTTCCAAGAGTTCTCTACAATTCTCTTTGCGTCATTAACAAAGTCTCCGATCAGTGCGGAGTAGTCAGACTCTAACGCTGTGTTAGCTTGGTCTTCACGCAATCGCCGAAGGACACTATTGATTGCTTCTAGGTATGTCATCGTCTGCCTCCTGCGGCACGAAGGAATTGTTCAAACATTCCCTGTTCTACGTTCTCCAATTTAGTAAACTTAGTTGGAAATAAGATTGATTCTGTTAAAGGTGTTTCATTAATGACTCGACTAAACAAGCCTATCATTCCGTCCTTGCCATCTTTTCCATCAGTACCGTCACGACCATCTTGCCCATCCCTGCCGTCAGTACCGTCTCTACCGTCAGTACCGTCAGTACCGTCAGTGCCGTTAATTACTGTCGTTTTTGTACCGTTGTTATTAATCAGTCCATCAACAATTTGTCTTGATCCTACAGTGCTTGTAATAACTTTTGTGCTTCCATCCCAAGCGCCACTACCTGTTCCTGTAGTACCTGTTCCTGTAGTACCTGTTCCTGTAGTACCTGTGGTTGTAGTACCTGTGGTTGTAGTGCCAGTAATGTTTTGATTATTAGTAGCATCAGTGCTTGCAGTGTTAGCATTCTGGTTATTAGCACCTGTGATAATAATATTTAATCCAGATCCATTTGATCCTGTTTCATCTGTTGTATCATCTGTAGTTTTTGTGCTTCCATCACCGGAATGCTCAACAACAGGTTGACCAGTAACAGGGTCAGTCATAATTGCTACACTAGCACCTGTTTTTTCTTGAGTAGGATCAAAACCACCTACTGTATTAGCGTCTATTGTTTTCCCTGTATATACTCTATTTCCTGCAAAATCATAAGGAACGTAATGAAACACATTGTTTTCTGCATCATATATATATTCGTAACTACCAACGATTCTATCGTCTGTAACAATGTCTCCTACTTTATATTCAGCAGAAGATTCGTTTTCTAAATCTTGAATAGTTTGATCCACACTCCCTGTTAAATCTGAGTCTGCTGCTACAGTACTATCTAGTGAAGCGTTAGCTCCTGATGCTGTATCTGTGTTTTGAGACGCTGATGATGATTGAGCCGCTGCCATATCTTCATCACTAAGCATTTGATTAGAGCCGATAGTAAGATTAATTAATCCTGCTGTTACGTTAGTCGGATCGTTTAATACATCAACAACTGACTGACCTTTAATTTGATTGTATGCAGCTTGAATCTCAGCGGCAGGAATTCCTGTTTGAGCAGCAACATCATCAATTGTGACTAGATTCTGATCTAACAATCCAACAACATAATCAACTTCGTTTTGGCTTATACCGTCCGCTACTTGCACTGATCGTAAAGCATCTTCAGTGCTAAATGGAACGACATCCGGAACTTTGTTTAATGACAAAAATCCATCTTCAATTGCAGAAATAACACGATCCGTGTATTGTTCATTCTCAATCATAGCAAGCTCTGGGCTTGCACCTTTTTGAGCAAGTCCACCAAGAAAACCGCCTAGACCGCCAAAATCCTGTCGAATTACATTGTCACCCATTACACAATACCTTTATCAAAGTTTGTGGGTTTAGCTCCTGATTGCATTGCTGCTTTTACGCCTGAAGAAACATACAAGCCATTGTCTGTAACTCCTCCAGACCAACCGTTTTTTCCAAAAAGAAAAACACAAACTTTGTTACGAATATCTACAGGTAATTTATTAAGCATCCAAGCCTGATCTTTCTCGGATGCGTTATAAAATCGTTTAAGTTCTTCTTTAATGTTATTCATTACTCGTCTTCATCTACTAGCAGGTTATAAGATAGTGCAGACTTATATGTCTCCATCAATCCTATTAAAATGATAGGGCTTACCCCTAGTTCTATTTGGCCTTCTACCCAAGTGCCAAGCTGTTCCATTGCGTCTTCTATCAAGCGTTCTGTTTTGTTGTCTGGAAACTCTACGATCATGGGCATACGTCCGGTAACAGTATTCCTGTGGTTGCTAATACAACTGTCCTACCCGCTCTGCGGATGTAGGTGACAGGTGCGGTACAATAAATCTTAAAGTCCTCCACCAATCCCTTAGTAATGTCACCACGATCATACCCGTCTGAGAGGTTGTCGGTTATGGCGCAGCTCTGCAATACTAAGGTGCATATCATTAACCATCTTGTCATAACTTTTCATCGAGTGATCTGAGATTGAGTCGCCTAAACCGAAGTCATTACTTACATAACCCTTGGGAGGATTGAAGAAGACCTGCCCCCAGTTATCAAAGTATACTAGATCCTGATTTGAGTCAGGCTCGTATCCAAACTTCGGTATTCTAGTTACAACGTCACTACCTGAAACGTAAGAGATTTGCACATCGTGGTTCATCTTCTTCTTAGAACCGCGAAAGAAAACCCTTGGCTTGCCAAAGGTAATCAATGTTAAATCTGTAAAGTCTCTACACGCCCATGCTGATAGTTCAGCTAATGCACCGCCAAGAGAATGACCAGTAATCAAGGTCTTCTTGTTTGGGTCTAGCAACCGTCTGATTCTTTTCCATACAGACTTGTGTGCTAGTGCAAACCCACCATGCGTCCACCGTTTGTTGTAGTACGCAGGGACAGCGGAAAGATTAAACAGCCAATCGCCAATAGAGTTAGTGCCGCGAAAGACAACGTAGTTACACTCAGGTGTTAACTTCACATACGCAACGGTAGAGGTTAGCTTGTTCTCTATCTTGAACGCGCCAACCATGTCGTCCTTGTAAGCGTCTAGTGACAGCTTAGATGCTATCTTCTGCATTATCTACGCACTCTATTTGGATTGTATTAGGTGCTACGACTTCTGCTATTGCCTCACGGTTAGCAAGTCTTTGAGTAGGAGACAGCTCGCAGTATCTATCTACGGCAGTTCCCACAACTTCTAACTGTGAACATGACATCAAGAATACAACAGGTAGTATCAATAGGTATTTCATAATCACTCCATAAAGTTAAAGAACGCCGCAATAGCCGCAGCAATTAGTATCCAAACAATCCTTTCTGTAGCCATAGATGTCGCAATGCTTTCTGCCATTGCGTCCATCTTCTGTTCCATACTATCTACTTGAGCCTCAATCTTAGACTGACGGTTGAAGACCGTAACTAATCTTTCTTCTACTCGTGCCAAAGAGATAATCGCCTCCTGCAATGAGTCAATCTTTCTTTCTACTCTTGAGAGTCGGTCTTCCATACTACACCTATAGCGTCAGGTCAGGAGCTTTGCGAGAGGCTCTGATTTGATAAACGTGTCTAATAGCTTCACCGCCATCTTTGTGGAATGTAATCTGGTTCATCACACTTGACGCACCGTACCCAGCTCCTGAATGCCAAGAGTCGGGAGGAGACAACGTCCCCATCGCTTCCACGAAACACCCATTAGATGTCTCGATGGAGTTCTGATGATGGATATGTCCGACAATCCACTTCCTATACACTGTGCTTGACCACTGCTCAGGTAGCATCTTCGGTAGGATTGCTCCTAGCTTCTCTGCCTTAACCTTGTCACCGTGGTGTACAGCTATAAGGTTCTTGCCAAACTGTAGCGTATGGAAAAAACCGTGAGGGTCTAAGATAGTTACCCTTTTCTCTTGTGTGTAATAAAACTTTAGTATCAACGCAAGAGCAATTGCTGTATCTGAGTCATGGTTACCACGAGCCATGATTACAGTGACGTTCTTGTGCTTGGATAGCATCTTGTCTATCGCGAAGATAAACGTCTGTGCTGCTGTCTCTAGCACCACTTCGATTCTTGTATCTACGTCTAATTTTGTCCCGGAAAAAGTAGTACCATTTGATCCATTAGCATGGATAAAATCACCGACATTAATTAACAATGAATGCTCGCAAGGAGTAGATAAGTCTACTAAATAATCTATAGCGTCAAGCATATCTGCCGAGGCTATCTTTGTATCGTAGTCTCTTTCCTTTGTCTCTCTTGCGTCAGCCCTCATGCCGAAGTGTGCATCACCTATTGCAATAGTAGGTAGTAAGTCTTCAGCAAACTTCTTAGTCTTTGGTTTAGCCTTCGGCTTGTACTGCGGAAGACCTTGAGTAAGACCGTCAACAAAACCTTGCAGAGCTTTGTCTCGCTGTGCCTCGGTAATTGTCCTCCTAGTCTTTAGCCAAGCCTTGTTACCTTCATCGTCCTGAGTGTAGATAGACCGACCAATTACTATTTCACCTTCAGGAACGTGACGAGTCGCATCCCAGTTGTCAGAATACCCAGAAGCAGCAGCAAAGTTTTTAACAGCAGAGACATGATGTCGTAATGTAGAAGTTGTAATACCTAAACGATGCGCTGCATTAGCACTATTGCGTCCGCAGTTTTCCCATACGTCCAGTATTTCTCTCTGACGTTCTGTCTTAGCGTAGTCTACTAGACTCAAACCATCACTCCTACTACTGCCATAACGCAAGCAAAAAGAATTGTTCCAATAAACGCAAATCCAATACCATCAATGATTAAGCGTTTTCGTGCAGCTCTAGCTCTTGCTGCGTCTAGCCTTTGCTTACGGATTGTCGCTCTAGTTCTGAGCATTTCAACGTAAACATCTTGCCCAACAGTGTAGATAATAATCTCTCGAAGCTGACGCTCCATCTGTTGAGTCTTCTGTTTTGCCATTGTTATTTGTAGTGCTGCATTCTCTACAGACCCTTTCGCAAATAACTTAGACATCGCTGAGGCATTCTCAACACTTGCCTCTGCTTCTAGTATTTTATCCTTCGCGTCAAAGAAAGCACCAAACTTATGTGCGAGGTCTTGAATCTCGTGACCCTTGTTAACGGCTTGGTTGATGTAGTTAAACGCCTTCCCTGCCGCAGATACTGCTGCAATAATTTCTATCACTCATATACCCTCACTAATTCTTTGTTTGCTACTCGTGGCAAACAATATGCCGCAAGGGTTATGCGTCTTGGTGCTGCGTTAACGGTGCGTTCTACCTTGCCAGTGACTATTGCATTAGCAAAGTAGTTACACCTATGGATGTTGTAGAAGTACATATCAGATGACTCTACCTGTCCGTTGACCAATACCATAAGTAAAAACAGGTGTGTCATATTACTCTGCAACAATCTTTCAATTACCAAGGTAATCCTGTCTCAGTGACAGGGTTTTTCTGCTCTTCGATGTTAGCCGTAAGGGCTGCTTCAGTTGCGTCTTGATCAACTGATTCGTAAACCCAAGCCAGTACATCAGCTTCGGTTAAATCTGCGTAAGGAACAAAGTCAGGCGAGGCAGGGTCAGGTGTAAAACCACAAGTGCCGTAAGAGGATGCTGTGTAGGTTACTGCATCATCTCCAGTACCGACAGTTTCCTCTGCTGTTACTCGCCAATGCGCTACGATAACGCCATTGTCAGTAGTGTTTCTTTCTAGTTGAGCAATAGTCCAGTTCATGTGTTACTCCGGCTTAGTAGGCCAATCTGTTTCTGTTAAGTATGGGAAGTTTGCGTGAGTAGTTATGTCACGAAGTGCTTGACGGTATGTAGCCCACTCTGTTGCCAATGCTACGCCAGTTTCGGCTGACTTGATAACCATCCAATCTGACTCGGCTAGTTTAGCATCACGCTGTGTTCTGACGCTTGCGGCAGCCTTAGCATCTAGATCAGCCTGATAAGCCGCCTCATGCTCTGCCTTGGTGGTAGTAACGCCGTCCTCTGTTGTGTCGGCAAACATATCCACCACTGTCCACGCCTGTACCCAGTTGCCGTTAGCGTCCTGAGTAGCACCGTTACGGACTGCTTGAGTGTAGCCAGTAGTGTCGGGCTTAGGCGCTGCCAGTACAGGGTCTATGCCAAGAGCAGAGCAGACGTTAGCGTCCCACACTCGTGGCAGTGATGTGTTGCTGTGCATTCTTCTGACATCGCCTTGAGTTTTGACTTCGCCAGTTGATTGAATACGATATTCCATGATTCACCTATGCTATCGCTAAGAAGATGTAAGTGCCGCCACTGGCGTTAAGCGCAGCAGGAGCAGATGATGTTACTGTAAAGCCACTTGCTAGTGGGTCTATGTAGTCCGTAGATGTGACTTCTGCGGCTGTGGAGTTTAGTAAGAGATAAGGATCGTTACCTGCAACAATACCTCTTGCGCTGTCCCAGACGTACCAATCGCCAGTAGAGTCTGTACGCTTGATAAGAATGAATCTAGCACCTGCACTAAAGCCACAGTCTACGTTTAAGGTAGCCGCTGTGCCTGTGTAGCTGCCTACTTTGCTTACTCCTGCTAGTGTGGCGAAGAGGTAGGCAATTAAATTATCTGTGTTTCCATTGTAATTGCTGCCTGTTCCTACAGTGAAAACACTGCTAGTTGGCGTTGTAGAGTTCCAAGCACTAGTCACTCCTGAAAAAGCAGCAGAATTAGTAAGGCTAAATCCACCTTCATTTCCTAAATCTTTATGATAACCAACCCAACTGCTTCCTGATCTGTTTCTTACTTTGAGTATCATTAACTCAGGCGCAACACCCAAGTTGTGATTCACTGTCCTTGCAACACCAGTACCAGTATAAGCCACCACATCAAAAAAGCCTGTGGCGCGTTTGAACAGCCAATCAACCTCAGCCGACAAGCTCCACCAATAAGGATTTATTTTGTAATTATAGTCATATTCAATTTGCCCTGATGCGGGAGACACTTCTGCCGCTGTGGATGCTGTGTGCAAATAGCTGCCGCCAGTTAAGCGGCTAGTTACTTGTGTTTGAGCAGCACCTAAATTACGATTAAACGCCACATCTACATAAGAAAGAGCTGTTGCAAAAAGGTTTGGATTTGTAGCAGTGCGAGTAACAATATCAAAAACCTCAGTCCCAGACTCAGGAGTTTTCATTGGGCGGCGTATGGCTATGTAGATGTAGGATGCGCCACTAGACGCTGATTGATTAGAGCCTACAAAACCTGTAGATGTTAAATAAGCACCGTAATCATTAAACTCTGCGTTACTGTTGTTAGCCTCAAGAAACTGACCTGCGGACGCATCTGCGGTAAATCCACGCATAACGTCAAGCATTTCCCAATCGCCAGTAGAGTCTGTCCGTTTAATCATTACCCACTGAGGCTCAAAACCTAAGTTAACTGTTGTTCCTCCTGCGGTTGTATAACTCCCACACTTAATAATACTCTCGCTGCCATCGTCTCCAAAGCCTCCTGCGTCTGAGGCGAATAGGTAGGCGACGTATGTTGCTCCGTTTTCGTTGACGTTGCCGCTTGTGCCTACAGTAAAAACACTATCGGTAGGCTCTGTGTTATTCCATAAAGAAGTATTACCCGAAGTTATCGCAGCGTTTGTAAGGTTTAGGTAAGCAAATCCGTCAGCCCCCATATAGCTATGGTAGACCTGCCAGTTCGCTGCGTCGTCTGTTTTTTTAACAATAATAGTCGCAGGGGTAGCGCCAAGTGCATGAGCAATGTTTTGAGCAGAACCCGTCCCAGTATAAGTCACAACATCAAAGAACTTCTCAGCCTTGCGGAATGTCCATGAGGCGACAGTTTCTGCGTTACCATTTATGTCTTGTTGGTCAGAAATAGAAAAACCGTCAGAATTAAAAGACGTAATAGTGTTTGTAATGCCTGTTTCTGCGGGAAGATTTTCGTTACTTCGTAAGTAACTTGTCTTACCACGCTCAGTATCAATTAAAACATGAGTTCTTGAAGTAGACCTTCTTTTAAACCATACTAAGCCGCCTTCGCCTGCAAGGTCAATGTTGTTAGTAATTGTCTGTGAAGAGTTATTACCAGTATACAAATAAGTCGAGAAGACATCCTCAACGTACAGAGACTCACCACCTGCATTACCTGCCGCTGCTGTTAGCGCCTTGGCTAATTTGCTCATGCGTTACTCCTAAACGTAGCTGCCAGTGTAAGCACCGTAGAGAGTTGTAGAGACTTTCCAGAACACCAGTGTGTCCTTCGCAGTCAATGTGGGTGCTACGTTTCCACTGCTTGTTACCCACTGTATTGTAGGCCACGTTACTGTGTAACTAGCACCTGCTTCGAGCTGTAGGACTAAAGATTCTCCAGAGGCTAGTGAGTCTGTGAAGGTCGTATTAGCTGCTAGAGTCTTGGTCTGTATGCCACCGTTAGCAGGGTCTAGTGCTGTACCTGATAGGGCGTAGACAGTATCAGTATAATTTGTAGCCTTAACAGTACCAGTTACGTCTAGCTTTTCTGTAGGGCTACCAGTACCAATACCAACATTGCCACTGCTGTCTATAACAGCCCCAGTACCGCCACTGCCATAAAACCCAATTTTGTTTGTGGCTACAGAGGCAATACTACCGACTTTAGTAGCTCCTCTGCGGAGATATATAATGTCCCCATCAGAAGTAAGACGGCCTGCAAAAATTGCCGAGCCGCCATCTTTAGTGACATATAACTCTCCATTGCTACCTACGTTAATTCCTTCAGTTGTAGCAAGCGATGTAGTGGTAGTACCAACAAGCAAGTTTCCACTGCTGTCTATTCGCATACGTTCTGAACCGTCAATATTAAAACGAATATCAGAACTAGACCTAACATTGTCAGGGTCGGCGCTAAATGCAATGTTTCCTGCGGAAGAACCAGTAATAAGAGAGTATGCTACGCCACCCGCAATGTCGCTATCTTCAAGACGGATAGTAGCTAAACTTGAAGCAATATGCAGATCAGAGCTAGGACTATTAGTACCAATACCAACACGATTATTAGCAGAGTCAACATACAAAGTGTCAGTATCAATAACCAAACCATCAGCAGTGACTGTGCCTGTGAAGGTTGGGTCTGTAGGATTAATAGCAGTGACTTGCCATGCAGAGCCGTTGTAGACTTTCATGTCATCTGACGTAGTGTTGAAATACAACGCACCAGTTAAGAGTGCATTGCCGTCATTGTCTACTGTTGGGTCAGAGGCTTTGTTACCTAAGTAGCGGTCATCAAACTGGTCGTAGCTTGATGCAGCAGAGTTAGCAGAGTTAGCAGCGTTTGTCTCTGAAGTAGAAGCATTAGATGCTGAGGTAGCGGCATTACTAGCTGATGTAGCTGCTGCTGCGGCAGAGGTTGCTGCTGAGGTAGCTGAACCAAGAATAGAGTCTGTGTAGGCTTTTGTTGCTACGTCTTGAGCTAACGTAGGGTCACCAACACCAGTGATCTTGTTAGTACCCATTGCTATAGCACCTGACATTGTACCGCCTGTCAGGTTTAGCTTGAGTGCGTCTGCTGTGTCTACATAAGTCTTAGTTGCTGCGTCTTGTGCAGCAGTAGGGTCGCCAAGACCTGTAATCTTTGACGTACCCATAGCTATCGCACCTGTCATTGTACCACCCGCGAGAGGTAGTTTAGTCGCGATAGAGGTTGTGATAGTAGATGCGAAGTTAGCGTCATCGCCTAGTGCGGCGGCTAGTTCGTTCAGCGTATCTAATGCGGCAGGAGCAGAATCAATGACAGCGGCTACGGAAGTATCAACGTAGTCTTTGTTAGCTGCGTCTGTACCTGCTGTTGGTGTGGAGACGTTTACGAGTTTAGTGGCAGTAAAGTCAGCAGTACCGTTGACTACTAAATTGTTCAGAGTAGTCGTACCAGTAGACGCTGTGACGTTTCCTGTGACATTACCTGTTAAATCACCAGTGACGTTACCTGTTACATTACCTGTGACGTTACCAGTGACATTACCAGTTAAACCACCAACAAAGCCTGTGTTGGCTGTGATTGTAGAGCCTACAATGGTCGATGGTGTACTAGCGCCAATAGGCGTAGAGTTAATTGAGCCACCAGTAATGACTGCGTTATTAGACGCAAAAGTACCGTTGGCTGTTAGAGTGCCAGTAACGGTAGCTGTAGCAGTGGTGATGCTAGACGGATTAGTGCCGAGTTCTACAATTTCTGTAGAGGCATTCTCAGTAAAGATTCGTTTGTCAGTGACGTTG
>Ga0208162_1000321_pt1 | contig 28295 bp, 37 predicted proteins | sample CB_VirMetaG_4_FD_184539 | JGI IMG/M metagenome (GOLD analysis project Ga0208162, IMG submission 184539) | Freshwater to marine saline gradient viral communities from Chesapeake Bay - CB_1508_1M Viral MetaG (SPAdes) (version 4) | ecosystem: Environmental > Aquatic > Marine > Coastal | place: USA... | reverse complement strand
CAGCGCAGCTAGAAGAAGCCATGGCACCAATAGTGCAAGCTCTTGCACAACAGGGAGGTTCTCCTCAAGACGTTCTTGAGCAAGCCTACGAGTATGTGACTAAAGGAAACCCGACTTTCGCTGCTTTAACAGCCAAGTTAGAGGCACCTGTTCAAGTCGAACAAAAAGTGCAAGCAACTAAAAAAGCTAAGTCTGCTACTAAATCTATTTCGGGCTCCGCAGGAAGTGGCACCCCGTCTATAAAATCGAAGAATATAAGAGAAAATCTCCAGAGAAGATTCAATGGAGATTGATTCTATAGGGATAAATTATGGCGAATTTAGAAGAAGCGGTGGTAGCAACGCTGTTTGATCAGTCAGATGCTATTGCCGACGAAGTATTGCACCATAACCCTCTTCTTGCATCTTTGCAGGAGCAGGGCTTGGTACGACGGTTTTCTGGAGGCTATGAACTCCGAAAGCCAATTATGTATAACGATTCAGCAGTAGGTGGATTCTACTCTGGATTTTCATCCTTTAACCTAGACGCGATTGATGATTTCACAGCGTTCAAGTTTGCTATCAAGCAAGCCTACGAGCCAGTGGCAATCTCAGGGCGCGACAGAAGAGCTAACAGAGATGAAGCACAACTTCTTGATCTCGTAGAGACTAAGATTAATGCTGCTATCGCTAGACTCAAGAACACAGTCGGAACTTCTATTCGAGGTGACGGAACTGGCTCTGGAGGACTAGAATTTGATGGTATCAAGAAAGCCATCTCAACTAGCCCTTCTTCTGGTACATACGGTGGTATTGACAGAGCAACCAACACTTTCGCACGAAACATTGCGATTAACACAACTCTAACTTCTGGTAACGTACAGGCAACTATTACTGACGCTATCAGCCAAGTTACTCGTGGTGATGAGATGCCTGACCTTGGACTTATGGAGCGTAGTGCTTGGCAACTACTTCATGGTTCAATGACTGCCATTCAGCGTATCCAGTCTCCTGTCAAGAAAGGACAGGCTGGATTCAGAGCACTGGAATATGACGGAGCGTCATTTGTTTTCGACGGTGGATATGGTTCTGCTGTTCTAGAAACAAATAGCTGCCGACTTCTTAACACGAAGTACTTCACTATGGATCTAGTACGAGGAGCTGATTTCAAGCCACTCGCACCAGACATGGCCCGTCCTGTTGACCAAGATGCGTTCTTCACTGTGATTATCATTGAAGGAAACCTCTGTTGTTCAGCTCCAGCTCTACAAGCTGTTATTTACCAGTAATAGATAAGGAGATTGATATGTCACGAAGCGGTTCTTTTGGAGTAAATGGTGGCAAGACTTGGGATGGTACTACTGTTCCACTTCCTGCTGCGGTAGGTGATGTTGGTTCTGATGTCAATGGCGAATGGATGTTTGTTCAAGCCGATGGCGCAGTAGATCAGTATGCCTTTGTAAAAATTAGTGACGACGGCCAAGCTGCTATGCTCACAACTACAAACGCTGGTTCAAACAACCTGCAAGTAGGTGTGGCTCAAATAGCTGCTGCTGACAACGAGTACCTCTGGGTATGGGTTGGCGGTGTTGGCGGTGGTGGAGTTGGTACAGGTATTCAGGGGAAAGCTGCTGCTTCCTATGCTGCTGACGCTAACCTTAACACTACTGCAACTGCTGGTGTCGCTGACGATGCTTCTACTACACTCATCAAGAATGTTGTGGGACTTACCACTAACACTGGTGCTGCTGCGGTAGAGCTAAAGTCTACAGGCTACCTAACAGTCAATTAGTAACAAGCCAGAGGGGAGATGAAAGTCTCCCCTCATTTGTCAACTATGCTAAACTATATGCAGGTTACTAAGCCTTTATATAGGAGACTAAAATGGCACAAATTGACTGGGAACAAATAATGAACGGGCGACAGCAAAACCGTAGTAGGTGGTCTGGAGCTAACGTTAAATTCCTCAACGTAGTTCGTAAGAACGATCAGAAAAGTAATGAAGCAGGAAGGGACATATACGACGAGGTTCCTTCTATTTCTATCCAATGGCCAGGTGGTGATGAAACTGTCAGAGCTATTGAAGAAAAAGACAAGCACGAATTTCCAGAACTATGGGAAGCCTTTACTGCTGGTATGGGAGAAGTGCAATCTGGGATGCCACTAAAAGAGTGGACACGCATTACAGCTAGTGCAGTACATGAACTAGCGTACCTTGGGTTCCGAACAGTAGAACAACTTGCAGAAGCTAATGATGAAGTGCGCCGGCGTATGGGGCCACTATCTCAATACATAAAAGAAGCAAAAGAGTGGTTAGAAGCTGCGAGCTGTGAACAAGCTCAAGTAGTAGCGATGCAACAACAGCTTGATCGTGAGCGTAAGCGAGCTGACAAGTTAGAAGAGCAAGTCGAATTGTTGATGCAACGAATAGAAGCTACTGAAGGGATTCGCATTGAACGAGTAGCAGCAGAACCAAAAAAAAAGGGTAGACCCCGAAAGCAGGAAGAATGAGTTTACAGACGATTGTTGAGAATGTAGCAAACGAGGCTGGTTATACGGTAGAAAGCAATGTTATTGCATCTACTGAAACCACCACAAAACAGCTACGCACAATGGTGCAACGCATCAATCGTCTCATGGGCGAACAGTATAATTGGCCTATACTGTTTGCCTCTGGTTCCTTTCAAACTGTAGCAGGGCAAGCTACCTATGCATTGCCAGCAGCTTTCAGCCAATATCATTACAATACATTCTGGAACAGCTCGACTAGGTGGCGTTTGTTAGGGCCGATGACTGAGCAAGAATATGGCGAGATATTAGGATACGGATTAAGCACAACCGTCTATCAAAGGTTTCAGTTTAGAGGACTGAGCGACAATCAAATATTGATTGATCCGACACCAGACACGACGGGTCAGAACATTATCTTTCAATATGTAGCAGAGCGATATGCAAGACCTGCTACTTGGACTACAGGAACAGTTTACAGTGCTGGTGCATACACTTTCTACAATGGAAATTATTATTCTACGACTAGCGGAGGAACCAGTGGTGGTACTCCTCCTACTCATAGTAGTGGTTCTGTATCCGATGGGGGAGTAACTTGGACGTACTACGACGGTGCATATCCTGAATTTTTAGCTAATACTGACGTATCAGTTTTCAATGAAAAGACGTTAGAGCAAGGGGTATTAGAAAGATTTGCTGAGATACACGGGCTAACAGTCATTCCTAAATTCGACGTTCAGTTGAATGAGGATTACAGCAGGATGAATCCACAAAAAGTTGTGTATGCAGGTGGTTATCCGCAGACCACATTGTATGCGCGTGAGGGTATAGCTACTTTTGGGACGTTTATATAATGAGTTTAACTGAAGCCTATAACCGTTATTATGAATTGCGTAGACAGGGTGTACCAGAACTGCAAGCCTCGCAGCAATCTGGGTATCAACAGATAATCCAGAACATACAGGCAAACCGTCATAGGCAAGCACAAGAGCAACAAAAAGCTGCTGCAAGCAGAGAAGCCAAAGCTCAAAGAGCTGGTCTAGGTGGACAAATTGTAGGATTAGCAGGAGCTAAAGGCTTATACAACTACGTCACTGACAAGCCTATTCTCGGAGAAAAAGGCGATAAGCTATATGAAAGTTTGTTTGGTTCTGGTTCTGATGCAGAGATAGGAGCCGTTGACAAACTGTTACGCGATCAGGTTCCTAGTGAATCCGTTCAACAAGCACAAGCAGCCTTTGATGCTACAACTACTACTCCTACTGCAACTACTACCCCAACGGATGCCCCTACTACAACTACCGATGTTCCTACTACAACTGATACGGGTGGCTTCGAATTTGGAGTTGGAGACGCACTGCAAGGTGCTCTTGGTGCATACAATGTTTATCAAGGAGTACAAAAATTTAAGTCAGGTGACAAGTTAGAAGGAGCATTAGGTGCATATACTGGCGCAGGGCAACTAGCAAGTTCAATGGGGCAGAGTATTCCAGGAGCAGGGCCAGTTGGGGCAATTTACGGTGCATATCAATTAGGAAAACTTGCTCTTAATGATGACATCACAAAAAGTCAAACAGGCAGCGCAACTGCTCAAGGAGCTGCTGCTGGTGCTGCTGTAGGTAGTGCTATTCCAGGAGTTGGAACTGCTATCGGAGCTATTGTTGGTGGAACTATAGGCTTTATAAAAGGCATCAGTGGTTCGGGCAAAGGAGAAAGACAAATCATTCGAGACAAATGGCGAAAAGCAATGAATGAATCTGAAGTAGGTTTATGGGATCCAGAAACATGGAAGGGTACACTTCCTGACGGCACAGTATTTGATTGGGGCAAAGATAGGTTTGGGTTTGGAACTGATGAAAAGAGTGGTGACATTAACCTAAAAGAAAATGCTGTTCATGGACAAGCAGCATCCTATGGTAACTTGATGTCAACTCTTATGGGAATCGGTGAAGGCAAGACTGGGGAATCTATAGCAGCTCAATATGCATTAGCTTCTCTTGCTGACAATGAAGGAAGCACAGCTAACGCTACAGACGATCAAGTCAAAGAGCGTTTTAGATACTTCATGCAAAAGAATGAATTTGATTTACCTGCTGCACAACAACACATATCGAATATGTTAGCGGAAGGTAAAATCAATCAAGAATATCATGATATTCAGCAGAACAATTTGAACATGTTAATGGAGCAAGAAATTGCAGCACAAGGAGTACAATAATGGCACTAGGAATGATGGGTAAAGGGCCGAACCTAAGGCTTTCGGATGAACAAAGACAGCAGATTCGTGATGTTCGTGCGGAGCAAGGGCGAGGTGCTGCACGACAAATGCGTAGACAAATGAGACAAGAAGCAGGGCTACCTGTACGTGGTATGCAAAACAGACCTGCACCAATGCCAATGCCAGATAGAGGGCAACCAGTACAAGCAATGCCTATGCCTATGCCAATGCCAGGTAGAGGGCAGATACCAATGGATCAAGGGTTCCAAGTTACTGATGAGCAACTGGAAGCACTACGACAGCAACCGCCAATGCAAAAACCAACACCTGAAATGATGCAAGATGCAATGGCTAGAGGTCAGTACCAATCAGGAATGGATCAGCAGCCACTATTTCAAGACAAAATGTATAGGTATCCAATTACAGACATGATGTATCGTGGACCTATGCAGCCATATCAGCCACAGCAGCCTGAGCCTGGGTACATGCCAGCATTAAGAAATGCTTATGAAACAGGAAAAATTCCGTTAGACAAGATATCCGCACCATATAGGAATACGCTATTACCGCAGCAACAGCCGTATCAGTTTTATGGGCAACAGCCTAACATGCTTGCACAAGGATTTGCACAAGGACTTTTTAGGTAAAAGCTAAATGGCGTTTCAAGGATTCACAATGCCTCCACCATACGGAGGCTTAGACCTAATAAGTCCAATAGATAATATGGACCCGTCTTATGCATTGGAATTGGTCAATGTGTTTCCTGGTGCCACAGCTCCTATTACTCGTAAAGGTTATGAAGAGTATGTAGACCTATCTGCTTCTAATACTGCTGTAAACACAATAGCAGATTACAACAAGGCAGATGGATCTTCCGAGATGATTGTAGTCTCAGAAGGTGGAACGCCTAAGATATACAAGGTTGTGGCAGGAGTAGCTACTGATATTACAGGTAGCACTCCAATTACTGCTAACTTCTCCAATATGCAGACACAGCAGTTTGGTAGCAACCTGTATATGTGTAATGGAGAAGATACTGTACAAGTCTATAATGGTACTACAGTTGCAGATAGTACGTTTACAGGTGTTACATTAGCTGATTTGATTAATGTTAGCACCTACAGAGAACGTATATATTTTGTAGAGAAAGACACGCTCAAGTTCTGGTATGGAAATACTAACGCCGTAGGAGCTTCTGCTCTAACATCGTTTGACCTGCAATACAGCATGAAACAAGGAGGATTCCTTGTCTTTGCAGGGAGCTACACGAATCAAACAGCACAAACAAGTCAAGACCTATTCTTTGCAATAAGCAGTGAAGGAGAAGTAGTTTTTTACAGTGGTAGCTACCCAGGAGATACAAATTGGCAGTTAGTAGCGAGGTATTATATTGGTAAGCCACTTGGGTATAGAGCGTTTATCAAAGTAAACAATGACGTTTGGATACTTACACAGCAGGGAATTGTGCCTGTATCTGTATTGTTTCAAGCATCCCCTGAGCAAGCAGTAAACGTAGTAAGCGCACGAGTAAACCCCTATATCACTCAATACACCAACTTGCTTAAATTCTCACCACGTTGGCATGGTATATTCTGGCCTGAAGGCAGGAGGGTATTTGTAAATGTGCCAAGTTCAGAAAGCACCACTACCATGCTTGTATTTAGTATTGATACAGGTGGCTGGTGTGTATACGAATTATTTGATGCTGAGGATGGCATAACACTTGCGATTGTAGACGGTGCTCCATATTACGGTAGTTTTCATGGATACGTTTACAGCGCAGAAACAGGTAATACAGATAAAGATAATGCTATTACCTTTGAAGGCAGAACAGCGTTTTCCTTCTACAATTCACGAGGGAATTTTAAGGCTTTCAAAGATATCAGACCACTAATTAAGACTCGAAAGGGCTTAACATTGTCATTAGGTATTGACACTGATTTTGCTAGAGATCAAGTAGTTGAGACTATCTCAACAGGAGGAGCCGTTAGTACTCCTTGGGGCAGTGCTTGGGGTAGTCCGTGGGCATCTACGACAGAATTTATATTCAACAGATATGCCGTCAAAGGGCAAGGGCATAGTGCAGCAGTAAGATTCGGAGGAAGTGTAAATAAAGCAGACTGTCAAATTTATGGATTTGAGATAAGATTTGACCAAGGAGGACAGGTATAAATGGCACGTAAAAAGAAAGGAAAAGGTGCATTAGCACAAAGTCCAAACATCAATCCTAAGACTGGCAAGCCGTTTAAGTTTACTATTAAAGAGTTGCAAGCTAGGCAAGCTGCTGGTGAAACGCTAGGTAAACGAGGAATTAACAGACTTAAAAAAGCTGGTCTATATGAAGAACCAAGTAGTGAGCCAGCACCTATTCAAGAGCTTCCTCCAGAACAAATGTTTGAGCGTGTAGGTGGTCAGACTGCTGCTGGTATTGAATCCCTCATGGGACAAATACAAGGAGCTGGAGCGTTCCAACCTGGTAATTATCAGGACATGATGAACCAAGCCTATCAAAATGTCATGAACCAGTTTGAGATGACTCAAGGCCCACAGTTTGCAAGAGAACAAGCCAACTTTCAGCAAATGGCTGCTGAAAGAGGCTTAGACCCTAACAGCGAAGCGTACAAAACTTTGCAGTCACAGCTTAATCAGAGACAAGATTTTGCAAGACAAAATGCTATGCAAGTAGCGCAGCAACAAGCGCAAGCAGTACAGCAACAAGGTTTTAATCAAGCCTTACAACAGTATCAAGCTCCTGGTCAAATGCTTGGAGCATACAGTCCATTCTATGCTCAATTTGGTCAGCAACAAGCGAACCTACAGCAAGCAGAATTACAGCGTGAACAAATGGCTAACCAACTTGCAATGCAGCGTATGTCAAGTGGAGCAACATTAGGAGCAGCACAAGCAGCTAACTTTGGAAAGCTAACACCTGAGCAAACGTTTGAATTGCAACGAATAAAAGAAGAAGGCGCAGTAAAACGACTAGAAACGCAATTAGCAGCGCAAGCACCACAACAACAGCCACAAATGAGCACAGGTAATTACTTTGCACAAGGATTAGCGCAAGGAATTGGGGCAGGATTTTTCAGCTAAGGGGTAACAATGGCTACTATAGAAGAAGAACAGTTAGCACAACTATTAGCTCAACAAGAAGGATTTGGGTTTAGTCCTCGTGAAAACATATACGGAAGTATAGGAAGTGGCATAGCAAGCGCATTGCCTAAGATGGTAAACCCGTATGGTTCTACTGGTTCTAACATTGCAACTGTACTTGGTGGTTCTTTAGTTGCAGGGCTACTTGGTTATCAAGCACGACAAGAAGCAGAAGAGCGCAACAAGGCGTTGATGCCAGCTCTTACTGGGATAGTTGGTGCTAAAACACAACAAGAAGTTGCAGACATATATGGGCAATTACCATCGGATATGCAAAGCCGTCTTCAAAGTACAGCATTAAATCGGCTTAGTGCTATTCAAGAGCGTGAGCAAGCGAGACAACTAGCAGAACAAGAGCAACGACAAGCCGTAGAACTAGCTGCATTAAAAGAAGGAATAATTGCTCCAGGATTACGAGACGTATTAGGCACAGGTGCAACATTACCAATTACTGGAACTAAATCTCGTGAAATGGAAGATAAGTTGCGCCTAGAGTTCAATAAGCTGCCAGAAGTTAAAAATTACGGGCTCATTAAAATAGCTGCCGAAACTGTAGGTGCAGCAGTACAAGATCCAAGTGCTGTAGCTGACCAAGAACTGGTGCGTAGAGCTGTACAGTTAATTGAACCTGGCATGGCTGTACGTGAAGGTGAACAAGCAGCAGTAGCAGCAAGCCAAAGCATACCAGAGCAATTTAAAGGACAGCTCAATAAAGTATTACGTGGTGAAGGTTCATTAGGGCCACAATTGCGTCAAGGTGTTCTTCGTATTGCTGAACGTAGCTACACGGCAAATACTCGTGCATATACTCAAGCAAAAGATTTCTATGAGAAGCGAGCAATAGAACGTGGACTAGAACCAAGAAACATTAGTTATTATGGCGCAGCTCCTAGTTTTGAAGAGATTACTAAGCGACAAGCAAAAGCAGAAGAAAGAGGCGAGCAAGTAACAAAAACTATTGGCCAAGAAGATATAGAGATGAGACTAGGAGCATTAGCTCGTAAAGGCTTAGCTAATCTTAGTGCAGCCGAAAGAGAAGAGGTAAAGAAGTTAAAAGCACAATACGAGGAACTACAAAATGGCCGATAATGAAGACTTAGGTTCTTTTCTAGCGGAATTTGAAAATGTAGGACTTGAGCCACCAGCAGCCCCCGTTGCACCAACGGTACCTACAAAACCTGACTTAGGATTACGAGATTATATTCTTGGTCTTAGCCGTTCTTACTTAGCTGGGCCGACATTTAACCTAGCTGAAGAAGCAGAGGCAGGATTAGTTTCTGCTGCAAGAGGCACACCATACGAAGCAGAACTAGGACGTATTAGACAAGAGCGAGCACGATTTGCTGAAGCAGCTCCAGTAACTTCACTAGGCACAGAGCTATTAAGTGGTCTTATTCTAAACCCACTACAAAAGCTATCAATGATTGGCCGTGGTGAGCAAGCAACTAGACTTGGACAAACAGTGGCAGCAGCTCCTGGTGCAAAATTAACACAAGCGGTAGTAGGTGCAGCTCCTACACAAGCAATAGTTGCAGGATTTGGAGCAGGAGAAGGTGGAGTTCAAGAACGCCTAACAGCTGGAGCACTTACTGGTGCAGTAGGTACATTAGGTTCAGCAGCTAGTAGTGTTGCTGGTAAAATTTTTTCTGACGTAGCAACAGAAGCAGACAGGTTGAGGCTGTCATCATTTGGATTACGACCGAGTGATATTACGCGCAACATTAAAGAAATGGCTGCTAAGGGTAAGAAGGTAAAGACAAAGCAAGAAATTTCGCTAGTTAAATCTCTAAAAGACTTTGAGAAGAGGGGTATTGTAGATACTGAATCTGATTTAATTCAAAACGCTGCTAACTTAGAAGTATTACGAGAAGAGTTAGGTGGACGTTTAGGAAATGTAATAAATGAAGCTGATGTAAAAGCAGATGTATTTCCTGACTTTATGAGTGAAAACTCACAAAAATACTTAGCTAAACTTTCTGGAGAAGCTAAAGAACAAGCAGCTAATAGAATAAAAGCAGAAAGAGAAGCAATCATACGTCAGTTTGAAAATGGTGGAAGCATTGAAGACTTACAACGCGCTAAGATTGGATTAAATTACACATGGGATGACAGTCCACTTACTGCGACAGTACAGAAAGCTATTCGCGAAGACTTGAAAGATGAAATAGAGAATCGGGTTGCTATCTTAGTAAACAAGAAAAAACTGAAGCCTGATGTACTTGAAAACTTAAAAGCTATTAACAAAGAGTATGGCGAAGCAGTTGACCTACGAAACGGCTTTCTAAAACGTGGTGGCCAGGTTTATGGTGGAGACGTAATAGAAGACTTCTTTGCACAAATACGCACCAGCGGTGGAGCAGGTACTCCATTACAATTAGCTGCACAAACAGGAAACATAGTTCCAGCAATGATAGGTACGGGAGCATCATTAGCACGTACACGAAGAGCTAAAGGTGAGTTAGCAAGGGTAATGGAAGATCCACTTGTACAAGCATTGAGTGCACAAATAGGAGCGCGATTACCTGAAGTAGTGACAGGACGCACTGCTGCACAAGCAGTAACTCCTATGCTTCCTCGTAAAGAAGTGGATGTAGAAGCAATCAATAGACGGGCACAAATAAAACAACTATTAGCAGCATTAGGAGAATAATATGCCTTGGAGTGGTGGAACATATACGAAAGGTAATGCAGGTACAGGAGGCTGGGCTGGTGATGCTGGTCTAGGTATTGGCATTGAAGCTGGTAGGCATGATACGCAGGACAATGACTTTGCCAATGGTATCAACAATGCGCTAACAAAAGACGGACAGAATACTCCTACTGGAAACCTCCCTATGGGAGGCTACAAGCATACTAACTGTAATGCTGCTACAGCTAACAACGAATACGCAACATTAGGTCAACTAAACTCTAGTGTTAGTGAAAGTATGCCATCAGGAGCTATACAGATGTACGGTGGAAGCACAGCTCCTACTGGTTATCTTTTGTGTAATGGTGGTGCAGTCTCAAGAGCAAGTTATTCTGATTTATTTGCTGTTATTGGCACTACGTATGGTGTAGGAGATGGATCTACTACTTTTAATGTTCCTGACCTTAGACAGAAATTCCCATTAGGTAAAGCTGCAAGTGGAACTGGTAATACACTCGGAGATACAGGGGGTGCTATTGATCACACTCATAGTGTACCTGCTCACTATCATGGTAAAGGCACATTAGCTACTGCTAACGACACTCACAGCCATACTTACAGTGGTACAACATCTTCTGATACACATAGTCATACAATGACTAATCAGCCAACTGGAACAACAGGTTATGGTCAAACAAGCCCAATTAGCGGTAATGCAGTAACAAGTTTAACTACACAAAGCACATCAAGTGATACACACAATCATACTTATTCAGGTACTACTGCTAATGATACGCACAACCATGGTTTGACTGGTTCCGTAGGTAATACAGGGGGAGTTAATGGTGATGCTGCTATGACTTCTGGAACTAATAACCCACCATTCTTGGTCGTAAACTACATCATAAAGACATGACAGAAAAAGTAATAGAAATACTTCTTTGTGAGCTAAAAACTCTACAAAAAGATGTGCGAGCTATCACAAATGAGATGGTTAATATTCGTGTAGAACATCAACGGCTGCGCTCTGAAATTGGTTTCATTCGTGAACATTTCACGCCAAAAACCAAGCAAGGATTCAAATTCTATACTGTTATTGTAACCACTGTAGGAGGTGCCATAGCTGGTCTTATTGCTGTTATCAACAACATGGTAATGCACAAATGAAAGCTAGTGACTGGGAAAAACGGTTCCCTAACTTCTCGCCAGCAGAAGTCCTTAGTCCTATTGCTCTACAACGATACGAAACAGGACAGGTTATAGGTATTGATCTACTCTCACTAGACCTGCTCCAAGAGTTCAGAAAATATGTAGACTTTCCACTATTCGTAAATTATAGAGGACTGAATCTGAGAGGCTATCGCACACCAAAAGAACACGCTGCATTGGGGCATGGTAGCAGCATGTCACCTCATTGTCGTGGACAAGCATTTGATGTAACAGCAGAAGGACTTCCTACCCACAGCCTTATGACTATTGCTCATGATTTTGGAAAGTGGAAAGGTATAGGGCAATATAATACATTCGTACATCTAGATACTTGGGATAGATACGGTGACGGACGAATGACAAAATGGCGAAAATTATAGTTCCAACTCTAATGCTTCTGCTCATCTCATGCGGTGGTAGTGGCAGCAGCAACAGTGATACGCCACCAACTTCAGACAATTATTACGGCTTAACTTTCCTTGGTTTGCGCTCAGAAACCACTGATTGTAGCCAGGTAATAGAAATGTTCGACGGCGTAGAAAGATTCGCCATCTCATTTCTCTGGAAGAGTTTTGGCGAGTCGGATGAGTGTCTTTTGCAGCTTCTACAAGATCTCAGACCAAAATCCATACAAGTCTTCCTTGTAAACGGTGTTTGTCTCAGAAAAAATAATTGTTTTGATGCTGATATAGCTGGCTATGATGCTGTCATAAATCACGCAATCCACGCCTACGATACAATTATTCCCTTTATCTCAATGCACGATGAGCTTATTATTACCGTAGGATTAGAAGATGACCTGGAACTATACGATTACCAATATATTGCAGAACAAATACGCTTTTATGCGCCAAACGCCAAAATCGGTAGGAACAAGCATGGTCTACAAATATCTGCTGCCGATTGTGCTGATGCTGACTACTGCGAGCTGCACAACCAAGCCGAACCCTTGGACATCAATACAAGTCTCGGATGGTCAAACGATGGGTACGATCTTAGTCTCGGAGGAAACCTCTGGGGGCTACCGTATCAATATACGAGAGAAGATGTGCTTAGTAGAATCACCAACGGACTACAAGGAGCAAGAATTATTTATCTCTGGAAAGCATCATTCAATGGGCTTTTGGGCAATTCTGCTAACAGCCTTCCGCCTTCTCAACGAACTATAACAGTCTCGGAATATGATCGAGAACAAATAAATAATACACTAAAGGAGATAGAATATGTTCACTAAAGAAAAACTCAAACTCGCAGGTGCCGTAGGGCTCATTGCGTTTGTGACACAGTTTCTAGAAGTTATGGGGATGCCTCAATTTGCTGCTGCTATTGTAGACTTCATCAAACCATTTCTAGGACTCTAAAGACAAATGGGGCTTAACGCCCCTCCATGTCAAAATAATCCTCTAACAAAAATTTCATTTCAGGACAGTCCATATACTCTTTCATGTGTCCTATGTGTATCTGCAATAACTCACGACGTACATTGTGCAAAATGTCAATATCCTGAAAACACATATCCGCTATCCACGTTAAATTGTACGGTAATATTTCACGCTCATAGAAAAACCAATTCAACGCCCATAACTCCTCGCGCATCTGACGCTGCATGTTCTTTCGCATACGTCTGCCTATATCTTTTGCCATTAAATTGTGCGAGGCATAATCAAAAAAATTGATGTAGTCTACTATCGCTCTCTTCAGAACACTCCACCATAACTTGTGCTCAGGTACATACTGCTTGTAATAACTCGGTTCTATGATGGTGCTCACATCTACATACCGTTTGCGCTTCATAACGCATCAAACATCTCTAATAGTGTCTTTTGACCACGTTCATTGTGATAATACTTCGCATAATGCGCTATCAATAAACTATCCGCTATGGCATGAGTAATCTTTATCTTAGGGAATAACTCCTGCGCTTTCCGCTTCGATACATTCTTGTCCCCCTTCGTCATACACCCTAACGTCTTTTGCCACTTCTGCGGCGTAACCGTCTCAAATGGTATCCCATTCCCAACTATCGCCATTCGTAACCCACCATAGCTCATGCCAAAATTGAACATGCTGGTAACACCCTGCCCAGGCATGGCATGTACCTTCTCAATCAAACAAAAAGCATCCTCCTTGTTGTCACTTAAATACTCAAACAAGTCTCGCTCAGTCTCAGGCATCTTAATGGCATAGTCACCTTCGTCACTAATAATCCCTATGCCACCACTCTTCCCAGGGTCTATGCCTATCCACTTCACTACTTACCCCATAATCAACTAATCAGTCATGTCGCTCACAGATTTGTCAGACCACATCCGACAACTCCAATACCGAGCCTTCCACTTAGGCCCAGGATTAGCACACTTATGCCGAGCACGAAACGATTTTCGACGCTCAGGAGAATCCCGTTTGATCTCCATGTTCGGATCTCCAAAATTCACCTTGACTACGTTACCCTTGTCATTCTTCACATACACACTAAACTTCTTCGGCCCGTCAGGGGTACGAAACGGCTTGTTCAGCTTTCGATAATTTTTGTCCAGTGACTCCCTAACCTTAGCCATCTAATACTCCTTTTTCTCAGATTTGGGGGTGCCCCTTCGGGATTCCTTTACTACACCCTTTCCTAGCGAACCCTTGTTCTCAGATGCATAAAAAACAGCCTTCCCCTTCTTCTTCCCGTAATACTTCTCCATAGCACCACGTATCTTCATCCCCTTCTTCGTCAACGGCATAATACCCACCTCCGACATAATTATAGCTTGTACCTATATTTTAATGCTAAACTCCGCAAAAACAAACAAGGAGAATCACTATCAAACCAATCATTTCTTACTACGGCGGGAAACAAAAAATGGCGCATCATATCGTTAAGCTCATTCCAGACCACCAGATGTATGTCGAGCCGTTTTTTGGTGGCGGTGCAGTCATGTTCGCCAAGGGGCTGCCAAAGGTAACAAGCGATACACATTATCATGAAGTCATAAACGACAAAGACGAAATGCTAATAAACTTCTATCGTCAGTTCCAGACAAACTTCGGGGAACTATATCAACGAATAGCCTTTACTCCGCACAGCGAAGCAGAATATCGACGCGCAAAAGAGATAATGAAAGAGCCTCAATCTCATTCTGATTTAGAACTTGCATGGGCTTATTACGTGAACATTCAGCAAAGTTTTGCAAGTAAGCTAAACGGAGGTTGGCAACGAATTAGAAAAACACCAGATAAAAATGAAGGCGCAGCTTGGACAAATAAAACAGCAAGGCTGGAAGAGCTATTTTACCGATTCAAAAAAGTAACAATATCATGCACCGATGCGCTGACAGTTATTCAGCAACGAGATTCTGAAACGGCTTTCTTTTACTGCGATCCGCCGTATCCGAACGTAGACCAAGGGCACTACTCAGGCTATTCAACAAAGGACTTTCAAGACTTGATCGACCTGCTTGCAACAATAAAAGGCAAGTTCATTCTTTCAAACTATCCGCAGCCAGAAAATACTTTTCCTGATGTTTGGATCAGAAAAGACATCGAAGCATTTTCATCGGCAGCAAGAAAGATAGAGGCGCGAGGAAAGCGCACCGAGGTTTTATGGATGAATTTCAACCCAGAAATACAACCAAACCTGTTATAAAGCAAAAAACACTTAAAATGGGATGCGGTGTGGAGAGGGATATATAGCTATAGGAGTCCCAGCGTTTTGGTTTTTTTTCTGAGATTTTGGGGTTGGCATGAAACTTGCATGTTTCCAAAATGACCGATAAGTCTCCTTATCGGTCAATCAATATTGACCTAAGCCCCTGGTTTCACTTATCCTGGCTCTGTTTATCGCTGACAAGCTCATAATCCGCTGGTACTGCTAGGTCACCACCCCCCCCCATCACTTTTTCCAGCCCGTGACTTTTTATCTCTCCCAGAGTACCTACCACGGGGGAAGCCCCCCCCGTGGATGTAACAGCATCGGGATCTACTGGTTTCTCTTGTGATTCCAGATACTTAGCCTCCCACTGCTGCTGCGTCATAGGCTGCGCTGATACTACCGCTCTCACTCTAACGTCCTGTTTGACTTGGACGTTCGCCAGTTTCGGCGCGTAATAAGGTGCAGCAGCCACAGCTGCGTAAATCTGTTGGGCTTCCGTAGGGTTGAGCCCGCCAAACGCTATACCGTTACTCCAAAGCAGTAACAATTCGTGAGGTAATAGGAGTTTTTGAGCCTTTGCTTTCCTTATACTTTCCTCACTCATGGCGTTGATCTTAGCGGGTTGATCTGGTTTTTTACGGGGCCTTCCCCTACGTTTCTTCTGAGTCATAGCTATGAAATCTTTACGTAGTGATATAATCCTTACTTATTTGAATACACGATAGCAGTTTTTCAAAAATATCGAAAAAAAAACACCTCAAGATGCATCCTACTATTGCCGTTTATACATAATACCTGTAAACTGGCTTTATGAGGTGGAGATACACTCCCCCTTCCGGATGTAATCCGGTTGATACCGAAAAGGAATACGAACATGGAACCACTACACACAGCTTGGCTCAGATACTGTCCCGACACTATAACGCAGATTATGCTTCAATGTTTTCGCAGATTGCTGGCACTTTCGGGACGGTTCATGCGGTATTTGAAGAAATGACAGAGTAAGCAATATAGGAAGACAAAATGAAACTCACAAAACACGGCGGTCAGTTGATCGTGCGAATCGGCTTCAAAAAGTATCCCGTTAAATACGAACGGGGTGCAATCCGAGGGAAAGATTTCTTAGGCTATCTCTCACATGGCGATCAAGCATTGCAATACATGATCGGAGCAAATATCGCGCCAAATAGTTTTCTCGGCAATCACAGGAACGTTCGGGAACATCGTTTTAGCGAGCAAGAAAAAAACATCCTTAACTCTTGCCAGTAACGGGTAAAACTGGTAAACTGTAAAAACAACATAAAAGGAGCGCACAATATGTATTACTTAGGAACGCATAAAAAACTAATTGGTGAGCGAAAACCTGAATTCAGCAAGCGTATTAAAAAAAGGTGGGTTGAGTGGATTGAGATCAATGAAGTGTTGGGAAAGATAGTTAAGGCTCTCGAATTAGCCTATCAGGAAGCATATTTAATGCCCAATTTACCCGAACAATTAAAAGCACTAAAAAACGTGCAAGCAAATAAAGAAACTCTTTTAAGAAAGTTAGGTTCAACTGGAGAAAATCCAGTTTTATACCACTATGTAAAAAATTACATTGGTATACCTAAGCGATAGTACCAACGGGGGAGCAATCCCCCATAACAAAAAGGGAAAACCAACATGCTATTTAATTTTGAAACCAACGATCAGGAATTGCGAAACATTTTACTCGGCGGTGAATACACGGAACAAAGCTGGATCAGTGATACTTCTGCATATTACATTACAAAAAACGGCTTAGGATCATTCTGGCCTCGCTATGTGGTCAAAGCTACTTGTGGCGGTTGGTGTCCGATCATTATCAGAGACTCCAACCCTTTTAAGACGCTAAAAGGTGCGATCCGCCACATCGAAAAACACAGAGAAAGATATCAATCGAAACTATAACTTAACGAACGGGGAAGCAATTCCCCTAAACAACATAAAGGAGCACACAACATGGAACATGCAGTCACGAGAGTATTGATAGAGCAGAACGGTTTACGGTTTTGCAAAACCAACAACGGTCGGTGGATCGATCAATACGGTAGAATTTTTCACGATAAAGGTGGAAAGATCGGAAAATTTTATGGTTGCGGATACGCTAACCACTAACATAAAAGAGGACACAATATGGGATCATTATACGACATAAATTTAGAACTCTTAGAACTAGCAGAAATAGAACACGAACTGGACGAACAAACACTTCGGGACACGTGGGAAGCACTCGCATTAGAACGTGCTGAGAAAATAGAAAACGTTTGTTCGATGATAAAACATCTCAGGCATATGGCTGAAGGTTGTAAGGCTGAAGCACGTAATCTGAGCGAACGGTCAAAGGGATACGAACGAAAAGCAGATAATCTGCAAGCCTATCTCCAGAGCCAGTTAGAAGAAAGGGAAAAGTACGAATCGACTCGGCACAAAATAACGTGGCGAAAATCGCAATCCGTAGAAATCGGAATTGATCCAAGTGAACTTGCTGAGATTTATCAGCGTGTAAAAACTACGATTGAACCTGATAAAAAAGCACTACTCGATGATCTAAAAATCGGTGCTGAGATAGCAGGTGTAAAGATGATTGAGAAGCTAAACATGGGGGTCAAATGATGGAGCTAACAATTCACGATTTTAAGTTCGCTTTTCCGCCACACTTTTTCGAGCTGGTAGCAGAAAGGTTTATTAGTCGGGAGGACTATCAGTATTGTATAACTTTGATGTATTCAGCTTATGAAGACGGTTCCGCATTTACGCCGTGGGAGGCTATTGATACAATCAAAGACTTACATATTTACAAAATAGAAAAGGAAAACACAGCATGAAACTATTAAAACCTAAAGATGATGAAGTAATCCACAAAGCTACTGTATATGTACCTATCGGTGACTACTCAGAGCTTGTCGGAATACTAAAAGCAAAAAGCACAAATTTTTCCAGGTGGGTCAACACCATGATCCAGCAGGAGCTTTTAATTAACGAACTAAAAAACAAAAAGGAAAATGATAATGAGCAATGAAATAATTGATTACAACAATGCACAAATGATTCACACGCTAAAAGCAACAGTAGCGCAAGGATTGAATGAACCTGAATTTCGGCTATTTGCTGAGCACTGTAAAAGCACAGGATTGAACCCCTTCAAAAAAGAAGTATGGGCAATTAAAGCAGGTGGACGGCTTCAAGTGATGACGGGAATCAACGGATTCTTGGCGATTGCTAACAATCACCCACAATTCGACGGGATGGAAACAGAGGTCGATAACGACGAAAACCCGACACGAGCAGTGTGTAGGGTATACCGCAAGGATCGGAGTATTCCATCGGAAGGGGTCGCACTCATGAAAGAATATGGGGGACAGACTCCTATCTGGCGAAAGATGCCGAGGGTTATGCTCACCAAAGTAGCTAAAAGCATAGCACTCAGAGAAGCGTTTCCACAGGAGCTAAACGGGCTGTACACGGCTGAAGAGATGCCAGCCGAGTTTGACGTTCCACAGGCAAGACAACAGCCAGCACCACAAACACAGGCACCAAAGCCTGAAGTGTATATTGCTGAGACTGAGGTAGAGCCTGAAACTCCTGAAGGGGTATATCACTATAAGATTTATCCCAAGATGGAGAACTTTACTCAACTAAAGCAGATCATAAAAGACGCTGGTGGGAAGTGGAACGCATCGGGTAAATGCTGGACACTCACACAAGAACTGCCTGAGCTATCTGGGCAACAGTGTGATGAAAATGGAACGTGGTTAAATTCTAAAAAGAAGAAACCTGAGCCTAAACCTGAACCAGTCGTGGAGCTTATTGAAGAGGACATCTCGTTCGAGGATGACGACTTTTCATTCTAGCTAGTGGGAAAAACCCTCACCCCTTTCGGGGTGAGGTAACAAAAAGGATCACACGTATGAAAACGCGGGATAAGGACATTTTAACATGGGATATGCCAAAAAGATAGAGAAGAAGGTTCGGAACGATTATATAGCTCTCGTTCAAGAGCTGTTCGGAGAAGTTAAAAGGGATTTATTTACAGAAGACTTGCACGTATACGACAAAGTGAGATGTAGGTGGACACCACTCCTAAGCAGCCTGAATCTCGGCAGGATACGGAGCAAAATCAGGGATCTTGGGGCTGAGTGGAGTGTATCAGCAGCAGAAGATCATATCCACAGCCTAACTTACCACACGAAAGCCAGTTTAATGGTAGACATCCCAAAATGGGACGGGCTGGAAAGGCTACAGGTCTTTGGTGAGTGTCTGGAGGTGGAAGGATATACTCCTGAGATGGTCACAGACATCCTAAAGAGTTGGGGGGCTACCATGTGGGCGAGATGTTCAGACCCAACGATTCAAAATCGAATCATCATCTTACTAGGGGCTCAGGGGCTAGGTAAGGATACATTCATCAAACACCTTGTAGGAGGACTAGAGCACCTATTTACAGGTTTCACAGTACAAGCTAACGAAAGCGATACTCTAAACCTCATTACAAGCACCCTGTGCGTTCATATTGAAGAGTTTGACCGAACCCATAAGCAGGACTCAGGGCTCATTAAAAGCATCATTACAGGCGACTCCTTCACGTTTAGGGGCGCGTATGAGCGAAAAGCAGAACGTAGGAAAAACAGAGCCAGCTTCATCGGGTCATGTAACACAGCAGACCTTCTTAGAGAGCCTGGCAGCAACAGGCGGTTTATCATCCTACCAGTAGAAACTATCAGGCGAAGGTATCCTATGGGTGAGTCCAAGCAGGTACTAGCAGAGATGAGATACCTCTGTACTAGAGGCTACCAGATAGCTCCTGAGACACAGGCAGCAATAGAGGCTACTAATGCTGAACTGGCACCGCTAGATATCGAAGAGGAGGTGTGTGGGACGTATTTAAGGCTATGTAGGCAGGACGTTAACATCGACTGGCACGACCATAACGAACAAATGGCAGCCCTTAGCACCGAGATGGGTCAAATCTGGAAGGACTTGAGCAGGGAAACGGGACACACCATCCAGACAGTAAGAAACATTGTGAAGCGAAAAGGGTACGGTGTGAGGACAAATTCAGGCGTAAAATACTTCAAAGAAAAATACAAAAAATGACGAATACAGGTACAAAAAAGTGCGGTGTACCCTTTGGGGCAAAAAGCCTACACTTTGGGGTACACTGGTGTAGTTTGAGCAAAAAGCGGTGTACCCTTTGGTGTATAGCAAGTGTATACTTTTTAGGCAAAAGGGTACACCGATAACAATTGAATATCATTAAAGAAAGTACCCAAAGTGTATACTATGTAGGCTTTTTTAGGGGGAAAACTTTATACAACATAAAAAAAGCTGTACTCAAATATAAGGGTAGATGAGTAAACAGTTTGCCTAAGTTGGGAAATTTCACCGAAAAGTATACACTTTGGGCTAAATTCCTTGCCGTTATTGTCGATATATGTGATACTTCTTTTATGGAAAGGAATCAAAAGAAGAACACGAACGTAAATATTGATTTTGAGCTATGGGTGAAAGCACTTCCAGAACTCAAGAGACGAAAGCTAAGTTTGAGCGCATTTGTCGAGATGGCACTCGATGACTTCATCAAACGAAGCAGTAAACAAAACGAAAGGATCGCAGATGAACGTAATTCCACATCCAGCCAGCAGGAAGCTGATAGTCAGGAAGCTCTTAGCGGAAGCGAGAGCTATCAAGAAGCTGAGGAGGGAGGCGAAAGCTCTTAAAGGGCATGTTGTCTACCCACCTGAGATTAGAGCAAAGGTTATTCAACTAAAAAAACGAAAGGAGAACGTATGAAGGAGCTAATAGGTGAAAACGTATTTATTCGTACTGTAACGATGTATCACACAGGCAAGGTGGTAGCGGTTTCAGATAAATTTGTAACGCTATCTGATGCAGCTTGGATTGCTGACACTGGACGATTCAGCGATGCGCTCAAAACTGGGAATCTTTCGGAGGTTGAGCCAGTTGAGGGACTCGTGCGCGTATCACTCGGTGCGGTGGTTGATATTTTTGAATGGAACCACGAACTTCCGAGAACTCAGATATGACAGCAGCGCATTTAAGGCTTAGTTACGAACGGTCGTTGTCGTGGTCGCGGTCGGGGTCTTGGTCGTCGTCGGGGTCGGGGTGGAAGTCGAGGTCTTGGTCGTCGTCGGGGTCGTGGTCGAGGTCGGGGTTGCGGTCGTGGTCGAGGTCGAGGTGATATGACGGCAGCAATAATGAGAACTGCACAAGACCAAGCACTGAAGTGGTCGGGGTCGTCGTCGGGGTCGGGGTGGAAGTCGTGGTCGTGGTCGAGGTCGTTGTGGTCGTGGTCGTGGTCGGGGTCGTTGTGGAAGTCGTGGTCGTGGTCGAGGTGATAAGGGTTTTAACAAACGAAAGGAGAACGTATGAAAAAGCTAATGATATGCCTCGTAGGGGCGTTTTGTCTGACGGGGGTAGGTTGTACCCTTACTGGAGAAAACCTCTTCGCAGGAGCCGAATCTGGGCGATTTATGCTCAATAGCGATGCTGAAGGGCTTAGAGCCTTTGGAGAAGCTATGAACGGGCTAGTCGTTACAGGTAAAGCTGAACCAAATAAGGCTGATAGCTACTGGAATACACAGCAGCAGAGGCTAGAAATTAAGCGGTTCAACGTAGTAAACGCGAAGGGGGCAAAATGATTTTAGAAAGACTACTCACTGTAGGGATTAACATGTTGGCAGGGATAGGACTGCTACACTTGGCTACAATAATGGGACTGTTAGGAGCTATAATGCCAGGCTAAACTGTAGGGGGGGGGCTTAGGCTCCCTCGTTTTTTTATGAAACCAATAATTTCATATTACGGTGGTAAGCAGCGCATGGCATCCAAGATCGTGCCCTTGATACCGCATCACCTGATGTACGTTGAGCCGTTCTTCGGTGGTGGTGCGGTATTTTTCGCCAAGGGAAAGCCAAAGGTTTCAAATAGTGACTATGGGCATGAAATTATAAACGATAAAGACGAGCGTTTGATAAATTTTTACCGATGTTTCCAAAACAATTTCGGGGAACTCTATCAGCGTATAGTATGGACGCTTCACAGCGAGGCAGAATCCCGACTCGCAAAGGATATTATGAAAGACCACCAAGCGGGATCAGTGGCATATACTAGCGTCGATCTCGCGTGGGCTTATTATGTAAATATTCAACAAAGTTTTTCAAATGTCATAAACGGAGGCTGGGCGCGTACGAAAGGAACTCCAGCGAGAAATCAGGGCGCTACGTGGTGGAATCACACAGCGAGATTAGAAGCATTACATGAGCGGTTTAGAGACGTTTCTATATCATGCACAGACGCGCTTAAAGTCATTCAACAGCGAGATCATGAGAATACGTTTTTCTATATTGATCCGCCTTATCCAGAAGCCGAACAAGGGCACTATAGCGGCTACACCATAGAAGACTTTCAAGAGTTGATCGATTTACTTGCAACGGTGAAAGGAAAATTTATTCTTTCTAATTACAATCAAGAAAAATGCGCTTTTCCAGATAACTGGATAAAACACGAATTTAAAGCGGTTTGTACAGCGTCAAAAGACAAGACCAGCCGCACTGAAGTTGTATGGATGAATTTTGACCCAGAAAAACAGGAGGCATTGATCTGATGCCTGAGCTACCCGATGACAAAGCCTGAACAAAACATCGTATGGGCACCACAGGAAGGACCACAGCAAGCACTTATTGACTGCCCACTACCTCTTATAGGTTATGGAGGAGCTAGGGGTGGAGGCAAGACAGACGGCGTTCTCGGTAAGTTCGCTATCAAAGCTGAGACGATGGGAGAGAAGTTTAATGGCATATTCTTCCGAAAGGAACTCCCACAGGCAGATGACCTTATCGAAAGAGCCAAGCAGATATACCTACCCCTAGAAGCTCACTACAACGATCAAAAGAAGCAGTTTACCTTTGCAGGAGGTGGAAGGCTACGTTTTAGACCACTTGCCAATAACTCAGATGCTGAGAAGTACCAAGGGCAAAACCTATCTGATGCAGCTATAGAAGAAGCAGGGAACTACCCCTCACCTGACCCAATATTTAAGCTCTTTGGTGCTCTACGGGGTACAGAGATTCAGATGATACTCACCTTTAACCCTGGAGGCCCTGGACACTGGTGGCTCAAAGAGAAGTTCATCAAGCCAGCTCCTAAAGGGTGGGAGCTTCTCAAATGGAAAATCGGCACAGGAAAGGAAGTGCCGTATATATACATTCCGAGTCGGGTACAGGATAATAAAATACTGTTACACAATGACCCTGAGTATATTGACCGACTCCACATGGTAGGTAGCCCTGAGCTGGTTAGAGCATGGTTAGAAGGTGACTTTGAGATTCACGAGGGCTCATACTTCCCTGAGTTTTCTACCAAGCACATCATTAACCCTTTTACTATCCCTAAGCATTGGCCAAGGTATTTGGGGTACGACTGGGGATATAGATCGCCTTTTGCTGCTGTCTGGGGGGCAGTATGTTCTGGAAAGGGCGATGACGGGGGAGAAGTCGAGATCCCACGAGGAGCCATAGTAATCTATCGAGAACTTCATGGAACGCAGATTGACAACAAGGAACAAGCTGAACGGATTGCCAGCTTGTCTGTAGGAGAAGACCCGATTGCAGTAGCAGACCCTTCTATCTTTAAGACAGATGGAGGGCCTTCCATTAATGACCAGTTAAATGCGGTGTTTGCGAAGTATAAACATCCTTCTTTCCGTAGGGCTGATAATGATAGAGTCTCTGGTTGGTCACAGATACGCCAAAGGCTCCAGGCTGACCCACCACTTTTATATATTTCAACTGCTTGCCCGTATCTGATAGAATCCCTTCCAGCACTACAACTTTGTCAAAAGAATCACGAGGATGCTGATACGACGGGTGATGACCATGCTGCTGATGCCTTACGTTATCTCTGTAAAGAACGCTTAATGCAGTCTGAGTATGAGAAACCTGCTGTTAAAAGCATCGAAAAGGGTAGAGTGAAGCTACAGCTCTATGTAAATGAGGTTCGACGCAAACAGAAGGCTCCTAAATTATGAAAAGAAAATATACAGGTGGTTGGTGGCACTCACAGCTAACCATGAGCGAAAACCTACAAGAGAAGTTTGTAGAACAGTCGAAAGAAAGTATCCAAAGTTATAAAGGTAAAAGAGAATTACCAGACACAGAACGACGTTTGAATGTTTGGTGGTACATTGTCAATACACTTCTTCCAGCCTACTACTCATCCACACCAAAATGTGAAGTACAACTCCGTAAACGTGTAGGTGGTCTACAGTACGAAGCAGGTGCAGTAGTTCTTGAGCGTAACACTCAGTATGCAATGGACGAGCATTTTGATTTTGACCTTACAGGTTACAATGCTGCACTGCAATTTTTGCTGACTGGGAGGGCTTGTCTCTGGGCAAGGTACGAAGCTGAATTCCAAGTAGAACAGGTCGAGTTTGCTCTACTACAGACACCAGACGGCTTAGTCGATGCACAAGGTAATCCTTTTACAGGTGACGAGTCCACACTACGGACAACTCCAGAAGGTGTCATACTTGGTATGATGGAGATTGAAGTAAAAGCGAAAGAGCGAGCAGTACTCGATAACATTCAATATTGCGACTTCTTGCAATCTGATGCACGTAACGAAGCTGAAATAGAGTGGAAAGCTAGACGAGCGTTCTTGAGCAAGAAAGAAGCTACTGAGCAGTTCGGTGAAGAGACAGCACGTAAACTGTCATACGACTCTTACCCTGATGCCCTCAAGAAAAACCTTTATCAAACAACCGAGAAGTATGAAGGGAAAGCTGAATTGTTTGAGATATGGTGCCAAGAAACAGACAAGCTCTACTGGCTCCAGAAGAAAGGTGACAAGTCGGTACTAGAAGAAGGTGATGTTCCTATTAGGTATGAGCACTTTTGGCCTTGTTCTACTATCAATCAGTCTATAGACCCTGACTCAGTTATCCCTGTATCTGACTACACTCATTGCCGTGACCAGATACTACAGATTGAGCGCATGACAACAAGGATTGCTGCAACTGTACAAGCAATCCGTACCAATGCTCTATACGATGCTACAATGGGTGACCAGGTAGAGCAGCTCATGCAAGGTGACTTAAAATTCATCCCTGTTATGAACTGGCCTAACTATAAAGGTAGAGGCGGTCAGGCTAACGGGATTGAGTACCATGACATTCGACCGTATGTAGAAACTCTAAGCGTTCTACAGTCTGCACGAGGCGAAGCTCTCGCACAGCTCTATGAAACACTAAAAGTATCTGACCTTCTCAGAGGTTCAAGCGCACAATACAAGACTGCAACGGCTAATAGGCTAGAAAACCAATGGTCAAGCCTTGGTCTTATTGTTCGGCAAAACCAGTTTGCAAAGTTTATCTCTGATGCAGTGAACAAACTCGGCACTATTATTGCTGAACAGTTTAGTATGGAAACAATCTTTGAGGTTGCAGATGTAGACTCTATTGTACGGCCTTACCTACCTGAGCCGACAGAAGAGAACCCACAGCTACCTATGATTGTTGCTGAGCAAATGAAGCAACAGATTGCAGAAGTAATTAAAGACACTGAGGAGCGTGTATACAGAATTAACATTGCAACAGACTCGATGGTTGCACTAGACCAGGCGCAAGAGAAGCAAGACGGGCTAGACCTTCTTACTACTTCTGGTCAATTCTTTCAGCAGATGGGAGCACTAATCAATGAGTATCCTTCTCTAACTACATTCTCTATGGAACTCATGCAGAATCTGGTACGAAGGTTCAAAGGTGGTAAAGAGCTTGATGCGTGTTACCAGAAAGCATTAGCCGATCTCAGTCAAGTAGTACAAATAAAACAACAGCAAGCACAACAGGCTCCACCAGATCCACTTGCAATGCAGGTAGAGCAACAGCGTGAAGCCTCACAGATGAAGTATCAAACTGAGATGACTCGCATCCAAATGGAAGCTCAAGAGTCCAATCAAAAGATGTACATGGCGCAAGCTGATGCACAAACAAGAATGACACAAGCACAAGCTGAAGTAGAGATAGCTTTTAAGAAGGCGAGCGTAGATGAGTACCTTGCAGCACAAAAATCACAAGTGGACGCACAAAAGCTCCAGCTTGAGCAGCAGCGGATACAGCTTGAAACAGCGCGTATACAAGCTGAGACGGCAGTTAAAGTGGATTCAACAGAAGCAAAGCGTGAAGCACAGCGTGTGGAGCAACTCATTGATCTACAGAGACTCGAACTGGAAAACATGGCAGTCAGAATGAAAGAGTCTGAAAAGCTGTTAGAGGAACGGCGTTTGAATCAAGAGCAAGAGCTTGAAAAGATCAGACTTGCAATGCAGACTCAACAGCAAACGGTAACAGAAGCCACAACGCCTAAAGCTGAACAACAACCGATTGTGATTAACAACATTATACCAAAGACGAGTAAAAAAATTGGTAAGATGGAAACGAACGAAGCTGGAGAGACAACGGTAGAGATTGAAACAGTAGAGGATGAGGAATAAGAGTGACTGACAACGTAACAGTATCCAACTCACCTACAAGTAGTAATGATGACATTCCAGTGCGGAGTGTTGAAAAGGGAGGCGAGCAAGCACAGGTTGTAGTAGTAGATTATGGAGGTGCAGGTGCTGAAAATCTTACGGTTCCTGATTTTGCAAGTGAGACAACTTTACAAGCAATCTTAGCTGCACAAGGTGGCGGTGGAGGTGGCGGTAATAGTACAGACGTTTTAGGTCTACAAACGACAGGACAACGAACTAACCAAGTTGAATTAGCTTTTGATACGAGTTTTAACAGTGCTGTAATAACGAATACCGCTACAGGAGGTGCAAGTGCTACAATCACTAATGGTCATGCTTTATATAGTTCTAGTACTTCTTCTACTACGTCTGTTTCAGGTGTAAGTGTAAACAAAGTTTATTATAGACCGAGTTTTGAGCAGTATGTATATTTTACTGCTGCATTTACTACACCGACTGATGGTAACGGTGTACAGAGAATTGGTTTATTTGATGCTAATAATGGATTCTTTTTAGGCTATGAAGGTCTTACCTTTAATGTTACAAGGCGTTTTTCTGCTAGTGATACTTCAGTTGCTTATGGAAGTTTTAACGGCGATCCATTAGACGGAAGCGCAAGTAGCAACTTCAAACGTGCAGGTACTCCAGAAGCCATAGACTTCACAAAAAGTAATTTATACAGAATACGATGGGCATGGTTAGGGAGTGGCCCTGTTGAGTATCAAGTGTTTTCTCCTGACAGTGAATGGATAACTTTCCACACGTTACGATTCCCTAACCTACAACTTGATCCATCCTTGGCTAGTCCCAACTTGCCAGTGACAGTTGAGGTGGCAAAGACGGGAGGAGATGCTACCAATCTCATTCTATATACTGCTTGTATAGCTGGTGGTACTACTACCAATTTAGAAAAGCTGACTACCACACTAACTGACAATACATTAGCTGCTCTTAATAGAAGTGTCATAGCTGGGAGAAGTTCTACGGGAGGGGGCACCTATTACAATGTAAAGGTGACTCCCTCTGGTAGTTTGCTAACGGCTATAGGTGACATCGGGGATGTTGCTGGAGAGGACACAATGGCAAACAGCTTGCCTGTTGTTCTAGCAACAAGCACTGGTCAGGCTCCTACGAGCGCAAGTGTTGGAACGAGTAGTGCGTCTTTAGGAATTGCTGCTGGTAATTATGTTAAAATGAGCTTCTGTAATACGAGTGGGAATACTATTTGTATAGCTTTTGACAACACTGCTGCATTGAATAGTGGTATTGTTTTAGCGACACAAGAGAAGTTAATTATTGATGGGCCTATTACAGTAGCAAGTGCTGTAAATGCCATAGCGAGTGGTGCAGCAAGTAATTTAGCAATACAGGTGTTTACATGAGTCATTATTACACGAAGTCAAGTAGTGGTGG
>Ga0208162_1000320_pt1 | contig 28342 bp, 47 predicted proteins | sample CB_VirMetaG_4_FD_184539 | JGI IMG/M metagenome (GOLD analysis project Ga0208162, IMG submission 184539) | Freshwater to marine saline gradient viral communities from Chesapeake Bay - CB_1508_1M Viral MetaG (SPAdes) (version 4) | ecosystem: Environmental > Aquatic > Marine > Coastal | place: USA... | reverse complement strand
GGCTGTGCTTGAGGCTATGCGAGATACAACCCGCAAGATGGTTGATGTGTTTGGTGATCGCTGGCACGGAGAGATTCAGTGGAACAATGTTCCTGAGCAGCATGAACTCAACAAGTTTGTCATTCAAGTTTGTGACGAGTTTGGCGTCAAGGTGATCTCGACCGCAGACTCGCACTATCCCAATCGTGATGCTTGGAAGGACCGCGAACTATACAAGCGTCTTGGCTGGCTTGGCAAGGGTCGCCCGCAGTGGGCTGACACCGAGAGCGAACTACCTGTCTCTGTTGATGAGATTGGTTACGAACTCTACCCCAAGAACGGCGACGAAATGTGGGAGAGTTACAAGAAGTATTCAGCCGATTGTGGCGCTGAGTACGATGACGACCTTGTGTTGCGTTCTATCGAAGAGACACATCGCATTGCGTTCGATCGCATTGAGAACTTTCTTCCCGACAACACTGTTCGTCTTCCTTCGTTCGTTGTTCCTGCTGGACACACCGCGACTGAGGCGCTAATCAACTTCTCTCTTGAGGGACTCCGTAAGTTGGGCCTTGCTGACAACAAGCAGTACCTTGCGAGACTAAAAGAAGAACTCCACGTTATTGATGACCGAGGCTTCTCAAAGTATTTCTTGACTATGAAAGCAATCGTTGATGTTACAGACACAATGATGCTTGCTGGACCGGGTCGTGGTTCTGCTGCTGGCTCACTTGTTGCTTATGCTCTCGGCATCACGCAGGTTGATCCAATCAAGTACGACCTTCTATTCTCTCGCTTCTTGCGTTCCGACGCCAAGGACTACCCCGACATTGACTACGACATCAGCCGCCCTATGGAGTTGAAGGATAAGTTGATTGAGTTGTGGGGCGAGGATTGTGTTGCTCCAATCTCAAACTGGAACACCCTACAGTTGAAGTCACTGATCAAGGATATCTCAAAGTTGTATGGTATTCCGTTCGGCGAAGTTAACTTGGTCACAAATGCAATGATCAAGGAAGCAACTCCGCTTGCTAAGGCAAAGCACGGTATCAAGGCTGGTCTTTACAATCCAACTTGGCAGGAGGTTCTTGAGTTCTCTGATTCTCTCAAGGGATTCTTGGGCAAGTATCCAAATGTCAAGACGCATGTTAAGGCTCTTGTCGGTCAGGTGCGGTCTGCCTCCCGTCATGCTGGCGGTGTTGTGATTGCCGAGGACTTGGATAAGAATATGCCCCTTATCAACTCCAAGGGTGTTCGTCAGACTCCTTGGTCTGAGGGTCAGAACGTCCGTCACTTGGAGCCAATGGGCTTCATTAAGTTCGATCTTCTCGGACTTTCGACTCTTGCCATGATGGAGACTGCTATTGAGTTGATCTTAAAGCGACATCATGGTATTGCAGAGCCGACGTTCAAGCAGGTCAAGGACTTCTACGACAAGAACCTGCATCCCGATGTTATCAACCTCGATGATGCGAGAGTCTATGAAAATGTTTTTCACAAGGGTAACTTTGTAGGTACATTCCAGTTCACCGAGGATGGAGCACAGAACTTTGCCGAGCGCGTGAGGCCAAACAACATTATTGATGTTTCCGCTATCACTTCTATCTATCGTCCCGGCCCTCTATCGGCCAACGTCCACGAGGATTACATTGACGCTAAGGAAAGCCCTCAGTATATCAAGTATCTCACTCCACAGGTTCAGGAGATCACCGAAGAAACGTTTGGTTTCTTGATCTTTCAGGAACAAATCGCCAAGATTGCTCATGCACTCGGCAAGGAACTAACTCTTGACGAAGGCAACTTGCTTCGTAAGCTCCTAACTAAAAAGGGGACGGGCAAGGGTTTTGAGGTTAAGGATAGGATTCACAAGAAGTTCATTGATGGCTGTGTTGACAAGGGCATCGCTAGGGCTGAAGCGCAGGATCTATGGGAGAAGTTTGAATACTTCTCTGGCTATGGCTTCAACAAGTCCCACGCTGTTTCCTATTCTATCATTTCTTATCAGTGTGCTTGGCTCCTAACTTACTTTGAGGCAGAGTGGCTTGCTGCTTTCCTCGACAAAGAGCCCGAGAGCAAGAAGGAGAACGCTATCAACTTGGCGAAGTCTCTTGGCTACAAGATTGCGCCTGTCGATGTGAACACTTCTGGTCGTACTTGGGAGATTGGTCAGGACGGCAAGACGCTCATTCAGCCGCTCACAAGTATCAAGGGTTTTGGTGAGTCTGCGATGGAGCAGGTTCTAAACAATCGCCCATTTACAGATATTGAGGATTTTCTCTTCCGAGAAGAAGTAAAATATGCCAAACTAAATAAGAAAGCTCTTGATGCTCTTTGTAGGGCTGGGGCCATGGATTCTCTTATCGATGATCGATTTACTGGTCGTAAACACTTCTGGTCTGCATCAGTGGTTGATAGGCCCAAGACTAAGAAAAAGTTTCATGGCAACATTGATCTGTATAGAGGAGAGGGCGACTTTTCCGAGGAAGAGATCATTCAGTTTAAGACTGATTTGACTGGTGTGTTCCCCATGAACTTGGTTATCAGTACAGAAACAATCGAGAAACTAAAAGAAAAGTTTATTCCACCTATCTCTGAATTTGATGAAGAGCTACAACTCTGCTGGTTTATTCCACGCAAGGTTATCCCAAAGAAGACAAAGAAGGGCAAAGATTTTTGGATTGTGGAAGTGATTGACTCCAATAACGAAACAGAAAAGATTAAGTGTTGGGGAGTGGATCCCAAGAAGGATAGGATTCACATAAATCGCCCTTACATGTCAAGACTAGAATATGATCCAAAGTGGGGTTTCTCCACTAGATCCGTTTACAGAAACTTTAGATTGCTAGGCTAACAATAAGGAGGTAAGCATGGCTAAGAAGACCGTACAGAAGACAGCAGTTAAGAAAAAGACAAGTATTGGTATGAGCCCGAGAACAAAGACCGGAAAGCCCGGTCCAAATGGCGGGAACAAGCACTACAAGAAGCGTTACCGAGGTCAGGGTAAGCGCTAAACACATGCCTCCCATCTATTTAAGGTGGGAGGCTTCATGTTTTGCGAACAAAAGATTTGGTTAAATGGCACAGGGCTGTAAATGAGATGAGATACAAGCACACTGAACTAGAGTTGCTTAAAGAAATGGCCGATGAATACAATCCCATTTTTCACAATCATGTGAGAAAATATTGTGAGGATAATGATATAGATCTTGATGATGTTAAAAAGCGTGTTGGCTTGTCAACAACGGTCAAAAAAGGAAAGCAAAACCACGAAAGAAAGGAGGAGAAAGAAACCAGAATGATAACTGACAGTGGTTTACCGGGTAGTGTGAGCGACATAGATAACGAAGAAGATAACAACACTCCAATAAACCAAGAAGAACATGAAATGCACAGTATTTTCAAAAAACTTTTCAAGAAGTTAGCCGTCCATCTGCACCCCGATAAGGTCATGGGCTTGACAGATGACGAGAGGCGTGATAGATTAGAGATGTTCAAGCAGGCGAAGCAAGCCTTGGACGAGGAGCGCTATTTCTTCCTTCTAGACCTCTCAGACAGATTCAAAATCAGGCTACCAAATAACTATAACCAACAAACAAGATGGATGAAGGCGAGAGCCAAAGAATTGGATAGCCAAATTCAAGCTCAAAAAGCTAGCTTCAATTATGCGTATGCGGAGTGTGATACGGATGCCGAGAGGGATAGACTTGTTCAAGTGTTTTTGAAACAGGTATATGGATTGTAAAATAGCGAAATCCTAAATTTTTTTCGAGCCAAATTTTTGAGATTTTGAGGTCTAAATGGAACACTTGTTAAATTGTCACGGCGAATGGGTAGCACTTTTTGCTTGCATCAATTCGCTTCCCATGTTACGGTATTGGTATAAGTTCAACCACAAGGAGGAAACTTGATTACAGATATTGTGCTAGGTCTCCAGCACGGAGACGAAGGCAAGGGTAAAGTTACACACCACCTATTAAAGAGTGGGGAATATACCCATTGTGTTCGATTTAATGGTGGCTGCAATGCAGGACACACGATCATTCACAACGGAAAAAAGTTTGTAACCCACCACATCCCCGCAGGCGTGTTTTTCGGAGTCACATCTGTCATCGGCAGCGGTTGTGTGGTAGATCCAGTGAAGTTACATAAAGAGATTGACTACTTAGAATCCCACGGAATCCCCGTGCGACAAAACTTAAGGATTGCAGGAAATGCTCATGTTATCACCGAACAACATAAAGCCGAAGACGGCGTTGACGAGAAGATTGGAACAACTAGAACCGGTAACGGGCCCGCTTATCGTGATAAGTATGCTCGTAGCGGCATTCGCGCCTGTGACGTATCTTCTCTTCTTCCTTTCATAGTCGATATCTATGAAGAACTAAGAGGCGATACCGTAATCCTTATGGAAGGCGCACAGGGCTTCTGGCTTGACCCAGATTGGGGTGACTATCCGTATGTCACTTCCTCACATACCGGTGTCGCTGCCGCAATCCAAAATGGCATTAATCCACGCTCTATTCGTAATGTCTGGGGCGTTATCAAGGCTTACGAAACCTATGTAGGCAAGCGCAAGTTCCAGCCAGAAGGAGAAGTTTTTGATCGAATCCAAGAGGTCGGGCAAGAGTTTGGAGCCACCACGGGACGTGTTAGGCAGTGTAACTGGCTAAATGTCGAAGAAATTCACCAAGCTATCGCAATGAATGGGGTTAATCGGCTTGTTGTGAACAAGATGGACGTTCTAAGGCAAGTTGGTTGTTGGGGAACAACCGACAGGTATATTCATGGTGAACGCCATTTTCGTACTTATCTTGAAGAAGAATTTGGTCCGAAAATGGGAGTAGACAAGATTTATTTCTCGGACAACCCCGCTTCAATCAGTGAAGAAAACCCCTTGACAGCAGCCGCCTGACGGGCTACACTACCCTTGTCGTTGGAGGACAGATGCCGAAGAACTATGGATATGCTTGCATCAACATGCAGCTTTCAAACCCACAAGATTACGGTGGACACAAGAATGATAGAATCACCACTAATCGCTCCATGATCAAGAGAACTTTTGAAGAGAAGGGGATCGAGTATGCGTCCTCTTTGTCTCTCCTAAACGTACTCGATCTCCAAAAGATTCTTGAATGGAATGTTGAGCACGGGATCAAGTTCTTCCGTCTGTCCTCCAACGTCTTTCCTTGGGCTTCGGAGTACCAGCTTCACGACATGCCCGACTATGAAGCAATCCTTGAAGCATGTGAGAAGGCAGGCAACTATGCCCGAGAACATGGTATTCGACTTACTTCTCATCCCGGACCATTCAACAAGCTGGCTTCTCCAAAAGAGAAGGTGTTTCAGAACACCAAGAGAGACTTGGAGATTCATGGCGAGTTCTTCGACATGCTTGGTTTGCCCCGAGATCACTACGCAAAGATCAACATTCATGTCGGTGCAGCATACGGAAACAAGCCGGTCGCACTAGATACTTTTGTAAGGAACTTTGAACGACTATCGGAATCGGTTACGTCTAGACTGACTGTGGAGAATGATGACCGTGAATCGCTTTACTCAACTATTGAACTCTACGAAGGTCTATTTGAACGGACTGGTATTCCGATTGTCTTTGATTACCATCATCATGGTTTTTGTACTGGCGGTATTAGCGAAAGAGAGGCGCTCGAAATCGCAATCTCAACATGGGGAGATATCAAGCCAGTAGTCCATTATTCAGAGTCGAGAGCAGAAGAAAAGAAGGACGCCAAGATTCGTCCACATGCCCACTCAGATTACGTCAACGGACCTATCGATGACTACGGCTACGACCTCGATGTGATGATTGAGGCCAAGGCAAAGGAGCTTGCACTATTTGGTCTGCAAAAAAACGATATCGCACGCTTGACAGCGGCAGCATAAAAGGATAAGATGGGGATATACAAAGGGAGATTGACGTGTATAGAGATTCATCAAACGTCTCTGGCGACTTGTCAGAGATTACAGTCATGCAGGACTTGGTAAAGAAAGGCTGGATTGTTCTTTCACCATCTTCAAGGGATTCAATCTATGATTTTGTTGTAGATTTGGGTGATAAAGATTTTCAAACAATCCAAGTTAAGACGATGTGCGGAAACTCTATCGCCAAAGTAATAGATCGCTCGCACGAACGAGTATCGCATAATGGTAAGGTAAGAAATTCTCTAGATTACGCCAAGCATAGAGTAGATTGGCTAGCTGGAGTTAGAAAAGAAGATGGAAAGGTTTTCTATTACAGACACGAAAACTACTCTAATATTCCAACAAAAAGTTTTAGTGTGAATAAGTGGGAGCCTGATGATTTTCCAACCAATGTGACTCCCAGCAGGCACACTAAAAAGAATCTTGATAACTAAGTTTGCTTTAACGACATTAACAAGGAGAATATATGTCTACATCAACTGAAGAGAAGAAGCGCTATGTTCTAGAGTACATCCGTTCACTCGTGGCAATCGAAGAAGCCATGGAGCCTTACAAGGAGCAGAAGCGCGAACTGCGTACTGAGTACCGAGAGCAGGGCTGGCTTAACACCGACGAGATTCGTGCGGCTGTGAAGGCTTACCGTCTGTTCAAGGGCAAGGTAAACATTGACGATGTTTATGATAACTACAAGGCTATCTCTGGCGAAGGTACGGAGGGAGAATGATTATAGAGTATCATCGTCTAGATAAGTATGTAAGGGCACCTACTCGCTCAAACCCATCAGATGCGGGCCTCGATGTATATGCTCATTTGGAGGAGCCTGTAACGATTGCTCCCGGTGAATCTGCCCTAATCAAGACTGGACTGCGCTTTGGTATCCCACATGGGTACATGCTACAAGTAATGAATCGCTCAAGTGTGGCAGCAAAGCGTAGCCTTGTTGTGGGGGCTCATGTTATTGATGCGGGTTATGACGGGGAGGTATTCATCAATCTTCACAACATTGGTAACGATCCACAAATCATAAAGTTCGGTCAGAAGATTGCCCAACTAGTTATGATTCCAGTGGTTCATTTCCGCGCATTCGAGGAGCATGGCGGGCTTATCTATGATGATAGAGAGCCAATCTGCATTTCAGATAGAGGTGATGGAGCATTGGGTAGCACAGGAGGATAGATTATGGCTACTTCATTTTTGACAGAAAAGGCACCACCTGAAAAAAAAGCACTCTATGGTGCCCTCGGGGTGTACCCAGATAAAAACACTGCTCTTGCAGAGTTGATTGATAACTCGGGAGAGTATGGAAACACCACAAAAGTTAAAATTGAAGCAAAAGATAACTCTATCACAATCAGCGATGATGGTGCTGGCTTGAGCCCTAGGACTATGGTTTCTATGTTTCGTATCAAGCGCAATGAACACGCACAAGGCGAAACTGGCAAATTTGGCTATGGATTCAAGTCGGCTACTGCTTTTTTGGGAAGCGATACATACGTGCTAGGAAAGCAGGGTGATGATTTTACATGGGGTAAGGCAGAACCAAATGAAGATTGGCAATATGAAATAACTTTTATTCCAAAAGACGATGTAGATCACCCCAGATACCAGACCATGTGGGATGAAAACAAAGCTACAAACAGCGATAGTGGTACAATAATCTTCATCAAATCCCTTAAGGAAGAGTTTAGCAACGTTGATATTGCTTCTTTGCAGATGTTTGTATCGAGAACATACGCCATCAACTTTAAGCAAAAGAACATAGTTGTAGAGCTAAACGGATCGCCAGTTCCCTATGCAGAACTCTTTGGAACCCCACATTCTCCTGAGTTTGACAAAAAGAGAATAACCTTTGGCGATACGTCTTTTTCAGTCTCTATCCTAGCTAGAGATAATGAGGAACAAATTGCTGGTCTAACCATCGTGAGAAATAATAGGCTTATTGTTAGTGGTTTTGCCATGGGCATACCCGGAATATCTGATCCCGGTATGGCAAACCATCAAATTGTTCTTTGGTGTGACGATGGGCTAGATGATTTCTTAAAGATGACCCCCATGAAGACGATTAGCCCAAACCAATCTATAAACAGAACTTTTCGTCGCGCCTTCTTTTTTCAATCCGGCCTGACAAATGAAATAAAGAAGATCATTGAGTCAGCCCCAACAGCGAACGAGATTCACATTCCTCTGAGCCAACACACAAGAATGCTTACTGGCTTGGATTCTTTGCGAGAAAAGTTACCAAACAAGTTTGCAAGCTATATTGAGAATAGAGAAAAGACATTGGCTCTTAAACCCGCACCGCCCGCTATCAACAAGATTGGAGAGAAGATTATCAGCGTTATTTCGGCGCCAAAAATTTCCACTCAAATGGACACAGTTACCGTCACAACGACCTCGACTGCCTTCACCCAAGGTCTTTTTAACATCGATATAAGGCCCCTTGGAACAGACAACTTCATGTGGGATGTAGAGGAACGACTTATAAACGACAAGCTACAAATCGTAGTCGTATTCAACTACGACATACCTTTTGTGCGTGGCATTATTTCCGGTCCTCGCAATGAGGTTGCTAGCGATTTCATCAATGAAGCCATCGCACAAGTTGTTTATTCGACAATCCAGATTGACAATACTATCGAGATAGGTTATAAGAATACATATCGCAACATTTCACGCATTAAATCACAACTATTTGGAGGATAAGTGGATAAGAATACACAAAAGGTCATGTTTAGCTCAGCGAGCAACGAGTGGGCAACTCCCCAGTCTTTCTTCGATAAGCTAGATGGTATATTTGGGCCTTTTACTCTTGATGCAGCAGCGTCATCAGATAACTACAAGGTCGCCAACTACTACACCCAAGCCGACGATTCACTATCACAGGATTGGGGAGGTAACCGCGTTTTCCTCAACCCGCCATATGGTCGAGCCCTAAAGGACTGGATTCGCAAGGGTTACGAAGAGGGGCAGAAGGACGACACCGTTGTCGTCATGCTTATTCCTGCTCGCACCGATACCAAGTATTGGCACGACTATGTGATGAAGGCAGACGAGATTCGTTTTGTCCGAGGTCGTATCAAGTTTGGTGACGGCACCAACTCCGCACCATTCCCATCAGCCGTGGTGGTGTTCCGCCAGTCATCTTTTAACGGACCACGCATCACCGGAATGGAGCGACCATGAATAGAGCACAGCGGCGGCGACTCAAGAAGAAGAATAAAGGCAACGAAAAACTCGTCCAAAAAATTTCCACCTTCAGCCACAGACCAGACGCATGTTCAGCGTGTAACACCGCATTCGACGCAAAATCCAAAGAGCACGCCATGACATGGCGAGTAGTAGTAAGAGAGAATCCAACACGGGTAAGCCTATTTTGCCCCGATTGTATCAACAAAGCAAAGGAAATAATTGATGCCAACACCAACTCAGAAGAATAAAACCCTCGCCGGCCTTGAGGGTCTAGCCGCGCGAGAAGCCATAAACCATCCACCACACTACAATACCGGAAACATCGAAGTAATCGATGCAATTGAGGATTGGGGACTTGACTTCAACGCAGGCAATGTGGTAAAGTATGTTGCGAGACACCAACACAAGTCAGAACCCCTTGAAGATCTCAAGAAGGCACGTTGGTATCTTGACCGACTAATCGAGAGGATAGAAAATGGCAGTTAACAGAATCAACAAGAGCAATCTAGAATCCATCATAGGGGGCAAGGTTTCCGAGCCCCATGATGTTATAATCAAGTTCTATGGACAAAATTGCCACCTTTGTCACGCTCTGCGTGAACATTTTGTGGAGATTTCCAACCAATATGACGATGTATATTTCTATGCATTCAATATGTCAGATGGGGAAGGTCTTGAAAAGAGGCTTGGATTTGACGGCGTACCATCGATCTGTTATATTAGAACCGGAGGCGCCAAACCAACTATCAGGTTTATGCAAGAACCCGACAACCCAGATGGCAAGACTTGGTATCGCCCCGATGATATTCGATCATTTATTGAAAACAACAAGAGGTAATAATGCAAAAAGCTTTAACTTATGATGATGTCCTGCTCCTGCCACAATACTCTGACATTCGCTCTCGGTCAGAAGTAGATATCTCAACCGACCTTGGTAATGGACTCAAGCTTGGTCTGCCGATCATATCGTCTCCAATGGATACGATTTCGGAAGACCTTATGGCTGGTTCAATGGCCGCCGCAGGCGGGTGTTCTATCATTCATAGATACAATACCCCAAGAGAGCAAGCCCAGTTGGTTGTACACGCTACAACCCATGAAATAGAAAATATTGGTTTCGCTGTTGGTATTGGTGGGGATTATTTGGAGAGAGCAGATATGTGCCTTTCCGCAGGCGGAAACTTTATTTGCGTTGATGTGGCGCATGGGCACCACATCATGATGAGAGAAGCCCTGCGCGGGCTGCGTGATGCTTTTGGCGACGACCTGCATATTATGGCAGGCAATGTAGCTACCCTACAGGGTATCAATGACCTTTCAGATTGGGGAGCAAACTCTGTTCGCTGCAACATTGGGGGTGGCTCTATCTGTTCTACGAGGGTGCAGACAGGGCATGGTCATCCCGGCTTGCAAACAATCTTTGATTGTGCCAGAACTGACCGCAACGTAACGATCATTGCAGACGGCGGTATACGCAACTCTGGCGACATTGTAAAGGCTCTTGCCGCAGGAGCGGACGCTGTTATGTTGGGTTCTCTATTGGCGGGCACCAAGGAGACGCCGGGGCCGGTACATACCAGAGCAGATGGAACAAAGTACAAGACTTATCGAGGGATGGCTTCCAAGGAAGCACAACACGATTGGAGAGGTAAGTATTCTTCGCTTGAAGGAATCTCCTCTACTGTACCTTATCGTGGTAAGGTTTGTAATGTTCTCGGAGATTTGGAGCGTGGTATCCGCTCTGGACTGTCCTATTCTGGTGTTCGTTCGATCTCGGAACTACAAGCCAAGGTCCAGTTTGTTCAGCAAACTTCTGCTGGACTTGGAGAGAGTAGGACCCATATCCAAACGAGGAAGTGGTAATGCCAGATGATCCAAAATACGGACAAGACGTAAAATCTATCCGCTTTTGGGTTTCGGATGATGATCATGCGAGATTGCTGGTGAGGTTGCGACATAACAAACTCGCAGCTTCCCAGTTTTTTCGTGCTGTTATTGATGGCATCTTGGTAGAGGAACCAAACTTGATGGCTTTTTTGGACTCTTATGTCTTAGAGCATAAACTCCTAAGTCGTAAACGCTTTTCCAAGTCTCATAAACTGAGAAAAAAGGGAACAGACGCACTAGAAGATTGGGGTCTACTTGATGATGCTGAAAAAGAAAATATTTTTGACCTAATCGCACAGGAGTTTCCAGACCTATGAACAAAGACGAACTTTTAATATGCGCTCAACAGTGCTTAAAAGATAAGGAATGTTGTGATGCTACACAATGCCGTTATCATATAGACTACGAAGAAGAATACAACTGCTGCCTTATTACAGTCCATGTTAATGGGCCCCTTTCTTTAAGAGAGGTAGCTAAGCGCGAAGGACTTTCTTTCGCAAGAATCAAGCAGTTACAAGATAGCGCACTATTTAAACTAAAGAAACGTTTGCCAGATGGAGAAGAAATGTTGGCTTCTTCTGGTGATGTAGACTATTTAACTTTGAGTTTTTAAGGAGATATAAAACCATGGCTCGTAAGACACTACTATCAGAATCAGAAATTCGCCAATTCATGAAGTTGGCCAACATCAAGCCTCTACAGGAAATGGGCGGCTATGATGTCCCCGGAATGCGCGACGAAGAGGAAGATGTCCCCGGAATGCGCGATGATATGATGGAAGAGGAAGAGGGCGATGAAGCCCCCATGCCCCCAGATGGTGAGGAAATGGACATGGAAATGGACGCCGAACCCGGTGGTGATATTGAAATGGATATGGATATGGGCGAAGAGCCAGCCGCAGACATGGACATGGATATGGACATGGATATGGGCGCAGGCCCCGACGGCGGCAAGGAAGAGCAGTTTGCTGATATAGTTGACAAGCTAGCTGATCTTCTTGGTCTAGACGCCGATGTAGAGGTTGGTGGCGATGAAGAAATGGGGGGTGAAGTTGAGGCCGAAGAAGGTGGTGATGAACTAGATATGGCCGATTCCGCTCCCGAGGCCGGTGGCGAAGAAGAAATGGACGCCGAGATGGAAGATGACGAAGAGGTAATGGGCGAAGAAGATATAGTTGCAGAAGTCGCCCGTCGCGTTTCCATGCGTCTACTTCGCGAGAAGAAGAAGGAAAACATAGCGAACAAGCTAGCTGAACGTATTTTTCACAAGCTTGCCTCAAAATAATAGCTTGACAAAAATCTCCTAAGCCGCTATAATAACCATCTGGGGTACGCCCTAGGTGGTTATTTCATTATGGAGAAACAATGAATTTAATTTTAGGCATAGTGATAGCGGGATGTTCTTTTTTGCTTGGCTGGATGACGTGCTCGGGCGTTTACTTTCTAAGATCAACACGCATCACAGCCGTTGTTATGAAGTCATCTTATGTTTTCTATTTGACAATAATAAACAAAGGGTTAGAATACTTACACTACGCACACATAAATAGACTTGAGGCACTTCGCAAGAATGACAAGTCTTATGGACACAAGGAATATGAAAAATTAAAGAAAGACAACGATAAGTTAATCGAAACTTTCAAAGACAATGCAATCACCTATTTACTTGAGGCACACCCTGAAATGTTCAGGCAGTTTATTGAATTTGACGATTGGAGAGGCTCGCAAAGATTCCTAAACAATCACAAGTACCCAGCCATTATGTTTTCAAAGGAGAGAAACAAATGATGCGAAAGATAATCGGTAAGATCCTCGATATTGTTCTTCCACCCAACGGTGCAGTATCAAAAGAAGCAGACCCCTCAGAGTCTTCTTCTGAGCAGCCAACAAAAACAGTAAAGACAATCAGCCTTGAGCAGTTGCTTGGCGGTGGCGAGCCACCACCCAAGGAGCCTGACCTTAGAGTTATTGGTCTTTATTCCTCTGTTGAGGATGAAAAGATCGCTGAGCTTACCCAAGCGCTACTCTATCTCAACGAAATGAATCGTCTTCTCCCAGAGGGCCAAGAAAAGAAGCCAGTTGAGTTTTATATCAACACATATGGCGGCTCTGCTGACGATATGTTTGCAATGTATGATGTTATGCAACAGGTTAAAGAAGAAACCGAAATCCACACCATCGGTGTTGGTAAGGTTATGTCCGCAGGTACTCTGCTCCTCGCGGCAGGAACCAAGGGTAAGCGTAAGATTGGTCGCAACTGCCGCGTGATGATTCACAATGTCGCAGCAGGAAACTTTGGCACACTACCGAACCTTGCAAACGAACTTGAGGCAATCCAGCAACTACAAGAGGATTATATAACCGCTATGGTTGAGAACACAAAGTTTACTCGCAAGAAGTTGGAGAAACTACTTAATGAAAAGGTAAACATCTACCTTTCTGCTGAAGAAGCAGTTAGGTATGGTCTTGCCGATGAGATTATGTAAAAATCTTGACAAACTTTCATAACTGGTTATAATAAAACAACACACGGAGGACTTATGACCAACAAAATGGTCTTCGCTAACAACGAAGAACTACGACAAAAGATATTAAACGGAGCCAACACATTGGCTGACTATGTATCTTCTACTCTCGGACCCAAGGGTAGAACGGTCTTGTTGCAAGAGAAGGACAAGCCAGCCTTTGCAACCAAGGACGGCGTTACAGTCGCGACTTTCGTTCAGCTAGATGATGAATTTGAGAACGCTGGCGCACAAGTTATTCGCCAAGCTGCAAACGAAACCAACACAAGCGCAGGTGATGGAACGACGACTGCCACCGTCCTTGCAAGAGCAATTCTGAATGAAGCACAGCGACACATCGTTGCGGGTGTTTCTCCAATCGAAATACAGAGAGGTATCGATGCTACAGTATCAGAAATTTGTAACAACCTTACAGAAATGGCGCGACCAGTCACTAGTATTGATGACATCAAGCACATTGCCACTATTTCTGCCAACAATGATTCTACTATTGGGGACCTCATTGCTTTGGCTGTGGACAAGGTAGGACAGGACGGCTCAATCACAATCGAAGAATCTCGCTCTATGGAAACCTCTATTGATGTTACAGAGGGCTTCCGCTTTCCTGCTGGCTATTGTGCATCTGCATTTGTCAACGATGAGCGACGCAACGTGATGCAGTATGAAGAGCCTCTTGTCATGGTCACAGACTACAAGATTACTCAGGTTGAGCAAATCCTACCCATTCTTGAGTTGGTGGCTAGAGAATCTCGCCCACTTGTCATAGTGGCAGAAGATATCGAGGGCCAAGCTCTAGCTGCAATGATTATGAACGCTATGCGTGGTTCTCTAAAGATTGCAGGAATCAAAGCTCCATTTTATGGCGAAGAGCGACGTAACTTGCTATCTGACCTTGCAATCTCGACTGGTGCAGCATTCATTACCCGAGAGTCAGGACAGAAGCTACAGACCACTACGCTTGATCAGTTGGGCGCGGCCAAGTCAATTGAGAGCACCAAGGTAGGCTCTATTCTTGTTGGCGGCAACTGTGACTATGAAGCCGTAGAAACTCGTATTGAGAGCCTAAAGAGCGAGATTGCAAGCACAGAGAACTTTGCAGAGTGTGAGCGTATTCAAGGTAGAATTGTGCGCCTCTCTTCGGGTGTTGCTGTTATTCATGTTGGTGGTGCAACCCAAGTGGAAATGACTGAGCGCAAGCACCGTATTGAAGATGCACTTGAGGCAGTTCGCTCTGCACAAGAGGAGGGTGTCATTGGCGGCGGCGGCACTGCCTTGTTGCGTGCTAGCGATTCTGTTGCTATAAAGATCGATCATGATGAACAGGCTATCGGCATGGCTATAGTTAAGCAAGCGTGCCAAGCTCCATTCCGGCAAATGTGTAGAAATGGTGGAAAAAGTGAAGATATTTTGCTTGCTCACGTTATTGATCAGCCTGCTGATATGGGCTATGATTTCCGCAACGGCACCTTGACAAACCTTTATGAGCGTGGTATCTTAGATCCAGTGAGGGTAACAAAGTCTGCATTAAAGAACGCTGCTTCTTGTGCTGGCACCCTAATCACCACTAACTATGGGATCATACAAGTCAAATGATAATGAAAGGAGAACTGGTACACATACCACAAGATGCTTACTTGCTCCAAGAATTAAATGTAAAAAATAGTTCAATACTCGATCGATTTATCAAGATCAAGAAACCTGTAAAAGCATTGTTTTGGGAAGTAGATAGCAAAAATCCAAAATGGGGCTTTGTTTATTATAAAAATGCCATTTGGACAACCAGAATGAAAGACATTTATCCAATCACAAAGGAGAAAGAAAATGCTAGTTAAGTTAACAGAAGTTTGTGGAACAGGTGCAGTAACAGCAGGTCGCCGTTACTCGCTACGAGAAGTGTTCGTTAATCCAGAACACGTTGTTATGGTGAGAGAAGAGCATCAAATGAAGAGCCTAAACGAACAAGGAATACTTACGGAAGGGCTTGACAAGCAACATCGCTTCTCAAAGATTACGATTGACAAGGGCACAACTGGCACTGAAATCGTTGTCATAGGCGACCCCAATACAGTTGAAACAGCACTAAATCAACGCAACTATGTGCTGAAGGGATAAACAATGGACATGGACCAGAGAGTTAACATTCAGTATTCTGTTGAGCTTCGCGATTTAGAAGGCGAAGTTAATCGTTTATATGAGAAAGCAAACAAAGAAATAACTTTTCTTGCTTATGAGAAAAATCCCCCAAAATTAAAAATAGGGAATGAAGCTCTTGAAGAGATAGTTTATATACGTCGCAAACTCGCAAAGATAGATATTGCGCTTGGCGATGTTCAAAACATTGTCGAAGGTTATATTCAATTCATGACTCAGCCTGAGCAGCCAAGAGTTCCTGATTCGCCAAGCGAGGCTGAAGAATTTGAAATCGAACAGTTAGAAGATAGAGTAGCTCAATTTAAGGAAAAGTTTGATGCGAAGCCCGATAAGAAGTCCGCTGGGTAACACCAAGTCTCTTGCTTGTTTGGAAGAGCTTATTCCAAAGGGAAGTGTTGTTACTTCTTGTAACTTCTTTTCTGGTGAGATTGAGTTCTTCCTTTCAAATAGAGACAGATTCTTCAACTGCAAAACAACTAAGCACATAATCATAGATTGTTGGCGCTCCATCTTTGAAGATCCCATAGCTATATCGGAGTTTGCTTCGTCCCTGTTCCCTTTAAAATATGAAAAGGAAATAGGAATCATTCAAGAAAATTGGTCGTCTTATAGGAGCCCACAGGCCCGCGCAGCTATATTCTATGTCCTCAACAACTGCACCGAGCAGGGGTGGATCTCAAGAGGCAACATTGATTTAGAACTTTTAAATCCTGTTTTGTTTTCAAGATTAAGGCGTTTCAGAAAACCGGAAAATATAGAGACCGTTAAGGCAGAAAGCGTTGCAGAGCTTTTTGATCAAGATAATGTAAGCGACATCTTGTTTCTTAGGTTACCAAAGGTCAAAATCAATTTTCTGTCTGAAGGTTTGAATGTTGGCGTCGAGGAACAAAAAATAAATTTCCAAAGTATTTATGGTAAGCTTAGAGCCAAGCCCCACATTATACTTACAAAACCTTCAGATCTTCTTCCCTTATCTGATTGTGAAGCGATTTATATTGATAAGCATGGTAGAACAACTAGTGCTGATAATGCAAAGGAAATAGTTATTCACAATGTACGATAAGCTAGCAATTGCAACACTTTTGTTTATTGTTGGGCAATGCATTACTTGGTTTAGTTCTTATTCACAATTTGTTTGGAGTTGGGCTGCAAACAGGCCAATATTAATCGCTGTGATAACCGCAATACCAGCCACCTTGTGTTTTATTTTTGGTATCAAATATGCCTTTGATTATTTTCAAAATGGATGGGCACCTAGGTTTTACATTTTCTCCCTATCTTTTCTTGTAATGCCTGCGCTTTTTTGGTATTTTATGGGAGAATCATTTTTTACGATTAAAAATATCGTATCAACGATTTTGGCTTTTGCCATTGTTTATATTCAAATGAGGTACAAATGAGACGAGTCGAGAAACCTTGGGGATTTGAAATCATCTGGGCAGAGACATCCGATTATGTAGGTAAGCTCCTGCATATCAATGCAGGACACCGACTATCACTGCAATATCACGAAATTAAAGAAGAAACCGTATATGTTCTATCTGGAACCCTATACATTTATGACGAAAACGGAAATATCACTAAGCTAACACCGGGGCAAGCTTTCCATGTTAAGCCATATCAGATCCATCGCTTTGGAGCTAACGAAAGCTCCGTTGAGATTATGGAGGTCAGCACCCCCCATCTTGGCGATGTAGTGAGATTAGAAGACGACTATCAAAGATAGAAACTATTTATTTGGTAATAGGAGAAAACAATGTCTTTTGCAACTGATAAATGGTTTCAACACATACGAGAAGAACTAATAACTGAGGGCTTGGCCGACATTGGGCTAACCCCACCTATTGTTGAAGCAATTAGGGCTGAGATGCCAACTGCGAGCGAAAAAGGTCGTATGTGGGTTGGGGCGGCTTTTAAGTATTATGCAGTGTTTGATGAAGCAAGGAGAAGCTTTGTGAGCAATGTGCTTGATCTTATCAAAGATGGTGGCTTTCGGGAAGAAGATACTGAAGTAAGAAAATATGAACTTGTTCAGAACTTTGCTAATTCCGTTTATTATGGTCAAATCGGTGAAGTTTTTAAAGCACGTAATCGCTTTTTCAAAAAGGCTCAAAAAATAATACCAGATCGGATGGATTTTGCAGAAAAATTAATTGACTTGGTTGATGAAGCGGTTATGGGTGCTTTTCAAGATTTTACTTCAAGAATTGAAAATACGATAATCACTCTAAACCAGAATCCAAACAACTACCAGATGATCAAAGATATCCCTCCCAGCGATTATTCGGTAGCCGAAGAGGAATGTCGCAAATTCCAGCATGAGCAGGAGGATTCTGATCAGATCATATACACATTTCAAGATGGAGCTTTTTGGTATAATCTTAACACCGACCAGTGCGACATTGAAGCCACCCGAATGGGTCATTGTGGAGGCGATAATCGAGGTACCCTGTTTTCATTACGAAAAAGAGATAAAGGAAAAAAGTTTTCAAAGTCTTATGTTACAGTTGCTTATAATCCAGAAATCAAAACCATTTTCCAAATCAAAGGCCGCGCCAACTCATGCCCGCCTCCTGTTCTTTGGAAATACATAGAAAAGTTCATTGAGATAACGGGCGCCGAGAATCTACAAGAAATGGGCGAGTATTCTAGAGATGTGGAATCTTTTATGCAGCTTGCGAATCACTTAAAGAATTCAACTGGCATTAGCATACCTGATGAAGAGCAAATGAAACAATTTGAACTTCTAATAGGTGTAGCCGAAAATAACTGGATAGATACATCAAAATATAGCGATCAAGTGTGGTATAATGGCTCTGAGGTCTATGATACAGAAGATGTTGATGGTCAAGATCGGCCAGCATGGCTCGCCTCTATTAACTCAATTGTTGTTGAGGTGCCTTTTGAAATAACAGCTAGACAAGTTTATGCAACAAGAGAAGGAGGGCGCCTATACAGTAAAGTAATAGATATTTTTAAAAGTAACGATCGGAATGGTTTTTTTGCTAAACCTTGGTCTGAGTACCCTGAAATATTTTTAGTAAAAGCCCGCAGCTATGAAGAAGCTATGAGAAAACACTCCAACATGCGCAGATCGGATGTTAAAGCCAAATGGCTTACTGGAGCAAACAACTACCTTTTGATGGGTGATCTAAACGATACGATTCAAGGGTTCATAGGGCATAGCTTTGACAATTTCAGTATTGAAGGTTTTTATTCTTTTCTTGATTCGATTGATGAAATGGTTAGCGATTTGGAGAAAAGCGTTGGTGAAATACAAAAGCTTCTGGCTTCTGAAATTCCCGAAGAACCAAATAGTGATACTGCTGTAGCAGTAAACGAAGCAAATGCAAACCCGCTCGATGTAAGACTTTATCAAATTGATTTTGTCATGTCATTCCCTCTACAAAAGGGTTACGAAATGACCGATATACACAACATTATACGTGCCATTCCTGATGTTACCACTGTTAGAACCGTTGGTAATACCAAAAGAACACAAGCAAATAGATCTCTGTCACTACAAAGACTAAAGTTTGCATTGAGAGGTCAGAAAAACAGAATGGAGTGGGTCCGTAAAGTTTTGATCCCCCAAATTCGCAAGATTAGCAGCGACATTCGTATTCACAAGGTAGAACGCGCTGACTTGGTATCCTCTGGTAAAAAAAGGCTAAGTGAGTATTATGCTGCATTTTCACAAAGACAATCTGGCCCACGCACAACCCCCGCGCCGTCTATCCAAGGCTTGATAGATGATTGGGTTGAGGGAGGCGTCATGTATGATCAACCAACTAACATGAACCTAACTCGTTATAGTGTTATGATGCCGGTTGCAGACCTAGAGGGTCTTTTGGGTCGTATGCCCCGCAAACATGGTCACCACTTTGATGCAGGATACGAGAAATTTATAGAAAACGGACCACGGGATCCTATTTACATAGCGATAGGAAAAAACGGAAGAGCAAAAATAACTGGCAACGAGGATGATTTGCGTTATGCTATAAAGGCAGGCGTCGAAGAGGTGCCAGTATTTATATCATACCAAAGACAAGTATAGGAGAAAATATGTCAATAACCAAATCAATAGCGTCGATAGTGTTCGGGGTGATATTTGGTTTGTTTATGATTCAAGTGCTCTTGCTGCATCCCACACCAGAAACACCCCATAGTTATGAAACAATGTCGGCACACTATAACATCAATCAGAAGCAGGCGATTAGAAGATCTGTAAAATCGGCAGTTCGGGTAGCTTCCATGGATTTTGCTTCTGGCGCCATGTCTACCTTGAGTGGTACTTACTTTTCTTTCGCAGAGGGCTTTTATGTTCTAACCTCGGCTCATGGGATTTTGGATCGTTGTGAGAGTATTCTAATCTTTCATGATAAAGAGACTTCTAAGTGCAAAAAAATAGTAATAATCGATAGAGAAGTAGATTATGCAATTGTTGAGATTTCTGAAATGAAGTCGAGAACACCGATAAGGGTGCCTGCTGCCCTAGCCAATTGGAAAAAAAGTTACAACCTGCTTGACAAAACTTATTACACAGGTTACCCTAACAGTAACGGGCCAACAACGTGGACCGGGAATATCTCTGGCTTTAGCGGAGATTATTTGATTATACAAACTTATGCTTGGTCAGGAGCTTCCGGCTCAGGTATGTTTGATGAAAGAGGAGAATTGATCGGAATCATTATGGCTATTGATGTTGGGGTGACCGAGTTTGGTTACCAAGTTCTAAACAATTTTGTTATTGTTGTCCCAATCTGGCAAATGAATTTCGATTCTTTAACGGAGTAAAGAATGCCTAAGAACAAAAAGGATTGCCCCTATGAGCAAATGGAGGGCAAACTGGATACTATTGATAAAAAACTAATGGAAGTTAATGCTGATCTAGAAGATTTAACAAAGCGGCTGATTGAAGAGCCGGAAGTTTGCCCAGATGTGGTAGACTCCGAAAAGGCTTTGCAAGATGCACTTGACAGATATTTTATATCTGACATGCTTAAGAATAAAAAACCAATAGGAGACGCTTAATGTCAGAAGCCGCAGAGGCAGTCAGTACCGAGATAGAAGATCTCAAGCCCAAGAAGCTGACTAACAAAGCCCCACAAGGGATGACCACTTTTACTGTTTGTCGCCAAAGTGACGAAACGGGAATCTCAGGCGAAGGTGTTGTTATTGAGGGTTGCCTGTTTGCAACCGGACACACAGTTATTCACTGGCTAACACCAGCACCAAGAGGTAGCATTGCTTTCTTTGATAACTTTGATGACTTTATCAAAATTCATGTTAGCTCTCACCCAACTAATGGAACAATCATCACTTATGATGATGGTCGGCAGACTATTTATACTGCAACAGGCGAGGTAAAGAAGAATGAGCCAGAGGAAACCTGACACAAGAAGGCGCCCCGAGCCGACCCCCTTTAAGAGCAAGGCACAAAAGAAATACAAGAGCCAGAGACGAAAAAACGATATATACTCTACCGTCTCGGGACATAAAAACCTGTCTTCAGGCGCTCCATACAACAACAAGACCCAACGTGCAGGCACAGACCGTTTGCGCTTTGAGGTTCTTGAAGTTGATCCAGAGGGTTTCCAAATTAACGATGAGTTGGAGCCTCGCATTTGGAAAGACGAAAAGTTGCGTGGATTTGTTAGCAAGAAGTTAATGGAGATTGCAAACGATTTTATTGATGGGCTGCCCTTCAACGTAGCCGTGCAGGACGTTCGATTCACAGGCTCGCTTGCAAACTATCATTGGTCAAGATATTCTGACATAGACCTTCATATTGTCGTGGATTTTGAAGAGATAGACGATAACAAAGAGTTGGTAAAGGAAATGTTTGATGCAAAGCGCTTGCGCTGGAATGAGCATCACGATATCCGAATCAAAGGCTATGAGGTCGAACTCTATGTTGAGGACGTAAACGAAGAGCATTCTTCTTCTGGCATATATTCAGTGATGGAGGATGAGTGGGTTAACAAACCCGAGCGAACAGATACAACTATCGATCTTGAGACTGCCAAGAAAAAGGCGTCTGACATAGAGCAGCAAGTTGCTTCTATAAGCGCCATGTATGACCGAGGACAGTTTGAAAAAGTGCAAAGGCATGTTGACCGTCTAAAGAAAAAAATACGCACCATGAGGCAAGCAGGGCTTGATACGGAAGCTATGGAGTTTAGTCCTGAGAATATTGCATTTAAACTTTTGCGTCGCAATAATCTTCTTGATATCCTAACCAAACTAAAGTATAAAGCTTATGACCAATCAATGACCTTGGATGATTAATGGAATTTTATGATATAACCGAAGAAGCAATTCCCCATCCGGGTGAGTACATATTCTACGTGCCCTCTCAGGCTATTGTTTTATGTGGTGCCTATACCGGTAGTCATGTAAAGGCTTTGCATAACGGCAAAGTCATCAAAGATCGTGCTGAGAACTTCAAAAAAATTAAGATTGGCATGAAGGAGAAAAAGCAAAAGTTTGTGTCACGATGTAAAGCGTGTGGTACATGACAAAGATTTACACCTATTGCCTTTTCGATGGGGATGATACATTTCATGGCGTATATTCCTCTCTTTCGGCTGCGTATCGTGACGCCCTGAAGATCGCCAACAGGGGGCAGTCAGCCGTTAAGATCCGAACGGAGAGCGGCTGGAGCGATCCGTCCTTGACAACGCTCCGCAACGTGTTATATGGTAGGTGTGATGTGGTTGTCACGCTGCAAGGCGGACGCCACAGAGCCAAGATTCTCAAAACAAAACTAAAGGAGTGAATATGCGGCAAGAAGACCACGAAGCGTTTGTTTCTATGTATCAGGACGTTGAGTGTGAAAACCCATTTGATGAGCAGCCCGCTTGGGATTGGGAAGATTGGGAAGATGAAGAACACCCCCGTAACTGGTGGGTATGATGTATATGATCTACGGCGTGACCGACTGCCCCCACTGCCTACGCGCGCAAGCGTTATGTATGGAAAAGGACGTTGAATATGTTTGGGTCAGTATGGACTGGTCAAAGACATACCGAGAGAAGAAAAAAAAGCAATTTAAGTGGAAGACTTACCCGATCATTACGAGACTCCATCCTTATGTAGAAGATCTTGTCGGCGGCTTTGACGAACTGTCAGAAGTTCTTTCTCTCGAACAGTAGCATACTTACTATGTGGAAAGACTCGCGACCGGCGACCTTGTAAGATGGATAACAGATTACAGGGTCTTTGAAGCCAAGGATGATGGAGAGATCTTTCCCGTAGATGCTGTGTGGGCATACGGCATAATAATAGAAGTCTCAAGCTGTGATCCCTTATCAGTCGTGCTGGTGAGGTTAGATACGAAAACACATCAAATGTTGCACATGATACATGACGGGTTTGAACTCGTCAGTAAAGCCAACGGAGATTAAATGGCAAAACGAATTGAAACAGGCTCGCTTGTCACCACAAATCGTAAAGTGGCCGGGCTTGGTCTTGTTGTGGAGAGAGTAAAGGATGTGAATCTTTATGCTAAATTTGATTTATCGGAAGCCTTTAGAAAGGTTTACGACCAAACGCATCCTGAATACTTTTTCAAAGGACGAGATCCTCGCGAGTTTGTTGTTCACGAGAGAAACGAATTGATTTCTTCTATTAACAAGAAGATTATCAGTAATAACCCAAAGGTAAGGTCTGAAGTGTTGGAAGCATTTTGGGACCATAACAAGGCATATTCTCGCTCTTGGGGCACAATGACAACAAAGAAGCCGAAGACTGATTTTTGCTTGGTTAAGTGGTTGCGTGCGCCCTCAGATTATGATGATATACCATCAAAATGGTATAAAAAGCAAGATAGATGGATACTAACAACTGCCATTAGAAATAAGACTTGACTGGCGGGTTGTTGAAAATTGTGCTATGACTATAGGAGAGTAGGTGTCGAGTCAAGTGTCAGAATATGAATCTGGCCCATTGATAGGGCGCATTATGGCCTATCGTGGTCGTAACGCGCGCTATTTTAGGCTTGCTCGAAAAGTAGCGCTCTGCTCTAAACAGAGTGATTACAAACATGGCGCTGTGCTTGTAAAGGGCGGCTCTGTTTTGAACACAAGTTGTAATAAAAATCGCCTTGTTTCGTTTGGTTCTCGCTTTTGTACCGAACATGACGGAGTTGCAACCCTACATGCAGAGCTTGGTGCGATACTTGGTATTGAGAGAAGTATTACCGAGGGGGCGTCACTTTATGTCGCCAGAATTGGCAAAAGCGGTAGCTACAGGCTAAGCAAACCGTGCCCAATGTGTACGTCAGCCATGCAGTACGTTGGCATCAAACGTGTATATTGGACTATTGATGAGCATAAATGTGCCCAAGGGAGACTGTAATGCGTAAGTGTGGAACTTGTGGAAAGCCGGGTCACAATGCTCGCACCTGTTCTAAGAAAAGAGTTAAGGCTGAAAAGCCGAAGGGTCGTGCTTGTGGGAACTGTGGCGAACTTGGCCACAACCGACGCACTTGCTCACAAGCTGAAAAGGTGGAAGAAAAAAAGCCTGTGCCCGAGGAGGTAGAAGAGGTAGAAGAAGTTGTGGTTATGAAGCCGCAGCGCAAGAGCCGTGTTCGTAAGTGTAAGTCGTGCGGAGAAGAGGGTCACAAAGCTGAGAACTGCCCCTACAAGCCTGTTCCTGAAGGCACCACCCTTGGTCCTTCTAAGATGGAATGTGGACATAGCAGTTGGTGGTTGGAAGACGGAGAGTGCATCATGTGTACGAAAGCATTGTTTACACGAAACTACGCCAAAGCCGCGTGACATTCCGTGACTTGACGGACACGCCCAGCCATGCTATATTACAAGAGTAAGGAGAACGAAAATGAAGGTTGGACATTTGATTGCAATTACTTCCGTGACTTTCAGTGTGGCGCAGCTTTTGGCGTCTGCTGGTATCTGGATATATCTTCTTTATATGGCATTTGCATTAAATCTATATATGCAAGTTGCGATTCTAGTTACCCTAATTCTGGCGGCAAAGACTAGCAGGTTGTTGGCTGAGTCAACTCGGGAGATAGTCAAAGAAAGCGGGTTAATTGACGAAGGTAAAGGTGAAAAAGGTGGCGAAGAATGACGCCTGTTGTCAAGTATGCTTCTTGTCCTAAGTGCCTAGTTCAACCCACAGCCGATTGCCTTGGCGACAGTACATGCTCAGATAGGGTCTATGCCTTTATTGCAAAGGGAACGATAGATGAAAGGCTTGAAATGGAGGAGTTTTGTTTTGCAAACATGCCTCCAAGCGTAAAAAGGCTCGCTCTTCAAGAGAGTGATTCTCTATGGCTCAATGAAGAAGAATACAAGATTTGGCTGGCTACAAAGGAGAACGAAGAATGAAAGTAGGCGACCTTGTGAGATCAATCAACAACATGACGCACCAAAAGCTTGGCTATGGATTTGTTGTTGAGTTGGGAGGTTTCACGACCCCGAACGCGAAAGTCCTCTGGCTTCGATACAAGGGAGAGAAGAATCCTCGTTGGATGCATATCAAAACCTTGGAGAAAGTAGAATGAAAAATTACGAATATAAGGTATACCTTCGTGGCGATGGATCCGTAAAGGCAGAGATTTTTCGCCTGAATGGCGATTTGCACCGCGAGGGCGATCTACCGGCTATCATTAAATACCGACCCGACGGTACGGTAAAGAAGGAGGAGTTCTTCAAAAAGGACAGACGCCACCGCGATGGTGACCAGCCTGCCGTAATCCAGTACCGGACTGATGGTTCTCTGGAATCGGAGCAGTTTTACCACCAAGGTACAATGTACCGCAAGGGTGATCAGGGTGCTTTCGTTCAGCATCGAGTTAGCGAAACGATGCAGTCTTCCGACTTCGCGGACGCCATTAACAACGCGATCGATCGGATCGAAGCCTTGGAGGCTAAACTCAAGCGCGTGGAGAAGAATGCCAGTTCCGCCTTCAACGCTATCCACGCCCCCGGCTGACCCGTAGTTTGATAACGAGCGTAGATAAGGAGAACGAAGAATGAAAACGAACCACATTGATTATACCCGCACTACTGGTCCCAAAGAGCGACCAGTTCTTCAAGAATTGACTGCTGATGATTTCTGTAAGGCTCGATACTCGCATAAAGACAAGCGATGCTATACTGCTCGCCTCTTGGATATCTTTCTACAAGAAGATAAACCCTATGTTGCTGCATACAAGGAATTTCGTCTAGCAACAATGGACTATCTATATGAGCATTATAGTGAAGATCACGCAACTACGGCTGAACAGAGAGCAGGCGTTTTTAATGCTGTAGCAAGAAAGCTAGGGTACGATCTTGTTCCAGCACGACCAAAGGAGAACAAAGAATGATTCACATTACAGGCAAGATTCCAAAGAGAGTAGCCATCGCTGTAAGTGGTGGTATTGACTCTATGGCTGTGTTGGACTTCCTACGAAGGAAGCACGATGTTCTTGTTCTTCACTACAATCACGGCACACCTTATGCTCCAAAGGCAGAGGCTCTTGTTCGTGAGTATTGCGAAAGACACAGCCTTGATCTGATGGTCGGCACCTGCCAAAAAGAAATGCCTGCTGGTGTTTCTCACGAAGCATGGTGGCGAGAACAGCGTTACAAGTTCTTTGAGTGGGCCACAGAGTTGCCTATCATTACAGCACACCACCTTGATGATTGTGTTGAGAACTGGATCTTTACCAGCATGAATGGTAATCCGTTCTTGATTCCATATAAGCGAGATCAATACATTCGCCCTTTTCTCACAACCGAGAAGAGAGATCTGACGATTTGGTGTATTCGCAAGGAAGTCCCCACGATTGAAGACCCAAGTAATGACAATACAAAGTACATGAGGAACTATATTCGTCACACGATGATGCCTCATGTTCTCAAGATCAATCCCGGCATCAAGAAAGTTGTCAAGAAGAAACTGCTTGACAGCCTGTGAACGCCCGGTTACATTACGAGAGAGAGGAGAGAGAATGCCTGTCTTCAAAATTGGTGATCTCGTTTGCGATCATCTTGGAAATGGAATCGTAATCGATTTCCGCATGTATTGTGACGCTCCCGACGAGGTGGGTGAACTTGCGGTTTACTACCTTACTGGCGACCACAAGGGAGAGGTTTACTATACTGTACGCTGTGAGTGGGAGCATATAGGTGTTATCTCTGCGGCTGAATAAAAACAGCAGATGATCGCCCGGTTACATTACGACAGCAAGGAGAAAAAATGAAGGCTTTTCGTCCTGAAAAGGATCGTGCATACAAAGTTCGCCTCTTTAGACCAAGACCATTTATCAAGAATGACTGGCTTGATGATGCTTATCATTTTCACTACTGTCTACCAAACCACAAAGGTGGTGTTTTGTGCGAAAAGCATGTGTTTGGGCGCGAATGCTTTATTTGTGATGCCGCTTCAGATATGTTCAAACAAGCAAAACTGAAAGCAACCGACGCACAGCCAACGCAAATGAGGATAGCCAAAACCCTCTTTGCAAAGAAAAGATTTCTTATGCCAGCATTTATTGATGATAACCCCGAGCCGGTTATCTTTAGTTGGGGAAGAGGGGTGATGAAACAGTTGACCGACAAAGAACATTTTGATTGCCTTTATCGTGGATTTGATTTCACTTATGTCTTGAAAAGTGCCGGGCGGTTCGCCTTTCGCTATCCAGAACCGACAGTAAAGTTTGCCAGTAGCAGGACTCCTGTTCCCCTTTCTGCGGAGCAGGTCGAAGACTTGACCAGAAACACACCAAGTTTCATGCAGACAAAGTTTTACAAGACCATCACACCAGACGAGCAGCGTCGAGCAGTCGCCGCCTTCATCGCGAGAGAAATGAAAGAAAATACTTGACAGCCCACGATCGCCCGGCTACATTACGAAAATAAGGAGAAAAAATGAATAGGATCTACAGAAAGAGAAAGATTCGCTTGATTAAGGACTTCGATTATGAGGCATACGGTAAGCACCACTGTCCTGCCGGTACTGATTTGTGTTTACCTGTGGATGATAACGGAGACGCCATCATTACTGTTGGTCACGGGCATTATATTATGATTCCGAGAGAGTTTTTTATTCTGAAGTCTAAAGAAGCAAGAAAGAAGGTGAATAATTCTGATTTTGCAAACAAGGTGATTGAGATCACCGAGGACTTGTTCGCCCACAGCCCCTACCTGCATGACCATACCACTTGGACTGCGGAGAGGCTCAAAGAGCTTCTTGACGCGGCGCATGAGCAAAAGCGCATCGCTTTGCCCAACAAAGAGGGCAATGAAAAAGGAGATACAACGAACAATGAATATTGAAACTGTAGAACTTATTTCGGGTATTCTTACCATCAACTTGCTTTTTCATGCAGCACTTATCGGAACGGTCGGCTTGTTCACCTATCACAAGCTAACCCGCTTTGCAGAGTCCCTGCTTAACCCAAGCGGTACGAAGAAAAGCGCTTGACAGCCTGTGATCGTCGGGCTATATTACATTTGTAAGAGGGAGAAGCCATGAAGCCTTTGAAACTAAAAGTTATTCTGGAACAGCACCGCTTGTGGGTCCAAAGTGGCCGCAAGCAGGGCAAGCGCGCTAACCTTCAGGACGCTGACCTTGCCTGCGCTGACCTTCGGGACGCTTACCTTCAGGACGCTGACCTTGCCTGCGCTGACCTTGCCGGCGCTGACCTTCGGGACG